>Ga0209085_1001717_pt1 | contig 13132 bp, 11 predicted proteins | sample C_131016_EF_Meta_FD_187310 | JGI IMG/M metagenome (GOLD analysis project Ga0209085, IMG submission 187310) | Freshwater microbial communities from Lake Croche, Canada to study carbon cycling - C_131016_EF_MetaG (SPAdes) (version 2) | ecosystem: Environmental > Aquatic > Freshwater > Lake...
GTGCGCTTGGAGGGACTCGAACCCCCAACCTTCTGATCCGTAGTCAGATGCTCTATCCGTTGAGCTACAAGCGCTGGAATTGTTTGGTTGCGAAGAGCAACCTTGTTAGTTTAGCCGAAATAGGCTGGGTCTTCAATGCTCAAGAAATTGGGGCTCTGCTATGTGCTCTAGAATCGGCTAAACTAAAGGAGTTCTGGAGACGTCGCATAGCCCGGTCGAGTGCGCCTCACTGCTAATGAGGTAAGGGTCTTAAAAGCCCTTCGGAGGTTCAAATCCTCTCGTCTCCGCCAGAATAAAAGCCCTAGTTACCTAGGGCTTTTACTTTATCTGCCAGAAGTAGACCTTGGTTGGATCACCGTGTTCGGCTATGGCTTGGGTGATTGGCCAATCAAATGCTGCTGGAGAGTGTGATGAGATAAGAATCTCTCCCTTGTCGGTGAAACCAGACACAATAGCTGTGTGGTCTCTATCCCCTGAGTTATCCCAATCGAATTGAACTACGTCTCCAACGTGAACTTGATCTCTTTGGTCCCAAGGAAGTGGCACTGCAATTTCAGGGTGATTTAGAAGATAGTCCCTAAAACCAGTGGAGGATATCCATGCTCTCGAGTAACCGTTCTTATAAGTCCAATCACTGTTTAGTTTTAGTCCTCTGGCAAGGAGAGTTTGACTAACAAAGTTGACGCAGTCTGTTCCACCAAGATCTCCAAAGGTCTCTTTGTTTGAGTTCTTGTAATAAGTCTGGGCGTAATCAATTTGAGCGACGACTGCCGGGTTTGTTGAACGAGTCACGGTGCCAGTTGGCTTAGCATCGTGCACTGAGGAACAACCACTCAAAGACAGAATCACTATTGCAGTAATAGCAAACTTCTTGATCATCCCAACCCCTATACCTATGTTGGGTTCAGTGTACCTTTTGCCTAGGAGCGATCTGCTGCGCTGAGCACTGGAGTGTAGAAGTTGAGCTTTGTCGGTGCAACGATTAGCTGTGGTTCTAGTTGTTGAATTCTCGCTACATGCTCTGTTTGCATGTGGTCATCCCAAGCCGCTTTAGATTCCCACTTCTCGAACATGTGCCAGACGCTTGAGTCTTCTCCACTTACTACTAGGTCGTAAAGCAAACAACCTGGTTCGCTAAGAGAGGCTCTGATTAGTTCTGCGTAAGCTGATTGGACTTCTTCAAACTTGTCAAGATCTGGGTATATATCTGCTTTGAGATAAAGGTAAGTCATGTTCTTACTCGTCACTACTGTAGCTACCGGTGATAGTTCCAATCAAAGTATCAGCGGTGTATTCAGATGTTGGGGAGTCTCTGACAATTCGACCAAGTCTTAGAACAACAATTCTGTCTGTCACTTCTAGCACGTGCGGAAGAGTGTGTGAGATGAAGATGACTCCAAGCCCCTTCTTCTTAGCGCGCTTGATTACTTCTAGAACTTCACCTGATTGTCTTGCACCGAGGTGGTTAGTTGGCTCGTCAAGGATAAGAACTTTTCTAGCCCAAGAAACTGCACGACCAATGGCAACTGCTTGTCTTTGACCACCAGAGAGTTGTGAGACGGGGCGATTGGATGAAGGGAAGGCAATACCGACAGCTTCTAGATCTGCTTGAGCTTCATCTTCCATCTGCTTCTTGGCTAGGAAGCCAAGCTTTCCAAAGATACCTTTGACGAACTTCTCTCTACCTAGGAAAACGTTCTGGCTAACAGTTAGATGAGGAGCTAGACCTGAGTCTTGGTAAAGAGTTTCGATACCAGCTTCTAGTGCTTCCTTAGGGTTATGCCAAGTTCTCTCTTCGCCATCAAGCAAGATTTCTCCCGCGTCTGCTGAGTGAGCTCCTAGCAAAGCTCAAGTAATAACTCGGTGTTTTCGCCCTAGGATTGAACCTACTGAAGACAAAGGAGTGGCTGTGAAAGCTAGTCGCCTGAAGACACTGGTTGCCCTAGTTTTAGTTGCAACATTGAGTTCCGTCGAATCTGCTTCTGCTAGCCAACCCGTCTCAGGAATCTCTACCACTGAATACAACGAGGGCACCGATGCAGCTGCTGAGTTTTATAACCCACTGGTAGTTTCTAATGTCAATCTCACACTGCCGCAGTCATCTGTCGACACTTTGAATAACAACCCAGGCACAACTGTTTATCAGCATGCTTCAGTGACACTGACGACTGCTGATGGAAAAGTTACCTCTTTTGCTGATATTGGTGTTCGTATTAAAGGTCAGGCTACGAGAACAAACCTTTACGGTAAAGCGCCACTAAAGCTAAAGTTTGATGCATTTGTTTCTGGTCAGAAGTTTATGGGTCTTACCCGAATGACCTTGAACAGCATGGTTCAAGATCCCTCTTACGTGCATGAGGATAGCGCCTATCGGTTGTATCGAGCGATGGGTGTTGTTGCTCCTAGAACGACCTACTCTTGGCTCACTCTAAATGGGGCTGATTTTGGTTTGTATATGAACATCGAATCAGTTGACGCTCAAATGTTGAAACGCTGGATTACACCTGCGCACCTATACAGTTCCAACTGTTACTTGGCAGATATAACTCCAAGTCAAAGTGGTTGCTACGACACTAATTACGGTGATACCGACCGTACTGATTTGAACTCAGCCATCGCTACCTCCTCCCTTGATGGTGCTGACTGGTGGCGTGAGATAAACAAGGTAGCTGACATGCCAGCTGTATTGAATCTGATGGCAACTGATCTATACACCAGCAACTGGGATGGCTATACCGATGTGGTGCAGAACAATTACTACCTAGCCTTTGATACCGCTGGCAAATTCAGAATCATTCCATGGGGTCAAGATGGAGCTTTCCCGATGGACTCATCAGCCCAACTTGATTTTCTGGGTAGAGGGCCTGCTTTCAGAAACTTTGGTAATCAACAGCGCAGTGTTCTGTTACGTAAATGTGTTGCCTATGACCCTTGCACCGCTCTGCTGGTAAAGGCTCAGGTAAAGGCAAAGCAGACAGCCGAGCAATTGGATCTGCCTGCCTTCAAAAATAAGATTGCGGCAGTTATAAATAGGGCATACATTTCTCACGAGACCAGAGCTAATGCTGATGTGAATTCAGCAATCTACTGGCAGAACTGGTTAGACACTTTCTTCCCGATGAGAACTGCGGCACTAAGGGATTTCCTGTTAACGAGAGCACCTGAGGTTCCGGACCTAACGCTTACTGGAACACCAACGTTAGGTTCGACCTTGCAGGCTAATGCCATCTCGTGGGATTTCACATCCACTATCTCCTATCAGTGGTTGAGAGATGGAAACCCGATTGCAAATGCGCAGGCAAACTCATACATAATCACGAGTGCCGATCTCGGACACAACATCAGCATTCGAGTAAGCTCAGCGAAACCCAACTTCAGCAGTGCTGTCATTACCTCTGCAAATCAATTAGTGAGTAATCCAAAAGCTTCAGTGGCCGCCATTAGCGGAAGTGCTGTGGTTGGAGGCACCTTAACTGCATCACCAAGTGAAAATGATTCAACCAGAGTTCTTTATCGTTGGTATCGAGAAGGAAGGTTAATTTCCGGAGCGAGCTTCGCCACTTACGTTCCGCTTCCAACCGATTATTTGAAATCAATCACAGTGAGCACCACCGTCAATCAACCAGGATTTGCAGTAGTCACTACTACAAGTAAGCCAGTGGTTATTCAGGCTGGAACAATTAGTGCACCAACAATTGGAATTGCTGGAGGCAACTCCATGGCCCAGACCCTACTATTCAATGCAACGATTCCAGTTGGGGTCAAGGCTAGTTATCAGTGGCTAAATGATGGAGTTGCAATTCCTGGGGCAACGAAGACTAGTTATGTTCTAAAGGCAACTGATGTTTCGCATAACGTATCTGTGAAGGTCACGCTTAGCCGACCTGCTTACAACACACTGGTACTAACTACAGATGGTGTGCCAGTAGTCGCCGGAGTTCAAACCAAGCAACCTATGGTTAACATCACCGGTATCAGCGTTGTCGGTAAGACAATTTCTGGTGTTCCAGGCACTTGGGATTCCGGAGTGAAACAGAGTTACCAATGGCTTAGAGATGGAACAGTAATTCCTAATGCGGTCTCTAAGACATACAAACTAACTGCTGCAGATGTGGGTCACACACTGAGTTTTAGACTGACTGCGGTCAAACCTGGATACACCACTGTTGTCGCAACCAGTAGTCCAACTTTGCCAATTACTAACTAGTAACCGACTCTCTCTCGAACCTGAATTATGTTGCCATCAGGATCATTGCCGTCTGAATATTTCCAAGGACCGTGCTCCTGAATCTCAGACTTGATTCTTCCACCGTTACTACCAGCAGCAAGTTTCGCTTTATCTATGCTGTTGACTTCAAACACTGGCTTGATTGGGTTCTCTTCACCAAGGGTTGGTTGACTGCGAAACTCTTCAGGAAGTAGATGAAGTAGCACTTCATTGCCGTTACCTTCAACAGAAGCAAAGCCTTCAGTCTGATAAGGATGCTTAGCCTCAAAGATTGCTGAATAAAACTTTACTGATCTTTCAAGATTTGAAACCCAAAGCACGATAGTTGTCATGGCTTATCCTCTACTTATGGCTACTAGACATGTCTAATCCTGTTGAGTTTGTATTTCGGAAACAAATCTGAGCAGTACCAGTTTAAAGAACAATTAGCGTGGTCGCTGGAATTTGACTTAGGGTTAGCCGCTAGATACCGCCTCCACCGCCACCGCCACTGCCACCGCCGGATGATCCACCGCCACCTGAACCACCAGACGAGCTAGCTGCGAGCGACTGGGCCAGAACTTGGTCCAGATTGGCGAAGCTGTCGCCTAGATTTGGGGAGCCGACTAACCAAACCGGGCTTCCCTGATCCTGATAGAGATTGGTAAGTGTTTTGTTCCATTGAGCTTGTAGGCCTAAAAGAATTGCCCAAGGTAAAAGGGCCTCATACAGTTCAAGGACTTCCCTACCTTGAACTTGGGAGGGTTTAAGAGACGCACCTTTCGGTGATTGCAAAAACTCGAGTCTGTCTTTCTCCGCTAAATCGATATACATGCGCAGCCCATCAACAAACGAAACAAGTTCAGAACCCTTAGCTGTTAACGCTCGCTTAGAAAGTAGTAACCAGTAGATGCCAACAAATGGAACAAATGACAATATCGGTGCTGTTACAAAGCCTGCCGCTACCTCGCTATCCAAAGCACCCGCAAAATACAGCCACACCGCATAAATCAAAAGCGCAACAAGGAAACCAATCGCTGGGATTCCTAACGCTCGCTTTTGAAAGTATCCTCCAGTGCTAACGCGCTTTGTCGCCGCCACTCTCAAACTCAAAAGAGCTTTAGATAATTGACCCTTCTGTTCGTTCGACATATTGTGAGCCAGCAGTAGTTCATCGCCACTCTTGATGAGGCCCAGCTCAGCCAACAATGAGGCATGGTCTGAGTTATCTGTATCCAGTTTCGTTCTTCGAAGAAGGAAGTCCTTATTATCGCTGTCTGCGACTACTTCGATTTCGATAAGTTTCATAACCGCGAGCTCAACAACACTAGCCTGATAGAGATGGGTTGTCTTTCTCGACACCAAGGCTGAGATAAACAAGCCTGGCTCTGCCGCTGGTTTATATTGTGGAACAACAAAAGAGCCTTTTGTTGAGGATCTAATGCCAAAGATTCTGAAATAAATTGCCCACAACAGAATCAAAATAACTAGACTCACGCAAATCCAGAAACCATACCAATTGAGTGTTCCAGTTACGTTTGGCCCTGCTGTGTTCGCGACGTTTGGCTTAAACGCAATAGCAAAGCTCAGGTTCTCGCCCGCTTTGAGGTTCTTTGAGCTAAACACCATTTGCTTATCATTGATGTCAATTGAGGAACATGGCTGAGTTGAGCCCTGCGGCCCTTGATAGCAAGACACCTTTCCATTTACCAAGTTCTCGCTGAGAGTTTTATCGAACGTAACTGTTGCCTTGACTTGGTCAAAGCTCTGCAGCCAGCCAGTTCCATTGACATCCCAATAGAACTCATCGAATCCGGTTCTGCTTTGATAGTTGTTGATGACCCACGATTGATGATATTCGATTACGTATGTTTGGCGACCATGAACATAAGAGCCATCAGTTGGCTTAATAAGTAAATTTAGAAACCCTTGGTCGATGTTCGTTTCAAACTCTCTAACCTCACCCTGACCATCCGTTACTGATACCTGGTCTATGAGGCCAGGAAACTTCTCATAACTTAGTTCAGGAATGGCTCTCCTAATTCCATGGTTTTGGTCTATCTCCGGGAAATCTGCAACAATCGTTTCCCTAACCCACATCTCAGGTCGGTTAGCTTTGTCCTTATTTAGTGAGAGTTTGTATTCTGCAGTCAAGGAGGAGAAAGAGAAATCATTTACATCCGCTGAACTGGCGGAAGGTAGCCCTAACAGAACTAGAACGGCTACAGCGACTAAATATCTTCTAAGAGTTTTCATTACCCTAAATCTAAACGATGTTTGCAGTTGAGTTCTAGGGAGCTGGGCTAACACTCCACCACATTGACTGCGAGACCTCCGAGTGAGGTCTCCTTATATTTACTAGACATATCTAATCCTGTTTGACGCATTGTTTCAATCACCGTATCCAAAGATATCTTGTGGCTACCATCGCCTAGCATCGCTAGGCGCACGGCAGAAACTGCAGTTCCTGCTGCGATTGCGTTTCTTTCAATGCACGGCATCTGAACAAAACCACCGACGGGATCACAGGTTAGCCCCAGATTGTGCTCCATGGCAATTTCAGCAGCATTCTCTATTTGCTGAATTGTTCCACCCATAATTGCCGCTAAACCACCAGCTGCCATTGAACAGGCTGAACCAACTTCTCCCTGGCAGCCGGCTTCTGCTCCTGAGATAGACGCGTTGCGTTTGTATAGCGATCCAATTGCTGCTCCGGTCAGCAGATAATCGTGAGCAATTGTCTTGCTCTCAATCTTTTTGTATTTCCATGCGTAGTAGCCAACTGCTGGAATGATCCCGGCGGCCCCGTTTGTTGGAGCAGTAACGATTCTTTGACCGGCTGCATTTTGTTCATTTACTGCAATCGCATATGCTTGCAGCCACTCGTTAGAGACATCTTCCGTCGTGTGTGAAAGCTGCTCAGCCATATCAGCAGCTCTTCTAGTGACGGCTAAGTAACCAGGGAGGACACCTTTAGTTGCCAAACCCTTTTCGATGCTGCTTTGCATAGTTGCCCAAATTGCTTCAAGAACCGCACTTAGTTTCTCTTCCCCATGGATAGCAACTTCGTTTGCATGGGCAATCTCCGCGATCGATTTGTTTTCCGTTAGACATATTTCTAAGAGTTCAGCGGCCGATTCAAAATGAAATGGGACTTCTGGTCGCTCTGGTTTGGAGAGTTCATGATCCGCCTCAACAAAACCTCCACCAACAGAGTAATAAGTTTGCTCTAGTAATTTTTCGTTAGTTGCAGAGTATGCGGTGAACCTAAGACCGTTGGAATGCTTAGGTAACCTGATCAATGGTTGATAGCTGAAATCACTTTCTGAGAAATTAACTTCATGGTTTAGAACAAACCATTTTTTAGCCGTTACTGCCTTATCCCAAGCCAATAGAACTTCGTTTGGATCACACTCTTCTGGTGTTATCCCTGAAAGTCCAGCAACGATTGCATTCGATGTGCCATGGCCTGGACCGGTAGCTCCTAGGGAACCAAATAGTTTGATTTCGATACGAGTGGTATGCGTTAGTTGACCGTTAGCCTTCACGGCTTCGGCAAAGAGCAGCGCTGCTCGCATTGGTCCAACTGTGTGAGAACTGGAAGGTCCAATACCGATAGTAAATAAATCTAGCGCCGAGATATAATCTGGCATGAGATTAGCCTAACCAGAATGTTGGACTATTTGGAGCAGGTTGTTGTGGCTGCGTTTGTGCCCTGAGCCCAGTCCGGAAGAGGAGTGATGGTCTCCGTTGGTGTTGGCTTCGGAACCGGGATCTTTGTCGGTTTCGTTGTTGGTTTGGTAGTTGGTTTGGTCGTTTTGGTTGGTTTAGGAGTCGGAGTTGGGGCTACTTCCGCTCCAGAGCCGGTGTTAGTGACTTTACCCAAAACCATTGGCTTATCCTGCTTGATTAGGTCGAATAGCACTTGTGCTTTGTCATAGTCCGGCTTGACTCGACCTTGGTAAGGAGCTGGTAATCCTGCGATTGATGGCAGTTGTAGGAAGGTGATCTTGTCCATCGGAATTGCCTTGAGCGCCATTGCAACACCAGCCATGACATTCGGGTCAGCCAGGGTATCGCTGAGCTTCATGTTTCTAGCTGCAGTTTGTGCAAGTGAGTAAAGCGCAACAGGGTTATTCAAGATGTCTTTACCCTTTAGCTTTCTAACCAGAGAGGTTAGGTAAACCTGTTGGTTGCTGATTCTTGAAAGATCTGAACCATCGCCAACACCGTGACGAGTTCTGAGGAACTGCAAGGCTTGAACTCCCTGCAATTTGTGAATACCGGCTTTTAGATAAGTGTTTGTGTATGGGTCATCAATATCGTTCGCAACACAAACTTCAACACCACCGACTGCGTTAGAGAGTTCGATAACTCCATTGAAATCAACAAGAGCTAGGAAAGGAATATCTAGGCCGGTGAGTTTCTCGACAGTGAGCAGAGTACAACCTGCACCACCATTTGAAATAGTTGCGTTTATTTGCCCAAGGCTCTGCGCATAGTATCCAGGGCCACCGGTTGTGCTTGGACATGCAGGCCATGGAACTAGAAGATCTCTTGGGAAGCTGAGCCCAACAGCGCTCTTACGATCTTTGGCGATGTGCAGAAGAATAATCACATCAGCCATGTTCGAAGTGATGTTACCGAATGCACTGTTTCCAGATCCCTGTCTTGAATCGCTTCCGACTAGCAAAAGATTTAGCGGACCATCAAGCGGTGGAATTACCCGCTTCTTGCCATTTGCAGCTGGAACATGCAAAGCATTGCGGCTTAGCTCTTGAGAAAGCTGGTAGGCAGAAACACCGGCCACTGTGAGAGTTGAAACGATAACTACAACTAGTGCCTTGCCAAGAATGCCAAAGAGTGTTTTGAACCTTGATGTTGCATGCACGTCGCCGTGGCGCGCGATGGCGCGCTCAGCGCGTTTTGACTTCTTTTGCTCTGGCAATTCGTAACCCCTTTATGAGTTGGCAAGAGCCTTAGTGTGAAAAACTGGCGGAGGCCGTGGGATTCGAACCCACGGAACCTTTCAGTTCATTAGTTTTCAAGACTAACTCCTTCGGCCGCTCGGACAGACCTCCGTTGAATAGTCTAACTAATTCTCGTGCTGACTAAAAATACAGTTAAAACCTGCGATAAGCCTGAGAGCCTAGTTATGGGTATAAATGATGCCTTCAAGCCCCGAAAGTACCTTGGCAACACCATCTTCTTCGACGCTAGCAGTGACCATAGTGGCAGCTTTCTTCACTTCATCAGGGCCCTGCCCCATAGCAAAAGAGTAGCCTCCGCCTGAATTAGCCCACTCAAACATACTTATGTCGTTCCGACCGTCACCGATCGTAATGACCCTATCTCTAGGTATATTCAGAGCTTTTCTGCGTTGCTCCAGAGCGCTGGCTTTAGTGACTCCCTGTGGAGAAATATCTAGCCAGGCTGTGTATCCGATGGCATAAGAAACTGAGTGAAGTCCAACTGACTCCACGACAGCCAGAAAATCATTCACATCTTGTTCTGGAGAGAGCACAACAACTCGGCTAACTTCTCCGTTCATCAGTTGCTCAAGAGGTGTCTCAACATTTTTACTTCCCAGTGCATATGCAGGGAAGGGTTTGTGAAAACGATACGTGCCATCGATATCTTCAACTGCGAAGTGAGCTTCGGGAAGTTTCTCAATTAGCTGAGAAAGTACCGGTCGTGGATCAAAACCAATAACTTCACGAACGAAATATCCGTGCTCTGCATCTTTATCCAACTCGACTGTTACCGCGCCATTAGAACAAACTACAAAACCATTTTCAAAGCCAACGTCTTTCACAACAGGTATCGCGTTTGCAGCTGCTCGTCCGGTTGCCACAATTACCTGATGGCCTAGTTCTCTAACTCTTTGAACTTCTTTGATAACAACAGGAGACAGGTAGCCATCGTCATGCACCAGCGTGCCATCGATGTCAATGGCAATTAGCCACGGGCTTTCTAAACTCAAGTTAATTCTTCTGCTTAGGTGAGATAACTTCCGCGCCACCAAGATATGGGCGAAGCGCTAATGGAATGCGAACAGAGCCATCTTCTTGCTGATGATTTTCTAAAATTGCTACCAGCCAGCGAGTAGTTGCCAATGTTCCATTAAGTGTTGCTGCTGTCGCAGTCTTTCCATCTTCTTTTCTGTAACGAACATTTAGTCTTCTTGCTTGATAGGTGGTGCAGTTAGAAGTTGAAGTTAACTCTCTATATGTTTCCTGAGAAGGAACCCATGCTTCAGCGTCAAATTTTCTCGCAGCGGATGAACCTAAATCACCAGCAGCCGTGTCGATAACGCGATATGGAAGTTCACACTTCTTCAACATCTCTTCTTGCCAAGCTAGAAGTTTTGTATGTTCTGCTTCTGAATCTTCAGGTTTGATATATGAGAACATCTCTAGTTTGTTGAATTGGTGAACTCGAAGAATGCCTCGAGTGTCTCTTCCACCGCTGCCTGCTTCACGACGGTAACAAGTTGACCAGCCAGCATATCGCAGCGGACCATCGCTTAGGTCGATAATTTCGTCACTGTGATATCCAGCAAGAGCCACTTCACTTGTTCCGGTTAAATACAAATCGTCAGCTGGAAGGTAATAGATTTCATCGGCATGGGTGCCCAAGAACCCGGTTCCCGCCATGACAGAGGGTTTCACCAAAGTCGGAGTAATCAAAGCGGTGAAGCCTGCTTGAGCGGCTTGATCTAGCGCCATATTCATTAGAGCTAGCTCTAGTCTTGCTCCCCAACCCTTTAGGAAATAGAACCGAGAGCCTGAAATCTTAGCTCCTCTTTCGATGTCGATGATGTCTAATAATTCACCTAGAGCAACGTGATCCCTGAGCTCAAAGTTGAAGACAGGCTTTGTTCCTTCTTCTCGGAGTAATACAAAGTCGTCCTCACCACCAGCAGGGACACCTTCGATAACAACATTTTCGATCTGCCAAATGATTGAATCTAGTTTTGCTTGTTCTTCAGATGCCAACTGTTCAGCAGCCTTGACCTTACTTGCAAGTTCTTGACCCTCAGCAATAAGTGCGGCTCTTGAATCTTTATCTGCACCAGCGACCAGTTTGGCTTTAGCGTTTTGCTCTGCTCTTAGAGTTTCAAAATCAGTTAGCGCTTTTCGCCAAGAGAGGTCAGCAGCGACAGCATCATCCACAAGCGATTCGCTTGATCCTCGAGCACGCTGAGAAGCTTTAATTACCTCTGGGTTTTCCCTGAGCAGGTTAGCATCAATCATTGTTTAAGGTTACCTTCAACTGTTTCTTTAGCGTCCAGAACGCAACTTGTTTAACCAAGAATCTGCAGATGAAAATTCTTTGTTTGAATTGTTACCCTGGTGTTCACTCTTTTGTTTATCTGCTCGTGGGTATGAGCCTAGGAAGATTACTTTTGGACTGAAGCGATGAAGCCCCTTGAGTGCTTCAGCAACGGCCTCGTCATCGATGTGACCTTGAACATCAATGTTGAATCTATATCTACCGAGTTGATCACCTACCGGTCTTGATTCAATTCTTGAAAGGTTTACACCTCGAGCAGCAAACTGTTCCAACATTTCTAAAAGTGCACCTGGTCGGTCTTCTGGAAGCTCAACAATTACTGAAGTCTTATCTTTACCAGTTCTACTAGTTGGTTTAGCTGGCAAGCCAATTTCAATAAATCTGGTTTGTGCATTTTTGTTATCGCCAATGTTTCGAGCAAGGATGCTGAGCTTGTAGTGATCAGTGATGCTCTTTGCAGAGATCGCAGCATCAGCGATTGAGTTTTCTTCAAGTAGTGCAGCAGCTGCAGCTGCCGTTGAAGTTGCTGGAAGATGAGTGTGCTTAGGAAGGTTTTCTGCAAGATAGCCCCGGCACTGGGCATATGCAGTTGGATGGGTTGAGATTACTTTGACATCAGCTAACTTAGTGCCAGGTTTTGCAACCAGGTTGAACGCGATTGAAACTAGATACTCCCCGAAGATACGTATTTCTTGGGTATTGGCTAACGCGTCTAAGGTGGCAGAGACGCCACCTTCAATGGAGTTCTCAACCGGGACAATGGCTCTGGTTGCCTTTCCAGTGAGCACGGCATCGATGGCCTCATTCACTGTCGTAACTGGAATGCTTTTGGCGTTCTTAGCGTCCTTGACCTGTGCCAGAGCAAGCTCAGTAAAGGTACCCACCGGGCCAAGGAATGCGTAGGTAGGTTTTCTGTTTACTGAGTTAGCCATGGTTAAAGGTTAGTTGAGTTCCTAGTAGTTAGGCGCTGCCGGCAACCCAAAGAACTTCTCAAGAGTATGAACACCGTCAACATGCATAACTAGAGCTAATCCAGTCCCTACATATCTCAAATGCCAAGGTTCATACTGGTAGCCAGTAACTGGAGTTGCCTTATCTGGGTATCTGATTATGAAGCCGTATTTATAGGCATTGCCGGCTAACCAGAGTCCTGCCGCAGTTTGACCGAAGCAAACTCGAATTTGGCAACCTTGACCCCTAGCCGAGACATCCATAGCCCATCCGGTTTGATGTTCGGAATAGCCAGGTCTGGCAGCGAGAGCTTCGCCCTCCTTGAGTCCATATTTAGAGACTTGGCGGTCATGGACGGCTGTTTGCTCTTGATATGAACGATATGCGCTCTGGATTATGAGGCTGCCTTTGCCAGCAGCCTTCATGGCCATGGCTAACTTGTAGGCGGCTTTAGAGGCTTCTTTTCTAAGCTTTCGACCATATGGGTTTGCGTTCAAACTGCCAAACTGTGGGGCAACAAGATCGCTAGGTACGTATTTGACCGGATTTAGAGGTAGTTGCTTATTTACAACTACCCAGATTGAATCGGGCTCGGTTGTTGAGTGATTGATAAGGCTGGTTGCTTGGGTTTCGTCGATATTGTTTACCGAGGGAAATAAAATAAAGATAACAAGGGTT
>Ga0209085_1001718_pt1 | contig 13128 bp, 14 predicted proteins | sample C_131016_EF_Meta_FD_187310 | JGI IMG/M metagenome (GOLD analysis project Ga0209085, IMG submission 187310) | Freshwater microbial communities from Lake Croche, Canada to study carbon cycling - C_131016_EF_MetaG (SPAdes) (version 2) | ecosystem: Environmental > Aquatic > Freshwater > Lake...
CAGGCTATGCCGTTCTTAAAGAACGATGCGCGTGCAATTTTTCAGCAAAAATATACAGAAGCAATTACCGCACTGAAGACAGAGGATGTCGCTCGTGTTGGTGATCGTCAAGCTATAGCCGTGGACTCCTAATCATGACAACATACGTAGACCCATACACAGGCGTAACTATCAACCCTTCGCAAGTTGGGTATGAGTCGCTAACCATCAGCACAGACACCACCCTACAGTGGCCTATAAATGGCAACACTGGAAGCGTTGTTGCCAATCAAATTGATGTTACGGCCACCGTGGGTAGCTTAAAACTGTTCATGCCTTCTGCGACGCAAGTATCGACTGGCGCAAGCATCATCATCCGTAATTCTGGATCTAACACATTCACTTTGGTAGATACAAGCGGAAACACAATTATTGCGATCACTTCTGGTGTTGTGCAATATGTTTACCTAACCAATAACAGTACTCAAAACGGTACTTGGTCCACCCTAACATTTGGTGCAGGCACATCCGCGGCAAATGCTTCTGCCCTTGCTGGATACGGTTTAACAGCTATTAGCTCTACGCTGAACCAAGCCTACCCAATTACTAACGTCTACTCTAACTACACGTTTACGTCTGCTGATAGGTCTGGCTTCTTTGTATGGCAAAGTGGTGTTGGTAACTTTACTTTGCCATCTGCGTCTACTTTGGGAAACAATTGGTTTGTGATGATCCGTAATAACGGTACAGGCATATTGACCGTTTATCCATCTGGATCAGACACTATTGATAGTAATTCACAAGCTCAGCTCCAACTGTCTGAGTCGTTTGTGGCGGTATCTAACGGTACTAACGGCTACAACACCTACGGTTATGGACAGTCTGCGACCTTTGTGTTTACTGAGTTGAACAAGAGCGTTACAGGTGGTACGGTAACCCTGAGTATTGTTGAGGCGTCTAGCATCATTCAAGAATACTCAGGTACGCTAACATCAAACTGTACGGTGGTCTTGCCTTCTACAGTTAATTTGTACTCGATTCAAAACAAGACAACTGGATCATTTACTTTGACGTTTAAGACGTCTTCTGTTGGAGCCTCCACACTTACAGTTGGCCAAGGTCAAGCGGTTATTGCAGTTTGTGATGGAACAAACGTGTACAACTCTAATACGTCTAACGTATCAGGTAACACATTGACTTTATCTGCTGGTAGTGCTTCCGCTCCATCATTAAACTTTGCAGGCAATACGACAACGGGTATGTATTTGCCAACATCTAACCAGATTGGCTTTAGTGTAAACGGTAGCAACGCGGTGACGATATCAGCCTCTGGAATGTCAATACCAGTGGGAATTTATGGTGGGGCGTTCTAATGACCGCAAAAGTAGTAGCCCTTCAGATTAAGCCGGGCATCCAGCGTGATGGCACCATATTCAACGCCCCTACCTATGTAGACGGCCAATGGGTGCGTTTCCAAAATGGCCTTCCTCGCAAAATCGGTGGCTATAACGGGATCTTCTTGAATGCTACTGGCATCTCTCGTGGCATGACCATGAGTTCTATCAATGGTCTGAACTACGTTATCTCTGGCTATAACAATGGCCTAGAACAATGGGTAACAGACAACGATGATGGCGTGGGATCTGGACCAACAGGATTTACTATTACAGGTGGTGTAGTTAGCGTCACAATCACTGCTGGCGGAACTTTTTATACAAACGGAACTTATACATCGGTTGCTTTAACTGGTGGTACAGGCTCAGGTGCTTTGGCTACTATCGTTGTCTCTGGTAGCGCAGTTGCAAGCGTAACTATTACTACCGCAGGCTCAGGGTACTTGACTAATGATATTTTGAGTGCTTCTTCTGCTTCTATTGGTGGAACAGGATCTGGATTATCAATTACGGTGACTGCAAATACATCGTTTGCGCAGAATGCAAATAACTTGTGGCAGTTTGATATTGGATATGACTCGACGGGTGGTGGGGTAAACAATTTGATAGCGCACCCCGGCCAAAACCTTAACGACATTTCTTCCACCGTAAACACTCGACCTTTGATTGGTCAATTTCCCAACACGACTGTGGCGCCTGTAGGCGTATTCACTGCTGTTGCGACACTTAACTCAACAACCACCGTGACATTTGCTACCACCAACGTAGCAATCGGCGCAGGTTTATCGGTTACAGGTACAGGAATTCCTGCTGGCACCACTGTTAAATCAGCATCTAGTGTTTCTGGTACATGGACGGCAATATTGAGCCAAGCGGCCACAATTACTGGCTCATCTACATTGACCTTTGATGCCAATATTTCTGTGTCTGGTGGAGTAGTGATGCTTCACCCATATCTTTTTGTGTATGGCAACTATGGGCTGATTCAAAATTCGTCCGCAGGCAACTTTAACGATTGGGTATCTGCTGATGCCAACTCAAACAACGTATCGACTGGTAAGGTCATCAAAGGGCTACCACTGCGTGGCGGTACAACGTCGCCTGCTGGATTGTTTTGGACTACAGATTCCGTGGTGCGGGTCACTTACTCGCCTTCAACAGTAAATAATATCAACTATTACTGGAGATATGACTTGATTACAAGTCAAAGCTCAATCATGTCTAGCCAATGCGTCATTGAATATGACGGCATCTTCTATTGGGCTGGATCAGATCGCTTCTTGATGTACAACGGTGCTGTACAAGAAGTCCCAAACACTCAGAACATGAATTGGTTCTTTGACAACTTGAATTATGTACAGCGCCAAAAGGTGTGGTGTACAAAGGTTCCACGTTGGGGTGAGATATGGTGGTTCTATCCGCGCGGAGATGCGACAGAGTGTAATGATGCGATTATCTATAACGTGAGAGAAAGGACTTGGTACGACGCGGGGCAGTCCCCCGGCGCCTATCGCTCCGCAGGCGTGTTCTCCGAAGTGTTTCCATTTCCAATTTGGGCAGGCAACGAACAAAACAGTATTGGCACCTACACCTTGTGGCAACACGAGAAGGGCACGAACGCTATTTATCTAAACTTTGCAGACGCAATTGACTCGTACTTTGAGACGCCTGCATTGGGTACGTATGCGGGGTTGGTGGGGGCGACACAACAGCCGGGCGACAACCAATGGACTCGCTGTGAGCGCGTTGAACCTGACTTCGTCCAATCTGAAGAGATGTACCTCATCGTCACTGGTAAGGGCTATGCTGATGATGTAGATCAGCCTTCAGATCCGTACTACTTTAATCCTGATACCTTGAAGGTAGACATGCGTGAACAGCGGCGTGAGATGCGCTTGCGTTTTGGATCCAACATCTACAACGGAAATTATTTCATGGGTAAAACCCTTTTAAGCCTCGATACAGGCGATGTTCGTGGAACAGGTAACCCATAATGTTGACATACGACCCACGCGGAATGGAGTGGCCACAGTACTGCAACCTGATGGCTGAACTGTTTTCGTCCAATGACATTGGTACCGTGCCAGAGGAGCGTTGGAGAGATTGGGTAGACGGTATCAATGGCATAGGTTATTTTGTTCAATCAGGCGTACCTGATCAGCGCTTGTTTGCCACATGGCAAGAATGGGCTGAGCAGATGATGGGCATCATGAATTTAGGAACATAAGATGGGTGCTTATTTAGATCAAATCAAAGCCGCGAATCCTGATGCCTATCAAAAGATAGTTCAGTTTGGCCAACATCAAGCAGACGCCAATCAAGGTGGGAATGTGGGTGACTGGCAAGCACAGCTCATTACCAATTTAGACACATCTCAGCTAAACGCGCCCAAGACAATTCCTTGGACCTATTCATTAGCGCCTACTTACAACAACGACCCAGAAAATGCTTATTTTACGGGCATGGGTCAAGTCCAACATACACCAAGTGGTTTCACACCCACCATGGTGGCTGACGAGTACGGGTCTAATGGCCAGTCTGTCGGCGGCTACACTAAATACCTCGGAAATATAAACGGATTACCAATTGACGCTAACTACGACACGTTTGGAAATTTAACTGGTTACGTTCCTCATGGGACGCAGATGAATTGGCTAGACGCTAACAATTATGTAACAAGTGAATGGGATCCAAATGGAAATGTAAAGCCGCAAGCTGGCTACCACCGAACTGGTAGTGGCGGTGGTTTTATAGGTGGTTTTTTGCGAGATATGGGGCCTGCTATTGGAGTAATAGGGGCTATTCTTGCGCCTGAGTTTGCGCCAGCTATTGGAGAGGCTTTAGGTGCATCGGCGGCAACGTCAGGCATAGTAGGAAATGCTGTTATAAAAGCTGGATTAGCTTCATTGCAGGGCCAAGATGTTTTGGCGTCTCTTACAAGTTCTGGCATTTCTTCGGCTGTAGGTGCTTTGACAGCGGATGTGCCCGGCTTTAACGATTTATCTAAAGCAGAGAAATCTATTGCAAACAATGCAATATCCGCCACTTTACAGGGAAAAGATCCAACTAACGGAATACTTTCAAGCGCAATAAGTCTAGGATCATCAGCTATAGCAAATGATCTTTCAACTCCTACACAGCAACCAGAAGTAATTCCACCAGTAGAAGACACACAACCTACTGAAGGTGCTTTGCCATCGAGCACAAGTGATTTCACCAGTGGTGCAAATTATGGATTAACAGGAACTCAGCCTAGCCTCAAGGGCACTGTTGACACTTCCGTAAATAATTCTGATCCCTATTCAGTAAATGCAAACTACGAGATAAATCCAATAACAAGTTCTAATGTTGATCCGACGACAGGCACTGGATTGACCATGCCAACGTCCTCCAATCTCAATAACATGAATGGTGGCCAAGGACTAACTGCTGATGTAGCAGGCGGTCAACTAAGCGCATCTGGATTTACTCCTACTGGAACTATTCCAACGCCTGATTCATCGATATCATCTCCTTTGATTAAACCTGCTGTAAATGCGCTATTAGGCGCGGCAGTTTCAGGTGCAACAGGAACAGGTGGATCAACAAGCTCATCTGGAACAACAAGCTCATCTGGATCAAGCGCTACAAACAATGCGGCTCCTTTGTCCTACATGGATCCAAAACTGTCTAGCGATCCTCAGTATCTTGGATCTACAGATTCATCAAGCCAAAGTGTCAACATTGAGCCCTCTAAATTACAAGAATTGCATCAGCTTTATTCATCTCTTGAGCCATCATTAAGAGATGAATTAAAAGCGCGCGGCATTCAAGTTCCTGAAACAACCGCTAACGTAAGCGTACCCAGTATGCCATTGGATTCAAATATGACTACAACAAAACTTATGGCTACAGGCGGATCAACTAGCAGTTCTTCTGATTCGTCAGTATTTAATCCAACAATTACAAAAGTAACTCCAAACATGTTGCCTGCGGCGCCTGTAGTAAACCAACCATCTAGACTTGGAGCGCTCAGAAATATTTTTTCCAGCGTTGGTACACAAAAGATTGCGCATGCGGCTCAGGGCGGACTCCCAACCAAGTACACTCAGGCGGCGCCCAAAGGGCATAATCCTGAGTTCATTACAGGATTGACTGGGTACTACGCTCAAGGTAAGGGCACAGGCCAATCAGACGACATTCCAGCCATGCTTCACGATGGTGACTATGTGGCTGACGCTGACCTTGTTGCGGCGCTTGGAGACGGTTCTAGCAAGGCTGGAGCTGAGGCGCTAGAGAAGTTCCGTCGTCAGATTCCACATCAAGAAAGAGCGGAAGGTGGGCAACCAGTACCCGCCAAGATTGCTGATGGCGAGTATGTATTTCCTGCAAGTTTTGTGACTGCTATTGGAAAGGGCGACAACAAAGCAGGCGCTAAATTGCTAGATGCAATGCGCGAAGAGATCAGAGCTCACAAAAGATCTGCACCCACGAGTAAAATTCCACCAAAGGCGAAATCCCCTCTTGACTACCTCAAGATGGCGAAAGGATAAACATGGCAAACCTATTAGAAAGTTCACAACAACAGCAAACGGTTGCACCAGATTACTACAACAATTATCTGAGCAACCTTGCAGGCGCTGGCACTTCTGCGGCTACTAACGCTCAATACGTTGGCGCCCAGCCTTTGCAAGAACAGGCGTTCCAAGACGTATCTGGAGCCGCTTCTGCCTATAAGCCTACGCTACAGCAAGCTGGCCAAACACTTACTTCGGCAGGTGACGTAACGTCTCCTTTAAGTGCCGCATCGCCTTATTTGCAAACAGCAGGAAAAGATCCTTCGCAGTTAGCGTCTCAGTACATGAGCCCATACATCACATCTGTTGTGAATGCTTTGGGTGAAGCGGGACAACGCAACATCAATATGAACTTGGCGCCTAACGCCGTTGCTGGCGCAGTGGGTAGTGGCCAATTTGGTTCTAAGCGTGGTGCTGAGGTTCTTGGACAAACTATCTCTAATGCTGATCGTGACATTTTGAATCAACAGTATCAAGCATTGAACACTGGCTATGGACAGGCATTACAAGCTGGTACTGCTCAAAATCAATTGCAAGGTCAGTTGGGTAGCACAGCAGGTCAATTAGCCTCTTCTGGTCAACAGAACCTTACTCAATTGGGTAATGCACAAAGCAACTTGGCAGGACAGAATCAAGCGCTTGGCTTAGCTGATATCAATGCGTTGTCTACCTTGGGCGGCCAACAGCAGACTATTGCTCAAAACAAAGAGCTTTTTCCGCTTTCCAATTTGTCTACATTGTCTAGCGTATTGCGTGGTTACAGCGTGCCAACGACTACCAAGACTACTGCACAGGCTTCTCCATTGTCTGTGGCTGGTGGTGCTATTACTGGTACTGCTGGAATGTTTACTCCATTGAGAGATGCCGCTGGAAATATTTTAAAAGATGCAAGCGGAAACGCTCTTACAAATTGGGGAAGTTTAGTTGGTGGATTGAAAGGTGCTTACAACACCTTAGTTGGTGATAACACTACTAATACTGATCAACAAAATCAAGAAAATATAGATGCTGGAAATAAATTGCAATCTGGCGCCGATACTACGGTTTAAGGAAATAAATCATGTCAAGCACAACAGCACCTTTATCAGTTCCTTTATATAAGGATGTCAAACCAGTTGACGTATCAAATTTAAATTTGGCTGGTGTTAATACGGACCCAGCCATTACTGCTGAATTTGAAAAAGCAATGAAAGGGCAAGAGGATCTTGCAAAATCATTAGAGGCGCGATATGCCAATCCTAATTGGTCTAAAGTATCTGCCGCTTTTTTAAAACCTCAATTAGGTGGTTTTGCCGCATCTTTGGGTTCTGCTCAAGAAGCATTGGGAGAAAATACTGAACAACAACGTGCAATTGCTCCTACCATTGCGCAACTTAGAGCTCAGAATGCGGTAATGGGCGTTGGTTTACAACAGAAGAAAACAGCGAATGAGTTGTTGAATGAGCGGATCAAGAAGCCGGGTGGCCTCACTCCCGAAGACGTCGCCTTTATCGCTCAATACGACAAAGAAATTGGACGTTTAGCGCAAGAAAAGTTCACTAACCAGCGCGGTACCTTTGCGGACTTTGCGGAAGCAATAAGAACAGCAAAAACTAAGGCTGATTTATATGCCGCATTCCCTAAAGAGTTTGTGGATGCAAACTACGATTATGTAAAGAGCCTGATCCCCGGCCTGCCTGCCACGGGTGCTGGCGGTGCAAAGGTAGACAGCTCCGTCGTGAATCCCAACAAGCCACCTCTTGGCTATCAAGGCACAGCAGAAGACTGGGCAAGACTGCCTTTGACTGAACAGTTGAAATTAACTACGCAACTGCAAAGTGCGCAGACTGAATCTGATCGTGCAAGAATTGAAAATCTTAGCAAGTTTGCAGAGTCATCGCAAAGGGCGGTTGGCGTGCAAGAGTCGTTGTATGAGCTGTCGGGTAAGCCCGGCATGGAGAAGGTGCTTGGTCTATTTGAAAACGGTGACCCAATAGGTTTAGCAGGAAAACTTGCTGAATCTGGCACGTTCCCCAAAGTCATTGAAACCGCGCGTGAGAACTTAATTCGATCTGGCGCTTCAAACGAAACAATCAATGATTTCAATACATTGACAAGCTTGATCCAGCAGAACATTAACTTAATCCGCTCTACACAAGCCAACCCAACAAACTATTTGACACACATCGATGAGTTGTCTGGCCCATCTATCAAAGATCCACAAGACGCATTCCGTCGTAAGGTTGCTTTGATGCTCCATGATTCTCAGTACCATGTGGATCAATACAAGAACTACAACAAGGCTAGAAAAGCTGGTGTATCCGCTGATGACTTCTTAATTTCTCCACAGAATGAAGAGTTCCAGAGAGAGCACAACAGATTAAAAACACAGATTGCTACTAACCCAGCGCCTATTACTTTGTCTGAATTAAGAAAGCAATACAAAAAGATTGAGCCAAAGGTTGAAGTACGTCCTACAGCCGCCGCCCCAACTGGTGGTGGCTCGATGCTTGACAAACTTAAAGCGGCAAGAAGCGCAATTCAATAACAGGGATTTATCATGGATATTTCCAAATTAAATCTAACTAAAGAGCAATTAGACATTGCTATAAAAGTTGGAGAAGAAGCACAGCGTCAAGGAATAAATCCTGATTTTGTCTTGCCCATGATTTATCACGAAAGTGGATTCAAACAAGACGCAATATCAAAAAAAGGTGCTCTTGGCGTCATGCAATTGATGCCAAAAACCGCTAAAGATTTAAAAGTAGATCCCAATGACATGGATCAAAACATCCGTGGCGGTATATCTTTGTTAAAAGAATTGATTTCCAATCCAAAAATTGGTAATGACCCATACAAAGTAATTGCTGGATACAACACAAGCACAGAAACGCGTGACAAGTTTTATGCAAGTGGTGATTTCAAAGATTTGCCAAAAGAAACTCTTGATCACATGATCAATATCACCACCACGTATAACGGTGATTTGCCAAAAGCTACTTTTGAAGCTCAAGCGAATGAGGCTCCAGCACCTGAACCAGAAGAAGCGCCATATCAATCTGCGGCAGAGACTAAGCGCCTGCAACAGCAAAACCTTGCGGCTGGCCCTGTGTACAAGGAAAACCAAAACAGTCCTGTTATGGCAGGTGCTGTAGGAGCTGGCCTAGGCGCCACTGTTGGTGAAAGTGCCGCTATCTTGAATACTCAAAAAGAAGCGGCAGACTTGGCATACAACATGGCCAAGAATGCTATTACAGGGAAAAAAGTAGTGCCAGAAGTTTCGGCTGGCGAGACGCCGGGCGGCAAATGGGGCGCCAAGACTGGTTATGGCGTAGGTGAAGGTACTGTTGAAGACGTCAATGCCAAATACAAGCGAATGAAGCCACAGGGCAAGATATCTGGCCGCATGGCAGAGCGTTACGGCATTGCTAGGCCGGGCGAAAGCGCAGACTTAGTCCAACGCATGATCGACCGCCAAAATCTTGCAGAAGCCTCTGCTTTGGAAGCTAATGCCGCCTCTAAAACAATGCCTCTTAGTTGGGCTAAAAAACTTATAAGTTACCCTTTAAAAGGAGCTATAGGTGGCTTTGGATTGTTGGCAGGCGCGCAGGACGTCTACAACAGGAATGACATAGGCGCTAAGGGTGAAGCCCTTGCATCAGGATTAAGTTCACTTGCTGGTGCCGCTAGCCCTTACGTAGCTGGGGTAGCTGGGCCATTGTTAGGTGGTGGTGCTTTGGCCACCCAGTTAATGCTTAGCGCAAAAGATCGTGATCGCTATTTGCAACAGCATCCAGAGGCATTTATGTTAGAAGATACAGATGTCGATCCTATGGGCAATAGGATTCGATAACGATCACTGGTGTGTCTCCGCCCGTGAAGGCAAGCAGTTGCCTTTTTAAGCCCCCTCATCGCGTGGTGAGGGGGTCTTTTTGTTACTTACCGCGTACCTCAGTTAGCTTCTCACCGACCACTCGATTGAGATCAGTGACTACTTTGATACAGCCTGCGCGCTCTTGTTTGGCGCCTTCTTCTGCATAGGCTTTGGCCAGCTTGACTAGATCGTCTTCAAGGAAGTTGTAGTTCTCTTCTAAGAAAAGTTCACGAAAGATTTCGTTGATGCGTTCTGGTGTCATGCTTTTCTCCCGGGCTTCGCTTTAGCTGTGCCATCTTTTTTCAAACCATATGGTGCTGAGAACTTGCGTGTTGGCTTCTTGCGGTAAACAAATTCTGATTTTTTCTTGCCAGTAACTTTTTCAAGTTCTTTTTCAAGTTCTGCTTCATCAATGCTGGAAGCCATTTCCCAAAGGCGATCCGCATTCATTTTTTCTACGTTCTCAGCTATTTTTTTTGACCCATCCATGTAATTAACGATGGATTTAGCTTTTTCTTGAACAGCTACTTTTATAAATTCAAACTCTTCTATAGGTAATTGCAAATTGATTTTCATATCATTCTCCAAACTTATTTTTCAGTTTCCAAAAGCTAAGTAGATGTTGAAACATCTCCCAACCACGTTTTAAGTCTTCCTCGGACCACTCAATAATTTTGACCAACCCTTCATGCGTGCGAGATACAAACACGTTTGCACAGCGCGCGTTAGGAAGGCCCAAACCATAGCGATAGGCGGTAAGTTGTAGAAGGTGCTCGTCATAAGCATCTATCTTTTCGTCAGGTCCAAAGTCTTTAGTCTTGACGTCAGCCACGATGCCATGAAGAGCGACTTTGTCTGGCTTGCAGTACAAGTCAACTTTGCCGCCAAACCCTAGTGGGCTAGAGAATGAGCGCTCAACCAACCAAGGTTGGAAGGGGTCTAGCTTAAAGTGCTCAAACAATGCCTCTTCTACTTTGATGCCGCGAGTAGATTTTTTGCCAGCAAAGTGGCCTTCAATCTCCTCATGGATAAGGGTACCTGCTTCTGCGGCACGTTTTCCCGTTTCCTTGGAGTCCGCCACAACGCGTGCGATGAACTCTTGCTCCGTCTCCCCATCGACCTTTGGTAAGGTTAACGCCGCCAAGAGCAACTGTTCGTTCTTCCAAACGTCTAAAGCAGGTTTTGCCGTGACTTTTAGGATGGTGGTAACCGAAGGTACCAAATCAAACTTTCGAGCGTCTCTGAGCGTTGTAGGACGATCTGAGCCGTCCTTTGCTTTGACGGTGTATTGGGGTGAGCCATCTTGGCCATACCAATGAACCGACTCAGCGGATCGTGCAATTATTGTTGTCATCAAAGTTCCTTATCGATTTCTTTTCTAAGAAATTCAGTGTAGGCTTCAGTTGATTCATACATGATGTCTTTTAAAACATCTGCCTGCACGATCCAAGAACTTTCAAGAAATTCTTTAGTAAATTTAATTTTTGTTACGTCGGAATTTTCATTCCAAACAATTGTTGCAACTTTCATAGTGTTCTCCTAAAACTTGTAGCGAGGCGCGCACGTAACCTCTGTAATGACATCGGCAATATGGCCGTTTGTGTTTTTTTTTCCAGTGATCATGACTGCGCGCATGCCATTGTCTTGGCAGTCGTGAATAGCATTGATAACTTCTTGGCGACTCATCGCTGAGACTTGCCTATCAATGATTAGCTGTTGGGTGGGATATGGATTGCTTGAGCCGCAACCAACAAGCACCACCGCCAAGAGTGCTATGTATTTCATATATGTCTCCTAAAAGGGTATGTCGTCCGAATCGTCTTCGTCAAAGCTAGACTCAGGCGCCTTAGCAATGTCGTCAACCGTCTTAGTTTTCTTACCTAGCTTCTCCCACTCAGGCGAAGATTGAATCTTCTTTTTGAGGTTGTCGCTGAACGTATTAAACATCTCCAAGTCTGGCTCAGATAGATTGAACAGCTCGTCTTTGTTGATTGGCTGAGGTAGTCCGCCTTTCTTGATCATGGCTGGAACTGGGGTAACGCCAGATACATTGACATACATCTTGCCGTCTTGGCCAGCGCGTTCAATGACGTTCAACATGCACCATGCGTTGAGCACGGTTTTGAGGTCAAAGCGACGCATCTCTTCCTGAGTAAAGGGCTTTCCACGCCATGATTGCAAGTCACCGCGTAGGGTAGCCTTCTCAGACCACGATAGCGTGTAATTCTTGAATATGGCGAATGGGCGTCCATCACGCATTTTTAGGGGGACTCCATCATCATTGGTGCCGTGGATTTCCCAGCCCAACATGATCTTGTGGAGGTACTTGACTTGACCCATGTACTCCGATTTTTGCGTTCCGAGATCAATGATTCGGTAGCATCTTGCAAGGTGCATCCCTGATGGGGTAGCTTCAAAATTACCTGTATCTTCAACTATAAAACTCATATAAAACTCCTTAAACGGTTACATACCGCACGTCAACTATAACACAAAATTATTGCGATGTTTTGAGTTGTTTTTAACAAGGAGTTAACGTAGAATCATTTTGTTGGCAGTGCGTAATGCGGGTTAGCGCCGTAACTTTTTTCTTTGTGCAAATGCAAAAAAGTCGAACCCACTGCTTTATGTGAGCGTACTGCCAACACCAACACGCATGGGGATTGTCTCTGTGACCGATGTATGCAACTACCTAGGCAATGGTTTGCACCCGTCTGTGTCAGTCCCCAGCCGTGTGGGCGAAGTCTTGGTGCTGTGCTACGACTGCGGTTGGTCATTACTAACAACTTATATGCATAAAAAATAACAAAAAACGTACATATCCATGAGGACGTGTACAAAAAACAGGAAAAAGTAAACATGACATTGACAGAGTATTTTTCTACAGAGCCGAGGGGGGCCAAGTTGGAGATGGCTGAGCACCTTGGCATTACGCCTACTTGGCTTTTTTTGATCATGACTGGGCGCAAGCGTCCATCCCCTTTGCTATGCGTAAGGATTGAAGAGGCAACTCAGCAATTGGTGACGAAAAAAGAACTTCGCCCCGATTTGTTTTCGTGATATAGTTTTTCAACGCTTGGCGGCGTTTTGTAGTGAGCTTCAGCCTAGGAACTGGGTGTACTACACACCTCCGCCAACATCCCACAAGGATGAGTTCCTAGCCTGAAGCTTTTTTTTGGAGAAAATAATGAGAGAACAACACCCACTGAGTAAAGCATTTCCCCCCATGTCTGAGGAAGAAGTGCAGAACTTGAGAGACAGTATTGAGGACATTGGCGTCCAAAACGCCATAGTTATTTTTGAGGACAAAGTAATTGATGGTTGGCATCGATACAGCGCGGCCACC
>Ga0209085_1001720_pt1 | contig 13121 bp, 9 predicted proteins | sample C_131016_EF_Meta_FD_187310 | JGI IMG/M metagenome (GOLD analysis project Ga0209085, IMG submission 187310) | Freshwater microbial communities from Lake Croche, Canada to study carbon cycling - C_131016_EF_MetaG (SPAdes) (version 2) | ecosystem: Environmental > Aquatic > Freshwater > Lake | place...
TGCTATATTGACAGGAGTAGAGTTGGCTATCGTTGCCGTTCCCTTTGATGGAATCTTGCCCGTGTTGGTTGCAATCGTGGCGAGGTTGCCACCAGACTCAAGTGCAAGAGAAGAAGTGTTGAGGTTTGTCCCAGCATTTGCTGTTACCTGACCAATAGAATTTGTTCCTGCTGGCAGGGCGTTTGTAATTGACCCAACTGCCGTGACTCCAGTAAGAGTGTCGGCGGGTTTTAATCGGGTTGACAGAGCTACATCAAGATTGCTGGCAGTAACTGTTAGTGAATTGGATAGCTTATTGTAAATTCCAGATAGCCACCCCCTAATTCCACTACCACCAGTAGGGGCAGTTATTCCAGTTCCATCTACGCCATCTTGCGCCGCATTAGTAGGCAATGGAAGAGATGAAGCAGAAATAGGTTGAGTCACGGCAGACCCATCAACTTTAACCGCAGTAGCATTTCCTCCCAACACATTCACGCTACCAATCGTATTAGATCCAGTAGCAAGTGATGGGAGTGATGTCAGCGATACAGGCTGTGTGGCTTGATAGAAAGTCCCACTCACAGGCACAGTCCCACTAATTGATACCGTAGGAGTTCCGCTAATAGTTGCAGTTACAGAACCACTCACAGGGATAGGATTGCCAGCATCATTACTGATCTCAGTAGATGCAGGGAAATTACTTACCGATACAGAACCAGCCACAGTTTGAGTGGCAGGGAAGTTACTTACCGATACATTGATCGGAGAATTAGTCGCAAGACCATCATCATAGTAAATCGTTAGCTTGTCAGAGCTTCCAACGACCACTCCAGACTTCAATGTCAAAACGCTATTAGTCCCTTGCGAGTAAGAAGCCGCATTACCATTTGTGAGAGAATAAAGCACCCCACCAGTAGTCGCATCGGAAATCAGCAGAATTTGATTCAACGGGACATTCACCCCGTTCATTGTTACGTTCTGTCCAGTTACGGAATACGATGTGCAGATTTGCTTCATAGAGATACGGCGTAGGCTATTGCGTCATCAGGGGATACTGGGAGATACCCAAGGGCAGTTTTTATGTTGGCTTTGGTCACAGAGGCATCACTCCCTGGGTCTCCTTTCGGCCCCTGCGGGCCTTGCGGCCCTTGCGCTCCCTGTGGGCCCTGCGCTCCCTGCGCTCCAGTAGGCCCAGCAATTCCAGCATAAACCGTGATAACATTCCCACCAGAGGGAGGAGTTACCTTGATGATGTTGGCAGGGTTGGAAGGCGTTATAGTCAATCCCATATCAAGAGAAGGTAATCGACTCCACCACATCGCACGAACCCTTGATAATATGGCTCACTCCACCCAAGGAGATTCGGATGTCGTACTTATACCGACCGGGGGCTATGGATGCGCTCGTAGAAGCAGGAAGGCTAATCTTCACATACCCATCAGTAGCAGGAGAGTGCTTTGTGATAGTGAAGGAAGCAAGGGCAGTAGTATTCCAATTCTGCTTAATCTGACCAGTAATAGTCGCGCTGGTCAAATCCACAGGATTATTGTTCACATCACCATAAATAAAGCTGAAAGCAAAGTCGCTACCTTGCTCTATTGCATTGGAATCCGTGAGGTTAAATATGCCCGCTGACATTAGAATGTTGTTAATATATGCTTAATAAGAAGTCAATGGGAAAAAAGAAAGGGCCATCAGGGAAACCTGATGGCCCAGTCTTTGATTATCTAACTCTTAGGAATAAGAGCAACCAGCGAAGCTCAGATCATACGGGCAACGCTTGTGGATCACAGCGCGACCGAGATACGGAGCAATCGGGCGGCTACCAGACTGGAAGATTGCCAGCCAGCGACCGATCTTACCGAGGGGGTTGTTCACGGCATCACGGATGTTGAGCCAGAAGAACTGTCCGCTGTAGTAGTACGGATAGTCGTCAAATGGCGCACCAGGGATGTTTGGGCCAACCTGCTGAACGCTCTCCTCATACACATCGGGGTGGAAGATGTACGAGACCTCATACGGAGCAACATTGTAGGCAGGGTTAACTTCCCAAGTGTAGCCGTTGGAGGTAGCAGACTGGATGTAGGGATAAACCTGAGTCCAGTTGTTACTGCTGAACGTGAAGCGAGGAAGCTCCAGATCAATCATGTGGTAGTATCCAGCGAAGGAACGCTCGACACCGAGAGGAGCAATAAGCTCGCTAGGGGTGGCATAGCGGATATCCTGACGCAGGTCAGCGTTGTTACGGAGCAGATCGCGGCTGGTTTCGGGCGAGGTGATAAGACCAAGCACAGGAACGCCGTTCTCTTTACCGAGGGCATTGTGACCAGCACCATCGCGGATAAGCTGAACACGCAGAACATCAAGGAGATCCTGCGAGAGCTTGGCGGTAGGGGCGGGGATCGCATTACCAGTTGCGCTGTTGTATAGAGCGTTAGGAACGGTCGTGCCATTGATGGTGGCAGACTGATAAACAGTCTGGGTCACATCACCAGCGACAACCTTGCCAGCAACACGGAGATACTCCGAGCGACGGCGGTTATCCAGAACGGTCTTGGTGAGCTGAGTGAGCTGATCGACAGTCTTGCCGACCTGAGACTCAATCTGGAAGCTCGTCTTCAGATCGTCCAAGCAGATGCAAGGAGTCTGATAGCTCTGGGTCTGCAACTGCCAAGTGCGGAGGGTCTGACCAAACGCAAGGCTGTTGGGGGTAGGATTGCAACCAGCAACATTGTTAGGCGATCCAAGTCCCGAAGAAGTCGAGACGTTAGACCAAGTGTTTTCAAAGTTGCCAGAAAGAACACGCTCGACGGTGAGTTCCGTCAGGGTAGTGCCCATGCCGAGGGGGAATTTACCCACACGGACAAGGCGACCCCAAGGGCCATCAACAGAGTAACGCTCGTAGATGTCCACATTGAACCTGTTTGTCTCCCTTTCGAAGATGTCGTTCACGGTGGAACAAGAAATAGTAGATGACATAATTATTAAAGTAATTAAAGTTTATGAATCTATCGTCGTGATAAATTCGTTGGTGAAGGCGGCGAAACTTCAATACGCCAAGTTTATTTAGGGCGCGACTCCCAATACGCAAACCAAGCTATACAACAAAAATATAAATTATGTCAACGACTTTTTATTTATTTATCCAACAATCTGGAAGCATGCTTGTATCTTTAGTGTGTTTCCTTCTGTTCCACACCATTGGAATAACGTGCAAATTTAGATGATGATGCCACCCTCCTTTATTCAAAGGAATAATATGATCTATTTCAAACTTAATACCGAACTTATTATAAAGTCTTTTGCATTGTTCAGACAAAATCTTTTCTATCTCAAAATTATGATCGGGATGTAATCGATCTTTTAACAATGCTCGCCTTTTTGCTCTAGCCATTCTTCTTTCAACAAGCCAGGATTCTTTATCTTTTGTAATCCTATTCTGAGTCATCTCTTTTACTTTTTCTGGATTTTTTTTCTTCCAATCTCTAGAAATAGAATTGACGTATTCCTTATTGCGTTGCCTCCATGCTTTTTCTAATGCGGCTTTCTTTTCTGGATTTCTAAGTTGCCATCTGCGATTTGTTGCGGCAACAACCTCTTTATTGTTTTTGCAATACTTTTTGCGCTCAATTTTATTGCGCTCACGCATAGCGGCAAGCTCCTCTGGAGTTACCCACCATTCAGTTCCTCGCCCCGTGTAGTTACGGAACACCATGCCGTCTTCCCTCACATCGCCACGCTTGTATTTCTTTTCCATGCCTACAACATGGCATCAATGATCTATTCTGTCAACGATCTTTTCTTTATAAATTCAGCGATTTTCTCCACGTTCTCAATCGTAATCTGTTTGGAAGATAGCTGAATAACAGCCCATCCACAGAACTGCGACTCATTCATTTTTTCATAGTCTCCCACAATTCCATATCCTCGACCATGCCGCCCACCACTCCAGATGCCACCCTGTAGCTCTACAGCAACCTTTGACTCAAGATGGGCGAAGTCATATCGCCATTTCCTTACAGGATGGAAACGATGCTCTTGAACTAACTCTGGCCCCTTAATTGCCCCCCATAACAGTCGGAACTTTCTTTCCAACACGCTTTCCTTTTTTGGTGGCTTTGATCCAGCCGTATTGGATGAGGGACTGCTTGACTTTGCGCTTGAGGCTTGCGTCTGATCCTGCTGACTCAAGGATTGAACTGAACCGCTCAAGGAGGATGGCTTGTTGATCTTTCGGGGCTTCTTCAGATTGTATTTGCGGTTTTTCTTCATGGAGAATTGATGCTGGGGGGGTGTTCAAATGAGGAACGCTCTCTGACGTAACCGTTCGTAGCTCTCCTACGACTCTATCTCCCTCCCCAGCAAGACCATCGTTGAGCAACACGCCTCGCTTGTCTGGGTGGTAAATGACTGCTCCCTGCCTTACAAAGTCAGGACTCACGTTATTCTTTCGCCATTGGTGAGGCTTGTCGCCAGTTCCACGCCAATCATGCTGAATCAGATTGGTGCGATGCATCTTGGGAATGATGTCGGATGCCGCCCAGATGTCCCAGGCAAACTCCTCCCTCCCATTGCTACAATTAAAAAGACGAGGTGCGCTAACAGAAAGGTTCCAATCATACACGGCAATGCCACTCATATGGTCAATACCACCTTCAATATCAGAGTTGGAAAGCTCCACAAAGTCTCCCATGAAAGGGCTTCCGCATCTGCGATATTCCTCCTCAATCTGATCAATCCATCCTTCGCAAAGGGGAATGGCATCAGGCTCCATGAATAGAAAGGGCTGACGAGTAGTGAGGATGGTGTGCCAGCAGATATTTTGGAAAGCTCGATTGCAACTCACAGGCCATCCCTTCTCTGCATGACCAGAGGGAACGACATGCACCTTACGAAAACAATTCTCTAGGGGAAGCCTGATCTTGTCTGTGGTAGCCCCGTGGCAGGGGGATAGGATAATCTCATGGTTGAGATAAGGGCCGAGTTGCTTGACCCTGTTTGCCCAACGAACCATGAGAGGCTGGTCGCCTTGATGATAAGAGATTGCTACGATCATTTTCTATTGCTGGGGATCTTGAGGTATCGGCCCCCACTTGTCAATAGGACACTTTGAAGTAGCCATTCGGAGTTTGGCTTGGGTGGAACATCCGCATTTAGTGCATGAACCAGTTCCACCAAATCCAGACTGATTCCAAAACTCGCAAGAATGGCATATCTCTAATCGGATAGAAAGGTTGTCTCCAGAAACAATGTTGGCTCCGCTTGATACCCATTCACTCACGCCTGCCCCTAGAGACATTGCTTGATTGCTCTTCGCTTTAGCGTATGCCAAGAGTTCTTCTTTTGATGAAAATCTCATATTATCCGCAAGAAAAATACCACATTATATTTACACCAGCAAGACCATATGGGCCTCCAGAGTCATCATTTGATGCTGTATATGGTATTTTCATCTTCTTTTCAGTTTCATCGTATTCGGCATCAACAATGGTATCTTCTTCAAGTGTTGACAATCCTGCTCCTTCTGGCCCCCCGGAACATCCAGGGTATGTAAATGTTATTCCGCCCACGCCACCGATGTTGTCAACTTTTGATCCAGCATAAATAAGAGCTTTGGGGTTATTAGAATATTTTTTTGAAAATGCATCACTATAAATATAACCGCTAACGCTTGCTCCACAACAAGCTCTTTCGGTAATATCAGGAGAACAAGCACCACATCCAAAACATAAACAATCAGCGCAATGACAAACGGCTCCATCTTTTTGACTGTATGCACAATCATAAGACATATATTGTACGCGACAACCCACATAACTTGTACCTACATCGCAATTTATTAAATAATTAGCCATTACTTAATAAGGATTAGTTCCCAACACCTTCATCTTCATTGGGTTTCCATCAACGCAAAGGTCAATTTCTTTCCAAGTTGCCCCTATGATATTATTTCCTGCATCTTGAGGCATACCGATTGCAACTGTGTTCCCAGAAGCTGTATCTGTAATGGTAATGAAGGGGCTTCCTGTATCGACTCCATTTGCATTTAATTCTATGGCCCCGGCCGTGGTGCTTGTTCCATCTTCAATATAAAGCACATTCTGCATTGAAACGGAAGTTACCTCCCTCACCCAAGCAGGGGCATCTACATTCTGTCCAATATAGATGTCATTTCCTTGATTGCCATTATCCCAAGAATAACCTAACCAAGAAAAATCAAGTTGTTCCCAACGGGTATTTCTCTCTGGAAATCTTCCTATATCAGGGGATGAAGGAACAAAAGAACCACTTGTTCCGTAACCACCAGAGGGGCCAGGGGAAGATGATGCAATCTTCCCAAATCCACCAAATGAAATCTCATTATCCATTTTATTTTATCAATACACTCGTAGTTGTATTAATCCAAATGTTAGCTTTCCAATACTCAATGTCATAGGAAATTGTTTTATAAGACCCTACATAAGAGACATATTGGGTCGCTGTTGTTGTTGATGTCGGGACATTATATGTTTCTGAAATGCTACCGTATTTGGCAGATGTTGCATTATTTGTTCCTGTTGAAAAAGATATAGACAATCCAGAATTTGTAAGCACATCATTTAATTCTATTGAAAAAAAGAATCCTTTATACAGCACGTTTATGGAAAGCGGATCAAACAAGGTTATGCTAGGCTGACTAGGTTGTCCGTATTGATAGGTTCTTTCATACTTAAACACAGTCTGATAACTGCGCTTTGCCCTCATTACAGGAGTAACATTGTAATTAATAGTGCCATCTGGAAAAGTATAGAATGAATTGTTAAAGCCAGTCAGGAGATTTGGAGAGGCATAAGATCCTGTTTTATATTCCGTTCTACTAGCAGGAAGAGAACTAATTCTGCTTTGGATGCGGATGGTTTTCCATTTGTCCAAGGGTTCATCCCTTGAGGAAATCAAACCATTGTCAGGGAGGCTTGGGCTTGATGTTGGGGCGGCAAGCGTTTGCTTGGTATTGGTGATTACTAGATTGAGGTCAGGGTCATACTGATAGCCAGTAAGTACGGGGCCAGGTAGCGTCTCATACATTGCCTGTACCGCAACATACCTTGATGCCAGCACATTGTCTTCTGGCAATTCAGCCATCTGAAGTTTAACAAATGAACTGGATGAGTTAAGCGGGTCATTCCCAAGGAAGTTGCTTGGATTGTAGGTAGATCGAGGAACGATGTAAGATCGCGTATAAATCGGTTTTGTGGTATCCTCGGATGAATACTGGATGTTGTAGTTCCAGAGATTCTGTGCGGTCAAAGACCTATCATTTGCCCAATAACGGAAGCAAAACTCCCCGTCAGGAGTGGGCTTTTCAGCTACAAGATAGAGAGTGGAAGGCCACTTGTTTGCGTCCCTTCCCGTATAAGTCACGCTTCCATCCAAAGGCAGTGGCGTGAAGCTCCCCTTCTCAATATTGATTTTCTCAACAAGAATAATATGCCCTTGTTCAAGGATGTTCCATCCACCTGTCTTGTCGTTGTAGTTTGGTACAAGAGGCGTGGGATATTGGGCCACCCCCACCTCTAGGGGGGGATGGGGGAACGGGGGCTGTTTAGGTGTTTTGGATGTTGCCATTATTTAGGTTCTAGTTGTTCACGCAAGATGGGAGTGCCTTCTTTAATATGATCCATGAAGGTTTCTGCTTTTCTAGCAGTAACATCTTTTTTGTTCCAAAACAAGGTTTTTAACGCACCACCAACATCTTGGTTAGGAACATCCATAACCTTTGCAGTCTCTTGGATAAATCCAGGGATAAGTGATTTAGCATATTCTCCACCCGTTTCTGGCAACCTAGAGGGATCAATATACTTACCAACATTCCTAGAAAGATTCACAAATGGAAGCTCCTCAAGAAGACCCATCAGACCCTCTGCAAATCCACGGGCAATGGCGGCGGCATCATCTCCAAATGTTTCGCGGTCAAACATTGATTCATCCCAAACCTTTCGAAGCGTAGCCCCAATCTGGAATGGCACAAAAGCAGGGTGGTGAAGTAGGGTTTTGGGAATTGATCCAATGCCTCCGTATTCTGGAGCCTCCTCGTCTTTCTCTGCTCCTTTTCGGTAAAAGCCTCCAAAGTAATCGGGAAGGGCATATCCAATAGCCATAGCCATAAGACCCACACTACCTTTTTTGATCTGGCGCATGATGTTGTCTGCATCCTCTGGAGAGATGTCCTCAAGGCGTTTTCCAACCTCCTTGCTCATCTTCATGCGGATTGCCTTGCTGGTTCCTGTAAAGAAACCAAACTGATACTCAAGAGCCTCCTTAACAATGTTTGCTGGGATGCGAACAATCGGGATATTGAACTCAAGGAATCGAGCGGCAAGCCTCTGCCTCCAGCTATCACTCTCCTTCATCTTGTTGACGATGAGGTTGTATTTATTAACCAAGCCGTTGTCTTGAAGGAAGATGGAAGCGTTGGCTTCTTTGTAGGCTTCAATTCCAGCCTTCTCTAAAACAACTGGATCTTGAATGTTAAGACCCTCCCTAGCCGCCCATTGCATATAACGAGCGAATGCCATCTCGTAGTTGGCCTTCTTGGTAGGGTTCTTGATCGCTTCGTGGATCTTCCCTGGCACATCCAATGCACCAAGAGGGATAAGGCTTGTGTCTCCGTATTCAAGATCAAGCTCTGACCTACCCAACTGGAAGGCAATCTTCTTAAATTCCTTTGCTCCATCCCACAACCCCTTGGAGTATGCCCTCACATCTTGGGAGAGGGGAGTTCCGTATTCCTGCCTTGCTCGTTGTGCAATCTCCTTAAAGAACGGAGTGCGCTCCAAAACCTTACCAGCGGCGGCTGTTGGAATACGGAGAAGAGGAATCTCAAAAGATGCCGCAGTAAGTTTGCCAAGCGTGGAGACATAAGAAAGAACTGCCGCCCTCTTGAATTTGATAACGGAATCAACTGCCTTTTTAAGAGGTGGGCGATTCTTCCATTCCTCAAGGGTAATGTTTTGGCGAATGCGATCCCTGAGTTCAGCAAGCTCAAGTTTCTTCTGACGAGCCTCCTCATCAATCTTTAGCTCCTTGCGCTCTGCTTTTGAGTAATCTTCTTCAGCAAGTCGGCGTTTGGCATCCTCAATCTGAGTATTGATTCGATTCTTGTAGGCTTGCAGGGCAATTGCTTCCTTGCGAGCTTTATACCAATCCTCGTTCATCGTCTGATCTTTAAGGTCGGCAAGCTCTTTCTCCAATGCCTCAATCCTTGGATTGGTCGGCCTTATCTTTGCTTCCTTCTCTTTGATCTCTTGTTTGGCAAGGATCTCTTTCTGATTCTTGATCTGACGCTCAAGTAAAGCCTCACGCTTTTCCGCATCAGTCTTTAACGGGGGCTTTTCGGCTTCCTTGTATTGCTTGATCTGATCATTGATAGCCTTGATCTCATCAGCAATCTTCTGTTGCTGTTCATTTAAAACATCTTGCTTCGGGCCTTTTACCTCTTTGATTTCAGACTGAATCTTTGCAAGCCTTTCCTCTGCTTGTTCTTTTTTTGTTTTAAGAGCATTAAGAAGTTTTTCATCTGCCGTTTTGCCTGGGCCTTTGATAACTTTAAGATACTGCTTTCTTGCGGCCTCAAGATCAGCTTTTAACTTTTTCGCATACTCCGTGAGGGGTTCTTTCTTTGGAGTAGGAGCAACCTTTTCTCCGCTTGTAATTCGATCATTGACATCATCAATAGCCTTTTGAAGCCTTTCAATCTCCTTGGCTTCCTTTGTGGGTTTTAATGATTCTTGAAGCTCTTTAATCTGGTTAAAGATAGATTCCTTTTCAGACTGAAGTTTGGAAACCTCTTCTGTTTCTGGCCCTTGGAATTGATCTTTTGCAACTGGCTTTTTCCCAGCTTGTAAATCTTCCAGCTTCTTTTGAGCCGACTCAATCTGCTTTTTCAGCAACTCAACCTTCTTTTCATCCCTTGTCTTGGGAGGCTCTTTTAGTAAATTGGAAAGTTGTTTGTTGGCAGATGTAATTTGATCCTTGAGTATCTTTGCATACGGAGTAAGAGGCTCCTTGGCTTCTGGCTTTGCCTTTCTTTTTCCTTCTGCAATCTGATCGTCAATATCACCAAGCCTTGAAAGAAGCCTTTCAATCTCTTTTTGCTCTGGTGATTTCTTTTTGGAATCACGCAAAGTCTTTAGCTCTTCTTCTAGGCTTTTGAGATTCTCTTTAAGCTGGGTCATCCTTTCGGACTCCGGCCCCTCTGCAATCTTTTTCCCAGTCTTGGGGTCAACTGCATCTCCAGAAAGTATTTTAGAAATCTCTGCAATACGCTTCTCTGCCTTGGAAACCTTCAATGCCTCCTGCCGCAAGCTATCTGTATCGCGTATATGTTGACGCTCTGCGCGGAGATTCTTCAGCGTCTCACGCTGTTGCTCTAGCTTCTCGCTAGTGATTGGCTCTCCCTTGCTAGTGGTCTTATACACCTCACCAGAGGCAATCTCCTTCTCATATCGCTTGATAAGATTGTCGTAAATCTTCTCAAGGGACTTCACCTTCTGCTCAATCGGTATCTCTCGCTTGCCATAGGTATCCTCAATAAGCTGACGCAATCCAAGGATCTCGCCTTTCAAATTGGCAAGCTCTGGATCTTCCTTGGCAATCTCTGCCTTGGTTTCTTCTGTTAAAGGACGGCCTTTTAGATAAATTTCCTCAAGCTCTTCAATTAAATTCTTTGCGCGAGTTTTTGAAGATTCCAATGCTCCAGCAAGTTGAGATTCTGGATCTTTAACCTTAATCCCAAATTTACGAGCAAGAGCATTAACTCGTTTAGCCAAAGCCCTCTCTCCTGCATCTGGCTTTACCCTCTGCTTCCCTGTCTTCTTGGGGGCAAGACCTTGGATAATATCTTCAATCTTTCCAATGTTTCTGTTCTCTCCAGAGAGTCGATTGATTGCAAGGTTCAATGCGCTATTATCAGGGTTTGTGTAAATACCATACCCAGAAATAGCATCGCGCGTATCTTTAAGAGTCCAATCATTTCCCAATGATTTTACTGCAATGTCGTGAGTGGCTTGAGAAAGATCACGGGGCTTTGTGACTTGTTTCTCCTCATCTTCTGTTAAATCCCTTCCTAATTTGGCTTTCGTAAATTCAAGTCTCTGACGAGCAATGGCTCTAGCCAAGTCCTTCATGGTGCGTGAAAGTTTCTGCGGATTGTCTTTTGCCGATTCTAGCTTTGCAGTAAATTTCTTAATCTCTTCTTCAGTAGTAAGTTTTGACTTCTTTCCTGCGGGCTTTGTCTCTGCTTCAATATCCGCATCTTGACGCTTCTCAATCCTTTCTTTATTGAGTCCAGTAAGTTCGTCAGTAACTTTCTTTACCTTATCAACATCTGCCTTAACGCTACGCAGTTCTTCCTTGGTTAGCTTGCGTCCCTTGGCCTTCTCCTGCCTTGCAATAATTCGTGGGAGCGAGAAGTCAGCGGCGGCTTGAATGCGTCTAATCCTCAATGCGGCAGATACTTCCGTTCCCACATTGCGATAAACTTGTTCGGCATCACGCAGATCGTTGTATTCTTTTTCAAGTCTTTTATCAATTGCTTCGATCTTTGCAGGGTCAGTTTCTTTATTTCTTTCCTCTGAAATCTCGTCAATGCGGTTTCCAATCTCCCCGCGATGCTGAAGTAGTGCAAGGCTCTCTTCAGCGGTTGCCGCCCTCTTCCCTTCTTTAAGTTCAGTAGTAAGTCTTGAAAGATATTGGGGGTCTTCTGCAATGTTCTTTGCGGCTTCCTGCCATGCACCAAGATCTGTGATCTCACGACCCGGTAGAAGCGGGGCATCTCCCCTAGCCTCCCTGCGTTTGTTGATGGCCTCATTATCTGCGGCAATCTTACGCTGACTCTGAATGCGCTCTCCCCCAATCTGCTTTACCGCTTGCTCAATTGGAATAGTTTTCCCAGCGGCATTGCGAATCCGATAAGCCTCATGTGCTTGATTCCAAAGAGAATTGAGTTGATCAAGCGAGAATGTCCCGCGATCAAACTGCTTGTTAATCTCTTCCATCCACGCCCTCTTATCTCCCTCATTATTCACATCCAAGGGACGGCCTTTTGCTTTTTCGGCATTCTCAATAGCTCTGACTGAATCAGACAACCTAGATTCCGTGAATTCTGCTTTGGTTGCGGCTCCTGGCAACTGCCTAGCCGCACCCTCTGGCTTGGGAGCTTTCTTCTCGTAGAAGTCCAACTGCACCTCATTAGAGTGCATTACGGGTCGATCAGTCTGCTTGCCCTTAAATTGTCCAGATTGCTCTGCAAACTTCTGTGCCTCCTCCCTAGACATAAACTCACCATCATTGGTGATGAATCCAAAGTCAGGGGTCTCGCGGTTTTCTGGTTTGCTAGTATCAACCTTTGGAAGATCACCCACAGCCACCTTGTCTTTGTTTTCTGGGTCTTGAGCATCCCTACGAGCGGCCTCAAGAGCGGATTCATGATCCTCTCCGTGGTAGATGGCTCCCGTGCGGTCATTCTTCCATGCCGCCGCGCCAACCCTTACTTCTTGTGGTTTCCTTTCTTGCTCCATCTTTGCAGTAGCTTCTTCAGCCTTTCCTTCTGCTTCAATGGTGGTATCTGGTTTAACCTGACTTGCCACCTCTGCCGTTTCTGGAAGTCCAGCAGATTTGATTTCGTTCTTTCCAGTCTCATTCTTGGCGACTTCTTTCTCAACCTTGCCACCAAGAACCATTCCCATCATGCCAGATTCCAGCAATGACTCTCCAGTAATCGGCTTCGGAGCTTCATCTGTAAGTCCAACACCTTGCTCTGCGGCTTCAAATCCATAGCGGATAGGTTCAAAGGCAACGCCTCCAGCCAATCCAGATGCGGCTTTCTTCCCAACGGCTTTAGCAACTTCCTTAACAGCCGCTCCCTCTGCCGCTCCAGCGGCGGCTTCTGCACCAGTCTTTAAGAACCCTGCGGCAGATTCAATGGCAAATGGAGCCATGCCAGCATAGCCTCCATACTTGGTTGCTGTTGGTGCGGCGGCTTGAGCGGCTTCAATATCTTCCTTGATTCCAAGAAGTCCCTCTACGGGCTTAACAAGAATCTTTTTAGCCAGTTCTTGAGTGGCTAGGAATGTGGTTGCTCCTGCTCCAATTCCAACTAG
>Ga0209085_1001721_pt1 | contig 13116 bp, 8 predicted proteins | sample C_131016_EF_Meta_FD_187310 | JGI IMG/M metagenome (GOLD analysis project Ga0209085, IMG submission 187310) | Freshwater microbial communities from Lake Croche, Canada to study carbon cycling - C_131016_EF_MetaG (SPAdes) (version 2) | ecosystem: Environmental > Aquatic > Freshwater > Lake | place...
CACCGCCCACCGCTTTCATCAAGGCCTTGCGCTGTCCGATGACATCGGTCTGAGCATCAACGGGGACGACGAGAAACAGAGCGGAAACAAGGCAAAATAGGCGAAAAAACATCGTGATCATCACTCATATTTCGAAACAAACCCAGAGATAGGCGACCAAACAGGGCCTATCCCGGCGAGATAGGCCCTATCCTGTCACAAACAAAAATGGGAGGCCAGACGCGGCCTCCCAAATACAAAACCTTATTCCGCCGCCTGCACTTTCGCTGACTGGATCGCCGCCCACACCGCTTGCGGAGTGGCGGGCATGTCAATGTGGGTAATGCCGTAAGACCGATGCAGGGCATCGACCACCGCATTCATCACCGCCGGACAAGAGCCGATGGAACCTGCCTCGCCAGCCCCTTTGATCCCCATGGGATTGGTGGTCGAGGGCACGTTGCGAGTTTCAAAATCGAAAGACGGCATGTCATTGGCGCGCGGCAAAGCATAGTCCATGAGACTGGCTGTGATCAGCTGGCCCTCCGCATCATAAACGGTGCGTTCGAGCAAAGCCTGACCAATGCCTTGTGCGACACCGCCATGCACCTGCCCGGCCAACAACATGGGGTTCACAGCGAGACCGAAGTCGTCGCAAATGGTGTAACGCGCAATCGTCACGCGACCCGTATCGGGATCGATCACCACTTCCGCCACATGGCTACCATTGGGATAGGTGGCATCGGGCGGCACAAAATCGCCTTGCCCGCTGCGCATGGCCTCGGTGACACCATCGCGCTTGGCAATGTCAACAAAGCTGATCCGCCGGTCGGTGCCTGCAACCACAACATGCCCGTCGGCAATTTCAAGATCGGTGACAGCCGCCTCCAACGCACCGGCAGCAATGTCTTTCAATTTTCCGGCCAAATGTTCAGACGCCCGAAACACGGATATACCGCCCACTGGAATGGAGCGGGATCCGCCCGTGCCATTGCCGGTGCGCACCTTGGCCGTATCACCTTGCACCACCTTGATGCGCTCCAGCGGCACATCAAGATGCTGGGCAGCAAATTGCGCATAGGCTGTGGCATGGCCCTGCCCGTTTGATTGGGTGCCGGAATAGATGGTGACGCTGCCGTCTTTTTCGAGCGTTACTTTGACATCTTCGCCCTCGCCCCATGCGGTGCATTCGATATAAGAGGCGAGACCAATGCCGCGCAACAGACCCTGTTTGCGGCTCTCTTTCAAACGCTGTGCGAAGCCATCCCAATGGGCGGCTTCCAGCGCGCGCGTCATATGGCCGTCAAATTCACCGGTATCATAGCTGCGCTGACCAATCGGCGTTTTGTAAGGCATGGCGGCAGGGGAAATGAAATTGCGCCGCCTGATTTCAGCCTGCGACAATTTCAGTTTGCGCGCGGCCCGATCCACCAGACGTTCCAACATATAGGCCGCCTCTGGCCGCCCCGCACCGCGATAGGCATCCACCGGAACCGTATTGGTATAGACGCCGCGCACACGCACATGGATCAACGGTGTTTTGTAAACACCCGTCATCATGGTGCCGCCAAGATAGGGAATATAGGGCCCGTATTGCGACAAATAAGCGCCGAGATTGCCCAAAATATCAAAACGCATCGCAAGGAATTTACCACGGCTATCCATGGCCACTTCGGCGACCGACAGATTGTCGCGTCCGTGACAATCACCCACAAAATGGTCGGAGCGTTCCGCAATCCATTTCACGGGCCGTTTCAGAATTTTGGCCGCTTCCAGCACCAAGGGATATTCACGATAGACAAAGGTTTTGGTTCCGAAACCACCGCCCACATCCCCTGTGATGACACGCAATTTTTCGGGTGCGATTTTCAAAACGAGATTGGCAACGGAATCACGGATGCCGTGCACGCCCTGACTGGACAGATGCAGCGTGTAAGACTGCGTAGCCGCATCGTAATCACCAATGGCGCCTCGTGTTTCCATATAATTGGTAATCAGGCGATTGTTTTCGATCTCTAAGGAGACCACATGCGCCGCCTTGGCAAAAACCGCATCGACTTTTGCCTTGTCGCCCATCGAGGCATCATAAGCGAGATTGTCGGGCTGTTTGTCCCATACCGCGGCGGCGCCTTTTGTCAGCGCCTGCCGCATATCAATGACCGGCTTTTTGGGGACATAGGTCACAGGAACCGCCTCGGAGGCATCACGGGCCTGCTCAAGACTATCCGCCACAATGAAAGCCACGGCATCACCGACATGGCGGGCCACACCCTCTGCCAAGACAGGCGCCATCGCAACCAGATTTTGCGAGCCGTCATCATTGGGCAAAGGAGCCAGACAGGGCACAGGGCCGAGATGCGCCAGATCCGCAGCTGTGAGCACCAACCGCACACCCTTCATGGCCCGCACCGCGGCCAAATCACCGAAGCTGAATTGCGCATGGGCATGGGGGCTGCGCAGCACAAAGCCATGCAATTGCCGATCGAAATTGAAATCGGCCATAAAAAGACCACCGCCCGTGAGCAGTCTCTGGTCCTCGACACGACGCAAGGCCTGCCCAACACCAAATTTTTTTACAGCCATAATTGTCAACTCCCGTGTTTTCTCGTTTTTAATCATAGCACCGATTGGCTTAGACCGCATGACACTGCCACACGCGTCAAAACCAGCATAGGATCAAGACTGCCCCGTTTCAACAGGCCCGCCTTGCGCCACCCAATCCAGCATGCCACCCGCATAATGGGCATCAATCGAAAGACCGGCTGCATGGGCCAAGCCCGCAGCCGTCAAAGACCGCTTGCCGGACCGGCATGACAAAACAATCCGCTTGCCTGCATTGACCGGCAAAGCCAAGGGATCAAAAACCGAAAGCGGGTTCAGCAAGGCACCGGGGATATGACCGGCCTCAAATTCATGGGCCTCGCGCACATCGACAAGGATCATCTGGCCACTGGCCAGCCCTTGTCTGATGTCATCAAAATCAAGATTTTCAACCTGTGTCATCTGATCGCTATGTCCCAGTGTGAAAGGCGGGCTCTGTTTTTCAAGCCCAAGATTTTTTCTCACTTCAAATGCGTATCAATAAATTTCATCTCTGACGAGGCGTCAAACAGGCTTGCCCCGTCAATTTTTAGCAATAATCCAAGGATTTTTTACATGATCGCCTCCCCATCAGACAAGATGATCCCCGTTTCAGCGCTTTTTTCGGATAAAAATCCTGATGGGGGCTGAACAGGACAGCAGCATCTGCCTCTATTTTAATCACATCGCTTTTCCAAAACAGGCAATCCGGTTAAAAAAAAGCTGGTCAGCTTTCGTCCGGCATGAAACGCTAGACTGAATAAATGATGTCGGGATGCGTTGGTTTTGTGCTTTGTTTCAAATGCGGATGTGTCTAAAAAAAACCCGAACAGAACCACATACCTGTGGCAAGCGATGGATCGAGATCGCAGGGCAACGGGAAGGGAATAAACACGCATGAGCCCATCAATACAGACAGAATCGGCGCAGGCTTTTTTTGATGAAATGCGGCAGGCTGACGGCACGTCCCGCCCCGCTTACGAGGCCGTTTCCGACTGGCTGCAAAAACAATCCCGCACCACCATCAAACGCAAACAAGAAGAAGCCGATGCGATTTTCCGGCGTCTGGGCATTACCTTCGCTGTTTATGGCGAAGGGGGCTCCAATGAACGGCTGATTCCGTTCGATCTGATCCCGCGGGTTTTGGCTGCGCGCGAATGGCGCGCTTTGGAGCGGGGGATTGAGCAAAGGGTCAAGGCGCTCAATGCTTTTTTATACGACATTTACCACCGGCAGGACATTGTCCGCGCGGGGCGCATCCCATCCGATATGATCAATCAGAACGAGGCCTTTCTGCCGGAAATGATCGGCTTTGATCCGCCGCGCAATGTCTATGCCCATATCATCGGTACCGATATCGTGCGCACCGGTGAAAACGAATTTTTTGTGCTTGAAGACAATGTGCGCACACCCTCGGGCGTCTCCTATATGCTCGAAAACCGCGAAGCAATGATGCATCTGTTTCCGGAATTGTTTTCGGCGCATCGGGTAAGGCCTGTTGAACATTATCCAGACTGGTTGCGCCAAACACTCGAAAGCGTGGCGCCTGCGGCCTGCAAGCAAGACCCCACCATTGCCGTGCTGACACCCGGCATCCATAATTCAGCCTATTTCGAACACGCCTTCCTTGCCGACCAGATGGGGGTCGAGCTGGTGCAGGGATCGGATTTGTTTATTGAAAACGGCCAACTCTTTATGCGCACGATCGAGGGCAAAGAACGCGTCGATGTTCTTTATCGCCGCGTGGATGACGCCTTCCTTGATCCCCTGACCTTCAACCCCACATCCATGCTGGGTGTGCCGGGCCTGTTTGACCTTTATCGCGCAGGCGGTGTGACCATCGTGAACGCGCCCGGAACCGGCATTGCCGATGACAAGGCCATCTATGCCTATGTGCCTGAAATCATCGAATTTTACACCGGTGAAAAGCCCATTCTCAACAATGTACCGACCTATCGCTGCTCATTGGCCGATGAGCGGGCTTATGTGCTCGACAATCTCGCAGAGCTTGTCGTCAAAGAGGTGCATGGATCGGGGGGATACGGCATGCTGATCGGCCCCGCAGCCACCAAAAAGGAGCTCGCGGACTTCCACAAGAAGATCGAGGCCAAGCCCCATCACTATATCGCGCAGCCGACTTTGGCTCTCTCGACCTGTCCGGCGGCCACGCAGGCAGGCATTGCACCGCGCCATGTCGATTTGCGACCCTTTGTCTTGCTGGGCGACCGCATCCGGCTGACGCCGGGCGGATTGACCCGCGTGGCATTGAAAAAAGGCTCTCTGGTGGTCAATTCCTCGCAAGGCGGCGGCACCAAAGACACGTGGGTTCTGGAGGACTGAGGATGTTAGGACGCACAGCCGCCAGTCTGTTCTGGATGTCCCGCTATGTCGAGCGGGCAGAAAACATCGCCCGCCTCACGGAAGTGGGCTATCGCATCTCGCTCACCCCCGACACCGGCTCGGGCCATCGCGAGGATTGGAAATCAACGCTGGTGGCGGCGGGCTGTCTGGATGCCTTTTTGGAACGTCACCCCAAAATCACTGCGGCCAATGTGCAGCATTTTCTGCTGTTTGATCCCGAACATCCCTCCTCCGTGCGCTCCTGCCTTGAAACCGCCCGCAATAATGGCCGCGCGGTGCGTACCGCTCTGACGCGCGAAATGTGGGAGGCGATCAATTCGACATGGATCGAATTTTCCGCCATCAAACCGGGCGCGCTCGATGGCGGCAAATTGCCCGATTTTCTGGATTGGGTCAGCCAGCGCTCGAACCTATTCCGTGGCGCCTTGCTCGGCACATTGCTGCGCGACGAGGGCTATTGTTTTGCGCAAGCCGGTGCCTTTATCGAGCGCGCGGATAACACCGCCCGAATTCTCGATGTGAAATATCATGTGTTGCTGCCCTCCCATGAGCTGATCGGCGGCGGTCTCGACTCCTATCAATGGGAAACCATTTTGCGCTCGGTATCCGCCCACCGCTCCTATCGCCACGTCTATAAAGACAGTTACAAGCCGTGGAATGTCGCGGAATTTTTGATCCTGCGGCCTGAAATGCCGCGCTCTCTGCGCTTTTCCTATGAATGGATCGACCGCGCTTTGAAGGGATTGGAGCTAAGCACCATCGGCGGTACGAAAGCGCGCCAGCATTGTGCGCAGGTTTTGGCCGATTTACAGCCGGACCAGATGAGCCCGATTTTCCAGGGCGGCTTGCATGAATTTTTGAATGCCTTCATCCAACGCAACAACCACACTTCGGCACTGATTGCCGAAGAGTTCCATTTCCAGTAATCCGCGATGCAGATCACCATCCATCACAAGACCTTTTACGAATATGAACACCCCATTTTGCATGCGGTGCAGGCGTTGCGCCTGACGCCGCCCAGCAGTGCGGGGCAATCGGTTTTGTCATGGTCGGTGCGTATGTCGGGCATTGAAAATGCCGCGACCTATACCGATGCCTTCGGCAATCTCGTGCATCTGGTCACCCCTGTCGCCGCCGTGCAGCATCTTGAAATTCTGGCCGAAGGGGTTGTTGAGACGCATGACACCGCAGGCGTTGTGGGCTTTACCCATGAGGCGGCCCAATTATCGCTGTTTTTGCGCTCGACCCCACTGACACAGCCCGATCATGCGATTGGCAAACTGGCTGAAAAATGTCGGGGCCCCAACCGGATCGAAACCCTGCATGCCCTGATGCAGTCCATCCGCGACGCCATCGACTATCGCCCCGATGTGACGGATGTGAATACCAGTGCCAGCGTCGCGCTGAAATCGGGCGCGGGTGTGTGTCAGGATCATGCGCATGTGATGATTGCGGCCTGTCGCTATCTAGGTATTCCAGCCCGTTATGTCACGGGCTATCTCGAGATTGACGAGGATGGCCCCTCGGTTGCCCATCACGCATGGGCGGAGGCCTTTGCCGACGAAATCGGCTGGATCGGCTTTGATCCGGCCAATCGCGTCTGCCCCACCCCCTCTTATGTCAGGCTCGCAACAGGCCTTGATGCCCGTTATGCGGCCCCTTTGCGGGGCATTCGCAACGGACATGGCGTGGAAAACCTCTCGGTCGAGGTTGTGGTAACGCAAACACAACAGTAAGCATGCATGGAGCGGGATCTGGTCCCGCCTGTTTTGCTGGCGTTACTGAAAACGGGGAGTGTGATGACCTATTGTGTTGGCTTGCGTCTTGATGGCGGCCTTGTCTTTGCATCCGATACGCGCACCAATGCGGGCTTTGATAATATTGCCGTTTTCCGCAAAATGCATGTCTGGGAACGCGAAGGTGACCGCGTTTTGGTGATCTTGTCCGCGGGCAATCTGGCTGTGACGCAATCGGTGATTTCCGTCCTCAACGAGCAGATGGACGCCCAAAAAGAACATGGCGGCACGTCTTTGCTGACCGTGGAAACCATGTATCAGGCCGCCCGCGTCATCGGCGATGCGGTGCGGGACGTGCGCCGGATCGACGGACCCGCGCTTGAAGCCGCCAATAGTTCCTTTGCCGCCTCATTCATTTTGGGCGGACAAATTCATGGCGAACCCCCGCGCCTGTTCCAGATTTATGCCGAAGGCAATTTCATCGAGGCCACCAAAGATACGCCCTTCTTCCAGATCGGCGAGCATAAATACGGCAAGCCCATTCTCGACCGCGTGGCGCGGCCGGATATGAGCATCGGCGATGCTGCAAAACTGATTTTGCTGTCCTTTGACTCGACGCTGCGCTCGAATCTGTCGGTGGGCATGCCCATCGACATGATGATCTATCAGCGTGATTCGCTGTCTGTCGGCGAACAGCGCCGGATCGGGCCGGAAGACGCCTATTTCAAAATGCTGTCCAAAGCGTGGTCGGAGGGCTTGCGCAACACCTTTGCCCATATCGACAGCTATGAAGGTGTCATTGAAACCTAAACGCCTGATTTAAGACACAAAACATCCTTAATATTTGGTAAATCCCTGATTGCCCGACTCTTGGGCGTGTGTCAGGGATCATACTTTGTTGCGCCAGACAATCGGGCGCAGGATCGGTCTTGGATTTCAGGCGGGATGGGGCGTGTGCGTTTACTGAAAACAGCACAAAAAGTCGCAGTGTTAGCGGGCATTCTGCCCGTTCTTTTTGCGTGCATGCCTGAACCTGTGCCGGTCGACACCGCCCTCACTGCCCCCGCGCAATTTGATACAGCCGCCAAAGGCCTTGAAGCCCCAAGCATTGACACCCATTGGCCCGACAGCTTCGGTTCCAAAGAGCTCAGCGGCCTGATCGCGCAGGCATTGGACAACAATCTCGACATCGCCGCAGCCATCGCCCGCCTGCAACAGGCCGAAGCCCAGACCCAACAAGCGCAAGCCTTGTTGTTGCCAACGCTGAACGGGGCAGGCAATGCGAGCCGTTCGCGTTCCCCCGCCACATTGAGGCGCGAAAGCCCGCCCTATAACGAAACAATCTCCAACAGTTTCAGCATGGGCCTGAGTGCCAGCTATGCCTTGGATGTGTGGGGCCGCTATCGTTCTGCCTATGCCGCCCAGCTCGCCGGACAAGAGGCCAATTTCTATGACCAGCAAGCCATAGAACTGGTCACTGCCGTATCGGTGACCACCAGCTATCTGACGGTGCTCGCCGCGCAAGACCGGTTGGCCCTGACCCAAGACAATATCGCCACCGCCTCGCGCATCCTCAATGCCATCAGGGGACGCTTGCAGGTCGGCACGGCATCGGCACTCGATGTCGCCGAACAAGAAAGCATATTGGCAGGCCTCAAAGCCACAACCCCCGCGCTCGAACAGCAGATCCAGCAAAGCCGCATCCAATTGGCGGTGCTTTTGGGACGGGTGCCCGAAGGCTTCCGGTTGCAAGGCCGTGGCTTGAAGCATTTGACCGTCCCGCAGGTGCAAGCCGGTCTGCCCGCGCATTTGCTGGTGCGCCGCCCCGACATTGCGCGCGCGGAAGCCAGTTTGCGGGCCTCCCAATTCAATGTGCAATCCGCACGTGCCGCTTTGCTGCCCAATATCAGCCTGACCGCCAGTGGCGGGCTTGAAAGCCTGATGCTCAAAAACATTCTCTCGCCCCATGCCACATTCGCCTCGGGCCTTGCGGGTGTCACAGAGCCGGTGTTTGACGGCGGCAATTTACGCGCCCAGCTGGAGGGGCAGACCGCCCGCCAACAGGAGTTGATTGCCACCTATCGCAAAACGGTGCTGACGGCCTTGGCAGATGTGGAAAATGCACTGGTTGCCGTCCAACAAAGCCGCAAGCAAGAACTTTTGCAGCAAGAGGCGGTGACGGCCTCCCGCCGCGCCTATGAAATCAGCGAGGAGCGCTTGCGGGCGGGGACCATCGATATTGTGACGCTTCTGGCCGTGCAGCAAAATCTGTTTCAGGCTCAGGAAAATCTGGTGCAAAGTCGGTTGGCGCGCTTGCAAGCCTCGCTCAGCCTCATTCAGGCCTTGGGCGGCGGTTTTGTATTGCCCGACACGGCACCGGCACGCTTGCAATTCAAACACGATCTTTCTGCTGACAGCGGTATCAAGCCATGAGCTTCTTTTCTCTCGACACCTTTTCTTTGAAAGTCCGTCCGCGCACGGTCCTGATCGGGCTTGCACTTTTATTGGGCGCGGGCATTGCTTATCGCCTCTGGTATGTACCGTCCGCATCCCCCGCTCCGCAAGGCGGCATTCGCAGTGGCCGTGGCGCGGGCAATGAAGGGCCTTTGCCCGTCTTTGCCAGCAAAGCGGAACGCAAGGATGTGCCGGTGGAGATCGAGGGGATCGGCACCGTGCAAGCCCTCAATACCGTCACCGTTCGCACACAGGTGGACGGGCGTCTGATCGCGCTGAATTTCCGTGACGGGGATGTGGTCAAAGCAGGCGATATTCTCGCGCGGATCGACCCCACGATCTATCAGGCCCAATATGATCAGGCGCTTGCCAAAAAAGCACAGGACGAGGCTTTGCTGGTCAATGCGAAGCGTGATCTCGACCGCTATGCCAATCTGGCCCGCACCGAATATGCGACCCAGCAGCAAGCCGATACGCAGAAATCGGTTGTCGCGCAATTAGCGGCGCAAGTGGCGGCTGATCAAGCCGCCCTCGACAATGCCAAGGCCGTGCTAGATTATGCCACGATCCGCGCCCCGCTTGATGGCCGCACAGGCATTCGCATGGTGGATCAGGGCAATCTGCTGCGCAGCGCCGATGCCAATGGGATTGTTACCATCACCCAGATCCAGCCGATTGCCTTGGTGTTCAATCTTCCGCAGCAGCAATTGCGCGCTGTGCAACAAGCCATGACACGCGGGCCGGTGCCGGTGGAAGCGCGCGAGGCAGACAATGTCAGCGTCATCGACAAAGGCCAGCTTGAGGTCATTGACAATCAGGTGGACCAGACCACCGGCACGGTCAAATTAAAGGCCCGTTTTGACAATGCCACGCAAAATCTGTGGCCCGGACAATTTGTCAATGTGCATATGACCGTTGATATATTGAAAGCGGTTGTCACCGTGCCGACCGCGGCCATTCAACGCGGCCCCAACGGTGCTTTTGTCTATGTCGTGGATGCCACTTCCAATGCCGTGCAAAAGCCTGTGACACTGTTGCGCCAGACCGAAACACTCACCGCCATCGCAACCGGCATCAATGACGGTGACATGGTTGTCACCAATGGCTTTAACAGGCTGACTGATGCGATGCCCGTGCGGATCGACGAGGCCCGCGCTCCCAATAGCCCCAACCCGAAAGGCGAAAGGCCTGCGGGGGGGCGTCCTGCGGGTGATCGCCCGACAGGCGAGCGTCCTAAACCGCAAGGAAACGGGGGATAGATCCGTTGAGCATCTCGGCCCCCTTTATTCAAAGGCCGATTGCCACCTCTTTGCTGGCGGTGGCTGTCTTGCTGTGCGGCTGGCTTGGATATCGCGGTCTGCCCGTGGCACCATTGCCGCAAGTTGAATTCCCGACCATCCAGATCAATACGCAATATCCCGGCGCCAATCCCGATACGATGGCCTCTCTGATCACCGCCCCGCTCGAGCGTCAATTTGGCCAGATCCCGTCTTTGTCCTCGATGTCCTCGCAAAGCGCTTTCGGCCTGAGCCAGATCACTTTGCAATTTGATCTCGACCGCGACATTGATGCCGCCGCCCAAGATGTGCAATCAGCAATCAATGCCGCCGGATCGACCCTGCCGCGCAACCTGCCCTATCCGCCGGTCTATTCGAAAATCAATCCCGCCGATCAGCCGGTCATCACCTTGGCGCTCACCTCCACCACCGTGCCCTTGCGCAGCCTCAGCGATCTGGCTGACACTTTACTGGCCCCGCGTCTGAGCGAGGTATCGGGTGTAGGCCGCGTCTCGATCGAAGGCGGCATCAGACCTGCCGTGCGCATCCAGCTCGATCTCGCCCGCCTTGCTTCATACAAGCTGAGCCTTGAAGATGTACGGGCGGTGATCGCCAATGCCAATGTCGCTGCCCCCAAGGGCGCGCTGGATGGGCGGTTCCAGGCCTATACGCTGGCCGCCAATGACCAGATCAATGCCGCCCAAGCCTATCAAACCGTTGTGGTGGCCAATCGCAACGGCGCCAATATCTTGTTGCGCGATATCGCCGATATCAAAGAAGGGCTGGAAAACACCCGTGTCAGCGGCAGCTTCCAAAACGAGCCTGCGGTTATTCTCGACATCAGACGCCAGCCGGGCGCCAATATTGTCGCCACCGCCGACTTGATCCATGCCGCTTTGCCCCGCTTGAAACGCATCCTGCCCGCAGGCGTCGATCTCAAAATCGTCCATGACCGCACCGATACAATCCGCGCCTCCATCCACGATGTGCAATGGACGCTGGCTTTGAGCACGATCCTTGTCATTCTGGTTGTCTTGCTGTTTTTGCACTCGCTGCGCGCCATGGTGATTGCAGGCATTACGCTGCCTTTGTCAATCATTGCCACCTTTGGCGTGATGTGGCTGGTGGATTTCAGCCTTGATAATCTCTCGCTGATGGCGCTGACCATCGGCACGGGCTTTATCGTCGATGATGCCATTGTCATGATCGAAAACATCGCACGCCACACGGAAGAGGGCGAGGATCCCTTGACCGCCGCCTTGAAAGGCGCGCGCGAAATCGGCTTCACCGTCATATCACTCACGGTTTCGCTGATTGCGGTGTTTATTCCGCTTCTCTTCATGACAGGGCTGGTTGGTCGCATGTTCCGCGAATTTGCCCTGACTCTGTCCATCGCAGTGGTGGTTTCGGCTGTTATTTCTCTGACCTTGACGCCCATGCTGTGTGCAAGCCTTCTGAGCAAAAAGACTGGACCCACCGAGACCCGTTTGCAGCATCTCTTTGATTGGCCGATGCGGATCATGGCAAGCCTTTATGAGGCAACGCTTGATTGGGCCTTACTGCGCCCTCGTTTAATGCTGGGCCTGACAGGCCTGACACTGGCCCTGACCGTCACCATCTACATAGCCATGCCGAAAGGTTTTTTGCCCAATCAGGACAATGGATTGATTTCGATTGTGCTCGAGGCCGCCCCCGACGTGTCCTTTGCCGAAATGCAACGCTTGCAAAAACACGTCATCGGCCGCATCCGCGAGGAGCAAAGCGTCGCCAATGTGGTCGGCGTTTTGGGGATAGGCGCGCAAAACCTGACATCCAATACAGCCAAATTGACGGCGAGCCTCAAACCCCATGCCGAGCGTGATCTCACAGCCCTTGCCATCAGCGCGCGTTTGCGCGGCATCGAACAGGACATCCCCGGTGTCACGCTTTATGTCTTGAATGTGCAGGACATCCAAATCGCCACCCGCAGCTCGCGCTCCCAATATCAATATACGCTGACAGGGGCCGATCCGCAGGCCTTGTCACAATGGGGCCAAGCTTTGCTCGGCGCACTGAAAAAAGATCCGCGGCTCGCCAATGTGGCCACCGAAACACCGTCGGGCGGGCTCAGGGCCTTTATCAAAATCGACCGCGAAAAAGCCGGACGTCTGGGCATTTCCATGCAGCTGATCAGCGACACGCTCAATGATGCGTTCAGCCAGCGGCAAATCTCCACCATCTATGCACAGGCCAATCAATATCGTGTGGTCATGGAAGCCGCCCCCCAATATCAAAACGATCCCTCCATTCTCGATAAATTATTAATCGGCACCGCAAACGGTGCGCAGGTGCCGCTCTCCTCCATCGCCCGCTTGGAGCGTGATACATCTCCCTTGGTCATCGCCCATCAAGACCAGTTCCCTGCCTATGGACTGAGTTTTGATCTCGCGCATTCCGCCTCCCTTGACCAAGCGCTAACTGCCATTCAGGAGGCCGCACAGAGCATCGGACTGCCTGCCACCATCAGCGGCTCGTTCGGGGCCGATGCGGCGGAATTTGAGCGCGCGCTGGCCGGACAAATATGGCTGATCCTTGCCGCCATTATCGTGATCTATCTGGTGCTGGGCATGCTCTATGAAAGCTATATCCATCCGGTCACGATTTTATCGACCCTGCCCTCCGCAGGCGTCGGGGCTTTGCTGGCTTTGTGGCTGTTCGGGCATGATCTGTCGGTGATTGCCTTGATCGGC
>Ga0209085_1001723_pt1 | contig 13108 bp, 11 predicted proteins | sample C_131016_EF_Meta_FD_187310 | JGI IMG/M metagenome (GOLD analysis project Ga0209085, IMG submission 187310) | Freshwater microbial communities from Lake Croche, Canada to study carbon cycling - C_131016_EF_MetaG (SPAdes) (version 2) | ecosystem: Environmental > Aquatic > Freshwater > Lake...
CCATTTACTTAAAGACAAAAACACTAAAGACCTTACATGGTTAGGTGAAAAAGTAGCCCAGCTTAACCCTACTGAGAAGCTAGCTAGCTTGTATAGAGCTATAGCTGAAACTCTTCAAGGGAAGACGCTGGGGATACTTGATAAATACGGATTAACAATCATCCAACTAAAGGATTTGGGGGCGGTTAAGCTGAGTGATAGCCAAACCTTTAAAATCAGTGAATTGGTGGCCTAATATCAACTATTCCTCTATAGTCCAAAAAACCCAACTAATAAGCACTTGTGTTGTCCTTGCTTATATTGATATAGTTAGTAAAATATTTTTGTGCTACTTCAATCAATGCCAACATGATTAAAAAGATTTTGTTAATCCCTTTAGCTCTGCTTGCTAGCTCCATGTTTAGCAACGCTGCTTCTGCTCAGCTTATGACTACACAAATAGAGCCAGAAGATATAAAAGCTCCTTCATGTAAGCAATATATTACTCAACCAGATTGGAGAGGTTATATTGGAATGTTCCAAATCCCTGTAGATCCAATCCCTGTAGATAAAATTGTCTGTGTTGCTGGGGATATTAACGAGCCTATTGTTCAAGCTATTTTTGACGATAATTTTGTAGGAAATATCGCTTATGGAACAAGGCAAGGGATTTATACTGGATTTTTTGAAGATGGCTCCATTCGAGTTAGTCATTATACAAAAAATAGAGATGGGATTATTGATTCTTTAACTGCTATCACTGAGCCTGAAATGTATTTGCGTGTTGGGAATTTAAAGTTTGAATTTCAAATTGATCCAAGTACTAAAAGCTACCGCTTATCTAAAAAAGCAGTAGAGGCTTTGACTAATGCCTATACAAGAAATCAAAAGGTGCTTATGTTCTTTAGCCCTCAGGGATTAGTCAATCAAATTGGAAGTCAAACTTTGATCAAACTTGGATCTCTGTTTATCGAATATACCCCAAACTATGAACCAGTTGGGGTTGTAATAACAAGCAAAAATGACCCTCTATATATCCCTCCTTCTGTTGCAACTCCCAGACGTACTAAAAACTATAGAATTGATGATACTAATCGCAAAGAAGAGATTGATCACATGTTGGAATATGGGTTTTAATAATTCATTTCAAAAAAGAAATAATCATACTTTCCATCTGAATTCTTTGTCCTTGTAAACCCATAGCCGGTACTCTTGGAATACCTTGCCCTATTTTTTCCAAGGGTCTCTGAAGTGATATTTATCAACCTACTAAAAGCCTCGCTGTCTACCAACTGTTCTTTATCAACTGGGATATTCTCGTATTCGTAAAAAACATCTATGCTATTGCTCTTATCTTTTTCACTTAGAGAGGATTTAATTTCCTTTTTAGGTGCTTCTTTATGGGCTATAGCCTCATCTACTTTGTCCTTAGTTCCTACTGGGACAGACTGGGCTAGTTTAGCCTCTAGCAACTCAAGACGCTTGAGAATATCAGTTAGAACATCTGAGGGGATGCTCTGAGAGGATGATTCTGGGACTTTGCCTAATTCTTTCCAAGATACCAAGACCGCCTCTAGCCTCTCGCTAATATTTACCCCTAGGCTTCGTTGCTGGGCAATCCAGTCATAAACTTCGTCACTTACTCTAAACCCTATCTGCTTTGTTTTTGCTGTTCCCATTCTAGGTGCTTGTTATGTTTCAACTCATTTTAAGCTAAACGTTAGTTTAGCACTTTGTTTAATTTAGTTACACATAGGTTAAACAAGTGCTAAACTTATTGCTAAACAATCGTTTAACGCTGTTAACCGAAAGCTTATAATAGGTATAGGTGCTAATAAATAATTTTCATCGAACCCTGATTTATCCCCAGCTTTCTCAATTAAGTTAAAAGAAATTCTGTAGCGGTAAGGTAATACCTAACCGAGTAAGGGATTTCCCGATTAAGTGAGAAGAGCTTGGGGATTTTTTGTGACTACGCCTTCGAGTAGCAATGGAACGAAAACGTACGCTAAGGCTGTAAAACTTATACAGTAAGGATTATAGCGATTCAATGCTGTACTTAGACTACATCTTCCTCATGCTTGACGATAGCTAAACAAAAAGCTAAATAATTGTTTAATGAGTTATTTAAAACGTTAAATAATTGATATGCTTATTGTCAGAAAAGCTTTTAGCTATACGTTATCCATGAAAATTACTTGTTTTGTAGTTACGCTTTGGCTCTGACTTTTGACATATTTTTCCTTTGATTTTATTAGGTCTCTGACATGAGACAAAGTTAAATATTATCCAAGACTATGAATAATCGCATTTCATCTATTCTTAAGACTAAGCAATTATCACGCTTGATTCAAAATAAGCCTTTAATAAGAGGATTATTAATTGTTTCTACAATATTCTGTCTTTTTATTGGTTCTATTTTTATAATACCTTCCGCTAATAAAGCAAATAAACCTAATGCTCAAGAAGAAAAAGAATTAAATAACTTAGAACAAAGCATTCAAACAGTACGTAAAAAAACATCTCCTTTTCTTAGAGAGTACTATATTCAGAAGGAATCAAGGCGTCTTAACCTAACTTTAGATAATTATAGACATCTATATAATGTTAGTAATAAAAACTTGGATTTTATACCAGATATCCCTGAAAATTCATCAAATATAATTAGCTGGTACTATCAGGATTTAAACAGTTACCAAAGGTTTCAAGTATTAAAAGACAAAATCTTACTGTTAGTAAATATCTTATCTAAGTTAGGTATTCTTTTTGTGATTGTAAGATTTATTTTAGAAATTCCTGAAAGAGAAAAACAAGCCAAGTACCAAGCATGGCAAGTAATTCATACAGCACATGGTCAAACGTCTAGCGGTGCTAGGATTGCAGCTCTAGAATATTTGGTGACAAAGCAAGAATCTCTCCAAGGACTGCGCTTAGAAGAAGGAACCTATCTCAATGGAGCCAATCTCGAGGGAGCCCGACTCGATAGAGCCTATCTCAATGGAGCCAATCTCTTTGAAGCCAATCTCAATAGAGCCAATCTCAATAGAGCCAATCTCAATGGAGCCAATCTCGATGGAGCCTATCTCTTTGGAGCCACCTACACTAACGATAGGATTAAATCAGCCTGCAATTGGGAAAAAGCAATATATACCGAAGCTACATGGACTAAAGACTTGGATGCGTGGATACCTTATGATGTTCCAGGCGCTAATGACAACAAAATTGAGGAAATACGTAACGATACAGCTTCAGACCCCCAACAACCTCCCAATTGCAGGCAATGGAAATAATAGTAAATCTTGGATCAAATGAAGCCCAAATGAAAACACCAAACTTCATAAGGAACTAAGTCTCCTAGATTTGTGATTCTTCTGATCACAAACTGATATAATAAACAATTTTTTATCAGTACGTTTTGCGCTGCTAATCGCGTGCTAAACAAAATGTTTGACAATCGCTAAACAGGTGCTATACAATTAAGCTATTGAAAATATAAATTATCAATAGCTTAAAAATGACTAATTCAATTCAAGCGTATCAAGAAATTAGCCCAGTTACAGTCCTAGTAAGCGGTTCAAATGTTCTAGACAGATTGCTTGCTGACAAAAGAAGCATTAATACAAAGCAAGCTTATCTAAAAGACTTGAATGTGTTTAGCGAAATGCTAAACATGAGTTTAACTTTCTTCTTGCAATTGACTAGAGGGGAAGCCCTAGAAATAGCCTTGCAATTCAAAGCCAAGTTAATTGAAGCTGGGCTAAGTGAGGCTACTGTTAACCGTCGCTTGTCTTCTCTTAAGGCTTTGGCTAAGATGGCTAAGCTTTTAGAAGTTTGTGACTGGGACTTAAAAGAAGTAGAAGGGGAAACCATTCAAAGCTACAGGGACACATCTGGGGTTAGCACAGAGACTTTTAAGCAAGTGCTAAACGGTGTTAAACGTGAGACTGTCAAAGGAACTAGAGACTATGCCCTATTGCGTCTTCTCTGGGAAGCTGGGCTTAGAAGGGGGGAAGTGGCTAAATTAACCTGGGCTGATCTAGACTTGGCTGGGCTAAGGCTTTCTATATTGGGCAAGGGAAGAGGAACCCAAAAGGAAGAAATCACCATAACCCCCAGTCTTGTTAAGGCTTTGATAGCTTGGAGAGAAGTTAGCCCAGCTTCCTCAATTGATAGCCCTATGTTTGTAAGTTTGGATAGGGCTAAGTCTGGTAATAGACTCACTGGGGACGGTCTTTACAAGCTGATTAGAGGCTACTTTGCTGGGGTTAACCCAGATAAGGTGATGTCCCCCCATCGTATAAGACACTCGGTGATAACTGAGTTATTGGACAAATCTAATGGAAATGTCTCATCAGTCCAAAAGTTTAGCCGTCACAAGAACCTAAACACTTTGATGATCTACGATGACAACCGGAAAAATTCACAAGGGGAAATGGCAGGCTTAGCCTCTTCAATGCTTGACTAAACCGATACCAATGGACGAGGCACTCGTGCTTCAGGGTTATTAACCAACTTAATTTTACATTCGTATATTAGATTTACTGATTCCCTTGCTACAAAACCAGATGTACTAGGAGTCTCAACCCCAAGAAATGAGCTTGCTTCTCGAACTACGTTAAGTAAAGCTCCCTTCGGCAAAGACTTAACTATAGTCCCACCCGGGCTTGTAAATAAATCAGTTTCATCTCTAGTTTCAGCTTGAACGAGTGATGCTTCTAGGAAAGCAAAGCTTGAAGCAAAAAAGTCAGACATAATTTTCCTTGATTTTTGGGTAATCTGGATAAGTGGATAGCGCGTACGTCCGGTACAGCGAGTAGTTAGGCAACATTCTAGATTATGGAAACTTCATTGCTCTCGTATTGCTGCCCTAAGAGACCGCTTGTACAGATTGCAAGTATCCGTTTAGTTCAAGTACTCTAGTTTTTACAATTTTTTGTTTTCTAAACGCTGCAAATAATAGATTCATCTTGCCATTAGCACTAGGATAGATAACCCTTACTAGCTCAAATTCAGCATCCCTATATTTAATCCATTCTAATTGAGCATCAGTAAGAACTTGTTGCCCTCCAGTATCGAGCAATTGAAGCAACTCATTGTATATTTTGTTTAACTCTACGTCCCACTGAGAATAGGCCGTGGACAAGCACTGCAACTGCTGGTTCGTAGCTTGATTTTCGTATAAACAAATTGTGAGTTCCTCATCAATAGGAGGCAGATTGGATTCATTCAGAAGATTTTGGTCTTGCATAGCTTTTCTTTAAGTATGTAAGTTTATTGAGAAACGACGGTCTAACGGCCTGGAATTGAGCCACTCAAACTCAGAAACAACACCAGGAATGGGCTGATTAAAAACCTTGAATCGCTAGCGGTCTAATATTGATCATTGCCGGACGATAATGCAGAATTATTTCTTAATAAAAGCCCTATTGAGAAAGAGAGAAGACAATCGATAAAATCGCTAAAAAGATTTTTGAAAAAACTTTTAGCGATTCTTGAGCCGATTACTCAACGACTCTAATGTGTTTACTAAGGGCACTTTCCACCCGAAGTCCAAAAACCTTTTAAACCGTCACATTGCGATTTTGTAAGTTGGGCACAGTAGGTCTTTGATCCAGCTGAATATACGCAAGCCCCTTGATCTGCTAACACAGCTTTATTGATACCTTCTAAAAGGTTATTTAAAATATTAATCACGTCTTCTTCCAACAGGTCGGTTGAAGATTTACTTTGAGACTCTTCCACTGATTTCCTCCTTTATTTGGATAGCACTAATAATCGACAAGACTATTAGCGGTCTTCTAAATAACTAGATTTTTACTAGGCATATATACTTGCCGACTGGAACCAGTTATTTTCACCCTGAAGGTGCGTCAGCGCTTGGATTGCTAACTATGTATTAGACGGAAAGTTTCTGTATAAAGTTCCAAGCCCTGGTCTTCTTCAGACCAAGGCGAAGTCAATTTCCCCTGTCTTCCACAATGGTTGATCGCCCCTTGGCGATCTCAATATCTCTTTTCTGCGCCCGCTACTCATCTCCGCGTCCGCGCAGAAGTAGGACTCCCTATCAGTAAGAAAGAAAGTATTTAATTTCTTATTTAAGATTAAAAGAAAGATTAGAAGAAAGATTAGGCGATTTTTCGGCTTCGTCTGAAACCATTGATATATAAGGGTTATAGGCGGGTTTTGGAGAGGCAAAGCGTGGGTCTAACCACCCACTCCGTGGGTCTAACCACCCTACTTCGTGGGTCTAACCACCCTATCTTTTTGGCAACAACAGAGCCTAGAGCGTGTCCATTTGGTCACGCCCTGCCCGTTCGGTGTTTGTCTTGGGTCTAGTCTTTGGCTTTGATTTGAGGCAAGGCGCGGGGGTTTTTCCGCTCCACCGTCACCTTGTCGCCTTCAACTTTGTAGTTTGCTAAAAAGCCAATTTTTACAAGTCCTTCAAGTGCGGCTTTAATGCTTCTTTTGAAGTCTCTAAGCTGGCTGTTATTACTGCCTGTGATGTCGTGCAAGAACGGGATAGTTACAGGCAAGGGGCGCTCATGGCTGCTGTAGTATTCATGCAGCTTTTGAGCCAGCGGCTTGCTTCTTAGCTGCTTCCGCTGTTCCCAATTAAGCGCCGTCCAGTCTTTTTCGCCAAAAAGATTTATCAGCTTTTTGTTGAGGGTTAGTTTGTAATGTTTGGTGTTTTCATCAACCACAAACTCATCAATCAGGTGTCCATAATATGAACCACTATTGCTTGATTTAATTTCTATAAGACATGCGGCTAATCTTTTCGTGTTTTCAAGTAACCTTTTACGCTGATCTCCCCCTATGGCTAAACCCATATGCTTCAAGATTCCATAGGCGGTAAAACTGCATTCCGTTCCGAGCGGGTGCTGTCGTGCCAGATCAACCAAGGTCAGCCATACGGTCATGTCCTCTTGGTTTAGCTGCTTTCCGGTAAACTTAACCGTGATACCCTGCTGGCTGAACAAGGTAACATCTTCTAAATAAACCCTGTCTTTTCCTTGGATCGCCGCAACCAAAGCAGAACGAAGAAAGCTGTTAGGGCTGCCGCTCTTGCCCTCATGCCATAGCGGAAACTGATAAACCGCCGTTGCTTCCCGCTCCTCGGCTACCTTCCTCATGTTTTCGATGATTTCGGCTATTTTTCGTTGGCTATCGCTATCGTCCGGGATTAGCTTCTGCATCATTGTGGCCTCATGCTATCGGCGGCTTGCCATACTTCGAGAACAGATCATTTAGTGCTTCAATCAATAGTGCTTGTTGGGTCGTCTCTTCGTCAATAGCAAGATACGCAAGCTGTTTTTTAGCAGGTTCTGGCACTTGAAAAATGGTTGTGCTTTTACCTTCACGGTCGGCGCGTTTTTCCTTGGTTTTAACTGGCTTATCCTGCGGCATAGCATCAAACATACCGCCTAATGCCTTACGTTTTGGCTTGTTCATCAGTTCTTTCCTTTCTTAAATCCATATAGCCGGATTGATGGATTATATACCGAGTTGTTTACGGATGGCGTTAAAAAGTGCGTCTATTTCTTCCGCTGCTTTACCGTCTGGCTCATATTCATGAACTGCATGACCATCAATAACTGCATGACTATATGCAGCACGCTGCTGCATTACCGGATTGATTACGGTTACTCCCTGCCCTTCTAAGGCGAGCCGCGCCTCATCTGCCAGTCTGCCCCGTGGCGCGGCATTGATGACAACAACAGCGGGCGTCTTGGCAAGTCTGGCAATCTCGGTACTAGTGCCTATGGTTTTAAGGTCGAAGCGTGACGGACGGCAGGGAATTAAAATTAGATCGGCAAGTTTTGCGGCTTCGGCGGCTGCGCTGTTTGCATGAGGCGCGGTATCTACAATTACTAAATCAGCTTTGGCGCTCTTGGCTTGTTTTAAGAGAGCATTTAACTGTCCTGCTGTTGCTCTAGTAGCATCCAGTCTCTTTTCTTCTGGACGGCTTTCGTTCCAGTCTGCCGCACTGCCTTGCGGATCAATATCGATTAAAGCTGTCCGCAATTTTGAGCGCACGGCACAAACCGCCATATGAACCGCTAGAGTTGTTTTACCGCTCCCCCCCTTCTGCGCCAGTATCGCAAGTGTTTTCATGCGTTTCCTCCTCATAAATCCATATAGCCGGATTGATGGATTAACAACGATCTAAGTTGATGTCAACTGGTTGATAAGCCATATAGCCGGATTGATGGATTAATCATAACTTAGATTGGTGCCGTATATTTGTAAGCCATATAGCCGGATTAATGGCTATAACAAACCACTTATCTTATATTGAACAAGTAAGGTGTATGGGTATCTATCGAAAAAACCCCGTGCCGGAAGCCATCCAGCACGGGGAGGGAAGGGGAGCGACTAGCTGACGGCGGGTAAGATACTCCTTGTCGGCGGTTTCAAAGCCGCGATAGCCGTATTTGCTGGCGAGGGTGTCAAGGCTGGCATTGCTCTGGCGGGTGCGTTATGGTGATTGCTAAAGTGGGGTCAGGGAATAAACAAGCACTGGTCGGTTTTCCGTTGGTCAATTCAACCTACGAAGCTACAGGATCGGCGAGAAGAAGATTTAGATAATATTAATCTGAAATGATAGGTTCAATATTTTCAGCTTTTGCAAAAACGAAACAAGCTCTATCATTATCTCTTTCTACTTCTACAACTTGAAGCCAAGGCGCACCTAATGGATTTTGAAGCAAAGGGAATCCCGCTATATCTGAAGAGATTTTTAGTTTCACCCCTTTCGCCAAGGTCTTTGCTATTTCAGATTCAAAATCTGCATCTCTTCTGCATTCAACTTGCTTTCGTGTAACCCATAAAGGATGTTCACGAACAGTAAAAATTCCTCCAGAAATATTGTAGTAAAAATTCTCGAGTCCATTGAGATTTAGACTAGGCTTTGGAAGAATGATTTGAGGATATGCTTGTTCATCAGCAAAAGCCAAATTATTAGTGAAGAAAGATGGTAGTACAAAATGGAAAAATAGTATTGTTAATATAATGACTCTGATTTTCATTTTCAATCCTAAAAATGCGCGTAAATTTTTTATTACCTTATGTTGGTAGCTTAAAACCGATCACCTAAACATAAATTCATTCCTATGTTAATCCAATTAGCATTGGTATTTGCATAAATAAGATGGGAAAATACTCTTTATTGAAATGTCAATATGTGTCTATTTAGAATATTTTTCCCCATATATTATTGATTTTTAAATAATTATTCGATATTGATTTGATGCTATGTTATTGTGGTATTTGAAACCATCTTTAAGTATAAACACTAAAAAACCCCCGATTACGAGTCGGAGGTAGGGACTAAGTCCCGATGGTTAATTAAATTCAAAAATATAACTATATGATTGCAGAATCAGGTTCAAATTTCAAGTGTTCAAGCGTACCTACAGATTCAAACAAAAGCTTCTACTATCCAATTGTAGCAAATGATACAGGGCGATCTAACCTTCGCTTATTGGCTCAAATTTTTGCTAATGGTGAGTCAATATGGGTCAAAACTGGAAACACCGACTTCTATTTATGCGCGCTACAGGATGGGCATCTAGCCGGGGTCAAGACCAAAAAACTCAATAAAGACGATCCGCAGAGTCGGGTTACAATGCGCAATCAACAAGTCACGCTATCATCTTTAATCGATTGGTCAAAAACAAATGAAGGCGGACTATTCTTTTTACCTGGTAAACCTCAAGAATTCCCCACAAAGGGCGCTAGCCGCGGGTCTAATGCATTATTCGGTGAGTCCGATTATGGAAGCCGAGATGAGCAATTGCAGCGCTTGGAATGGCTAGAAAAAGTTACTGGGGTTGATTTATCGGTAATCTTTTCAGGTGGAAAATCCTACCACTTCTATCTAGTTTGTGAAGAAACCATATCCACATCTCAATGGGAATATTTATCGCAGGTTCTGACTATTGTCATGCTCTCGGATCCAAAAGTTGCCCAATTACAGCAACCAATGCGGTTAGAAACAGGATACAGACAAGAGAAAGGTACATGGCAATATTTACACAAGCTGGGCACCAAAGCACCATTAAAAACGATTGTAGATGGGTTACAGCGCGCGGCTACTGAATTGGGTTTTAATATTGACCAATCAAACCTAGCCAAAAAATGGGGCGATGTTAAGAAGGTTTTAATAGATGAGTTTATTTCAAATGCCGATAAACCCAATCTTATCAAAGCTATTTTGGACAGAATCGAAGCGGAGCCTATGCCTAGGAGTGTTTCGATTGCGCCCAGTGATTACAGCTCATCATATATCCCAGATATAGCCCAATTTTTAACCAAAGACAATCAAAATAATTTAAACCAAGGTGTTAGTTCTCATCGTAACAACACAGCAACCGCATTGTTATTAGACCTCTTATCCATTGAGCAATGGCTAACCCACAACAGAATTCAATACACGGGCAATGCTCTAAATGCTTTTTATTATTTCTGTGAACAATGCCGATCAGGCGGAGGCTGGGGGAAAAGAGAGTGGGATGCTATTTGGAATTCAAATTCCAAAAAGTCACCAACTATTGCGGGCGGAGAAGATCGGTTACGTACTCAATTACACTATTTGCGGTTGAAGCATGACAACGAATACAAAAAGATAACCAAGAAAATCAGTCAAAAGTTATCCCAAGAAGAAAAGAAACTAGCCAAAGAAGAAAAGAAAGCCCAGACACTTCCTCTAATTAATTCCTACTTGGAAGCCCAAAGCTTAGCCCAGTTTTCCCCAACCATTATCAATAGTCGATACTTTCCCTCAGACTACCAATTCCCCCCAGAGGCTAACCTTATCGCTATCAAGGGGATGCAAGGAACAGGGAAAACACAGAGCCTTACTAGTATGGTCTCTAAAGCTCAAGGAGAGGGACAAAGGATAATCATCCTAACCCATCGAATACAGCTTGCTATAAGTATTTGTGATCGATTTGGGATCTATCATATTGATGAAATCACCCAAAAGGAAGACTGGCAAATAGCCCAAGTCGGATTATGCATTGACTCACTACATGAAAAATCTAGGGCTAAAATTTCCGCTGCTACTTTCTGTAATGCTTTGGTAATAATTGACGAATGCGATCAAAGCTTCACACATCTTTTCCATTCTGAAACCTTGAGCAAATCTGCTAACCGTGTAGGGGTTATGACAATGTTTGAAGAAGGTATACAAAATTGTTTCGCTTCAGAAGAAGGAAAAGTTATTTTATTGTCAGCTGATCTTTCCCCCAAAGAAATCAACTTTATCAAAGGCTTAGCCAGATCCCCAGAGGATGTAAAGCTCTTTTGTCTTGAGAATGTCTATCAACCAATAGCCCAGGCTAATAGAAAAATCTATACTTGTGAAAAGCAAGAAGAATTAATAACCATACTGCTAAACAAACTAGAGAAAGGGGAAAAGGCTTTAGTTCACCTGGGTAGCCAAAAGGAAAAATATGCTTATAGCACTTCGACTCTACAAGCTTATATTAAAAAACGCTTCCCACATCTAAAAATTCTTAGAATTGATGCTGAGACATTGACTGATAGGTTTAACCCAGCTTACAAATGCATCGGCAATATTAACAACATACTCACAAACTATGACCTAGTGCTTGCAAGTCCCAGTATTGAAACTGGGGTAAGCATTGATATTAAAGAACACTTTGATAGTGTTTTTGTCTTGGCTAATGGGACACAAAGTGTCGATAGTGTATGTCAGTCTTTGGAGAGGCTTAGGGAGGATGTTCCTAGATATATTTTCATCAAGGAAGTATCTTGTCAGAAGATAGGCAATGGGGGAACCTCTGAGGATGATTTTAAAAAATATACTGACAATAAACAAACCAAATCCTTGGAAGACAGCATGTTAGCCTCTTGTTATTCCTCTGTAGGCTTCCACTATAAAGAGAGCTGGGTAAAATATGCTATTGACCAAAACTTTGGCTACAAGAACTATAAACAGCTCATTCTCGCCAAACTATCAGCTAAAGGCTATGAAATAATTCCTTATGCTTGCCCCATACTAGAAGAAAACCTTAAAGAAACCAAGTCCCAAACAAAGGGAACATCAAAAGAACTTTATCAAAAAAGGATTGAGAGAATAGCCTCTTTGCCCAACCCAGAGGATGAAGAATATAAAGCATTAAGGGATAAATCGTCACGCACTAAAGAAGAAGCTGAAAGCTTCCTAGTTGGGCAAATTCACAGAGCTTATCTTGTCCCAGAGGAAGAGTCCATCACTTCCCAGTTAGTAAAGGAACATGAAAACGGACTCTACTCAAAATTAGAGCTAAGGTATTTCTTAAGCGAGGGGAAAGAGTTCCTAGAGGCTAAAGAGAAAGAAAAGATAGCTGGGGCTGTATACAACAAAAAATATTTTAAACCTGATTTGATAGCCTCTTCCAAGGCTGGGGCTGTTGAGACATTGGGGAAACATCTTCCCTATCTCTTGGATACTAATAAAATCCATAGACAATCAACACTAAAAGACTGGGCTAATGCTGTTATCAGTGATCGTGATGCTCTTAAAAATCATCTAGGGCTGAATATAACGCCTGAGGCTAATTATCCCAATATAAAGGTAGCCCAACTTCTACTAGATAAAGTTGGCTTAGTCCTAACGCAAGTAGGAGAGGAAAAGATATCAGAGGCTACAGGGACTGATGGCAAGGTCAAGAGAAAGACTATCAGACTCTACCAGCTCCTTCCAGAAACGATTGAAAAGGATAAATATGTCTTGGACAGATGGTTTAAAAAAGACAAGGCTAAAGCCGAAGCAAGGGAAGTAGAAGAAATAACCAAACCCCTGGGACAAAGACTAGAGGAAAGCCCCAAAGCTTCCCCCAGTGTTACCACTAGCTCTATAGCAACTAGCAATGATATAGATACTGTCCCAGTAAAACCTAATATATATAATTCATTGAATATTTCTACTGGGACAAAAACCCAAGACGAACTATTGCGAGACTTGAATACTTCAAATGTTGGGTCTATCCTTCCCCATTTACTTAAAGACAAAAACACTAAAGACCTTACATGGTTAGGTGAAAAAGTAGCCCAGCTTAACCCTACTGAGAAGCTAGCTAGCTTGTATAGAGCTATAGCTGAAACTCTTCAAGGGAAGACG
>Ga0209085_1001724_pt1 | contig 13106 bp, 23 predicted proteins | sample C_131016_EF_Meta_FD_187310 | JGI IMG/M metagenome (GOLD analysis project Ga0209085, IMG submission 187310) | Freshwater microbial communities from Lake Croche, Canada to study carbon cycling - C_131016_EF_MetaG (SPAdes) (version 2) | ecosystem: Environmental > Aquatic > Freshwater > Lake...
AGCCGTACACCACGCGAAAGGAACTTGAAATGGACGCACACACGAACGAATACGCAGCAGCAGTCGCCGGAATGCAGGACACGTACGGCAAGCCCAAGCAAGAGCACGCAGTCGGCGACTTCGTCAGCGGCTTGACCGCCGGGCGACGCTGGAGCGGCGACATCGAGTGGTTCAGCGACGACGGCAAGACGATGGTCGTCAACGTCGATCACTCATGGGTGACGGTCCCCGTCGCAGACATCACGCACTGACACAAGGTCGCTTGCCTGTCTCCTCGGCGCCGAGGGGTTCAAAGGCCGCAAGGCACAGGCAAGCCACCCCGCACAAGGAACGCCAGCCAGCAGGACGCAGGCAGGCGGAAAGGAGCCGGTGGAACCGGAGCAGCAAGGACGCAAATACGTGCCGCCTAGCAGGATGCGAAAGCGGCTTTTACGGACGGAAACAGACACGAAAGGACACGGAAATGCCTACTGACATTACGCAAGGCTACTACCGAGACGAAAGCGAAATCCCAAACGGATGGGTTCCGCTGAGTGGCTACGACTCTGGCGTTCGCACGACGAACGGTCGCACTCCAGGGAAGGAATACAAGCTCCTCTGGGACGCGACTGAACAGGAACGGCTCTCTTGCCTTCAAAAGTTCACCGGCCTTGGGAAGAAGGGCGGTCGCAAATATGTACCGCGACAGGAGGCTGATGCACTTCTGGCCGAGTACGCATGCGACATCGAGGCAGACGCTGCACTCGACGACGACGAAGACTTCGTTAACTCAGACGCCTCGCCTGTCTCGCTTGATGGCGACGGCATCGCACGGCTGTCACTGGCAATTGAAGACTTGACGCTTGCTGTACGCCAAGCGGTCGCCGCGATTTCTAGGAACATCAACTAAACGCAGACACGAAAGGACACGGAAATGACGGTAGCAATCAGAAAGGCGAAGCGGTCGGCAACAAAGCTGCGGCTGCTTCTCACAGGACCGAGCGGCTCGGGAAAGACGTGGGGGGCTCTGCAAATCGCCAAGGGGCTTGGCGGCAAGACGGTGGTCATCGACACGGAGGAAGGCAGCAGCGATCTGTACGACACGCTGCACGACTTTGACGTCATCGACCTTCGCCCGCCGTTCTCGCCAGAGCGGTACATCGAGGCGATAACCGCAGCCGAGGAGGCTAAGTACGAAGTCATCATCGTGGACAGCGTGACGCATTGTTGGAGCGGGCCGGGCGGGTGCCTGGAGCTGCTTGAGGACGTCGCCAAGGCCCAGTTTCGTGGCAATACGTGGTCGGCGTTCAGCGTCATCACGCCACGCTGGAGAGCGTTTGTGGACAAGTTGCTGCGGTCGCCGGCACACGTCATCTGCTCGGGACGCAGCAAGACCGAGACCGCCCAGGTGGACGACCACGGCAAGAAGAAGGTAGCCAAGCTGGGGATGAAGCTGGAAGCCCGCGACGGGCTTGAGTTTGAGTTCACTTGCGTGCTTGACCTCATCCACGACGGGCATTACGCGACGGTCAGCAAGGACCGCACGGGCCTTTTCGCTGGCGATCCAAAGCCCATCAACGTTCAGACCGGCGAGCGTATCGCCGAGTGGCTCTCGGGCGGCAAGGCGGTCGAGGACCAGGCGGTCATCGACGGTGCGAAGAAGGCGATCAACGACGCCACCAACGTTGACACGCTCGACAGATTGAATCAGCGGATTGCCCAGCGATTGACCGAGGCACGGATCTCGCATGAGACGGCAGCGGAACTGGCGGCGTTAATCAACGACAAGCGTAACGGACTGAACCTCACCACGGCCATCACGGCCTGACAGAAAGGGATGGATTCTCATGGATTTCATGCTTGACGACGATTTGCCCACGGCAACCCAGACGATGCAGGACCGCGAGATTGTTCCGGTTGGCATCCACACGATGTCGATCGTGAACGTCGAAGAGGGGCCGAACGAGTACAAGCGGTCTGACGCCAACCCGGACGGGATGTGCATCAAGCTGCGGCTCTCCACGGGTGGCTACAAGTTTGTCTTTGACGACATTCCGAAGCACTTGGCGTGGCGGGCGAAGCAGTTGGCCGAGGCTGTCGGCATCGTGCCGGTCGGCGGCAAGCTGTCACTCTCGCCCGACGATCTTGCTGACAAGACCGTCACGGTTGAGGTCAGCCATTACACGTCGAAGGCTGGCAAGGTCTCGGCTGTTGTGAAGCGGTACGTGCCCGCGACGGCAGCAGCGGCTGCTGTTGCTCCTGCCAAGAGGCAGACGCTGCCGCAGAAGGCTCACGCCGCGTTCAAGGCGTCGGCTGGCTCGGACGACATCCCGTTTGTCTGGCTGGTGGCGCTTGTCGCAAGCGTGATCGGTGGTGCCGCATGAGCGGTCACGTCTACAGGGTTCACATCCACCAGCAGCATGACGAAGGCGGCGTGTCTGCTTGGCTTGACCACGGCGACGCCTTCCTGCTTGAAGGCAAGAGGTACGCACGTCGTCCAGGCGGTTCGCTCTCGCCAGCCGGCGACGATTGGCACGAGACCGCAGAGGCTGCGTACCAAGCTGCGGCACCGCAGCTTGTGGACATCGCAGCGAGGATCAACGCGCAGGCCGCACGCTGGAAGGAGGGCAGATCATGAGTCCAGAAGACTGGATTAGGGACCGCAAGTGGAGATTGCGAACGCTCGTTGCGGAATCTTGGGGCGACGACGCCGCAGCAACCGTATCGGCGGTGGTCGACTCGTATCTCTCGCAGGCACCCGAGGTGGCTCGACTGTTCTGCGAAGTGCGAGACCTTCGGGCGCGGCTGCGTCAGTACGAGCCCGCGGCTCGAACGGTGGTTGATCCCGGCCCAAAGTGGACAGGTGACTAAGGAACTAGAGACCGGCTCGCCATAGCCGTAGGTGCAACGATCCATAGCACCATTGGCCGCCAGGCGTTGGAGTGGCGAGTAACCGACGCAGCTGCGGCTTCATGTTCTCCAGAGGTGACGCAGTCGCGCCGGGCGTAACCCGGCAAATACACGGGAAGTGGCAGATGCAAACGGGCCTTATTTTTGCGGCAAATGGAAATGCAGATGATTGCTGCCAAGAATTGGCATGGATTGCGAAAGCGCCACCACAGAAAGCAAGTGAGATGAAGGCAAAGAAGAAACACAAAACGGTCTACGACGCCGCGATAGAGCGGCTCGACATCATTTTTAAAGAGTGTGACAACGTCTTCGTGTCGTTCTCTGGCGGCAAGGATTCTGGCGTGCTCCTGCACTTGTGCATTGACTACGTCCGCCGGAACTATCCGGGCCGCAAGATAGGCGTGCTGCACATGGACTACGAAGCGCAGTACCAGATGACGACCGACTACGTTGACGCCGAGTTGAGCAGCAACCGCGACGTCATTGAGCCGTACCGTATTTGTCTGCCAATGAAGGTGCCGTGTGCGACGTCCATGCACCAGGCGTACTGGATTCCTTGGGACGCAGACAAGCGAGACATCTGGGTGCGAGACATGCCAGAGGAGTCGGTCAACGAGGGCAACTGCCCTTTTGACTTCTTCAAGAAAGGCATGACGGACTACGAGTTGCAGAAGCGTTTTGCTCGTTGGTTTCACAAGAAGCAGAAGGCGAAGCGTACCGCCTGCCTCGTCGGCATTCGCACGCAGGAGAGCTTCCGCCGATGGAAGGCACTGCACGCTGAACGCAAGCAAGGCAGCAACTTTGAAGGGCTCAACTACTCGACGCAGATGTACCCGTCAGTGTTCAACTTCTACCCGTTGTTTGATTGGACGACCGAGGACGTGTGGACTGCTAACGCTCGGTTCGGGTGGGACTACAACAAGCTGTACGACCTCTTCTATCAAGCCGGCCTGACGCTCAATCAGATGCGTGTCGCCAGCCCGTTCAATGATTGTGCGATTGAGAGCTTGAAGCTATATCGCGTCATTGACCCCAACAACTGGGGCCGGATGGTCGGGAGAGTGAACGGCGTCAACTTCGCCGGCATGTACGGCGGGACGACCGCTATGGGCTGGAAGTCGATCACGCTTCCAAAGGGGCATACGTGGAAGACGTACATGGAATTCTTGCTGACGACGCTGCCTGCGGAGGTGGCAGCAAACTACCGAAAAAAAGTCGAAACGAGTATTGAGTTTTGGCAGAAGACAGGCGGCGAAGTGTCTGACGAAACGATTGAGCTACTGAGGAAACAAGGCGTTTCGATACAGGTTGGCCCGCGAGGAAAGAAGTCAAAGCGATGCAAGATCCGCATGGATTACATCGACGACGTTGACCTGACTGAATTTCAACTCATCCCCACATTTAAGCGCGTCTGCATTTGCATCCTGAAGAACGACCACTCATGCAAGTACATGGGGTTCGGAATGACAAAAGAAGATTGGGCGCTCCGTAAAGACGCAGAAGCAAAGTTTGCGAAAGGTGCAACATGACCAAGTTCAAAAGCCCAGTGTATTCAGTGCTCGCCGTTCCGGTGGATAAGGTGCGTGCTAACGCATACAACCCCAACGCAGTAGCGCCTCCAGAGATGAAGCTTCTGGAAACGTCCATCTGGGAGGACGGTTTCACGATGCCGGTTGTGTGCTACTACATCGAGGCCGACGACACGTACGAGATCGTGGACGGCTACCACCGCTACACCACTCTTAAGACGAGCAAGCGAATCTACGACCGCGAAGGCGGGATGCTGCCGATCGTCGTGATCCACAAGGACATATCAAACCGGATGGCGTCCACGATCCGGCACAACCGTGCCAGAGGAACGCATTCAATTGAGTTGATGTCGTCCATTGTTTCTGAGCTCGTCCAGGCTGGCATGAGCGACGCTTGGATTATCAAGCACATCGGCATGGACAAAGACGAGTTGCTGCGGCTCAAGCAAATCACTGGGCTTGCTGCCCTGTTTGCCAGCCGCGAGTTTTCTGATTGCTGGGACTCCGACAGCAGGGGGAATTAAGATGATCCAAGTGTTTGAACCGTACTGGAAATGGGAATGCTTTCAGAACGGGATGTATGACGCCCCGGCATCTGCGGAGCTTGACCGGCTTGCGATGCTGGCTGCATCGCTCCTGCGTGATTGCATCGGCTTTGGCTCAACTGCTCGGCACATGGTTGAGGCGTGGCCTACTTCCAGCGCTGTGCATCTGACAGCCGTTGGAACTAACAGACGATCTTGGGTCGGTCAGGCGTCGTGCTGCTTTCTGCACGGCGTTCCTGAGATTGCCACTCGCGCCGCCTGGAAGTCACTTACGGAGCGCGAGCGTGATTCAGCCAACGACGTCGCCGACGAGGTGATCTGTGAGTACGAGAGAGAGCGTTCAGAAATACATCGCCGGCTGGCTACATCGCGGCTATTCGGACGGGATTCCTGACGAGGTGCCACATCGGCTGATGGTTCTACGGAAAGCACCAAGCTACAAGGCGATTGTTCAGGCGATTCTAAGAAACGACATGACAGAACTCGGTTTTTCTAGCCCGTTTTCACCGTGGTACTCGGAAATCAAGAGGGTCGAGATTGAGGCTCGCGGAGGCGAGCGGCAACTACGGCTGTTCTAGCAACCAGCAACGCGAAGGATCGCAACAAATGACCCGCCCCCACTACATCACGCCCGACATTGAAGACACGCTGCCGCTGTTTCGCCGCACCGATCCGGTGACGAGCAAGGCCGCAGCCGCCAGCGTCAAGGCGTTCGCAGGCGAGCACCACGCGGCGATCCTCGAGGCGCTGTCGCACGGGCCAGCAGGGGCGTCAGGCATTGCGGCTCGATGTGGGCTGCTAGGGCACCAAGTCAACAAGCGACTCGGCGAACTTGCACGGGCTGGGAGGATCGTGGAGACGGGACGAGTGGTGACGAGTAGCAGTGGACGTGGTGAGCGTGAATGGAGGTGTGCGTAATGAGCTATCTCGGATTTGACGCGAAGATCGCTGATGCCGTGCTGATCGCAAGGCTTGAAAAGCTTCGGCGAAAAGCCAGCGAAATCCCACGCAAGGCGAGAAGGCGCAGACCGCGATTTTGCTTGCCGACGGAGGTTCGTCTTTGTCCACGACAGCGAGCCAAGCAGCTGAAGACGTGCGGTGGTTGATCGGCACGACACGCTTGACGCATCACGCACAGTGACAAGGTTGGAACATCACGACACGCAAGGAGGCATGTATGCCAAAGACGATGGCTCGCAAGCTCAATACGCCTTACTCAAAGCTTTTGCCGCCACTGAAAACGTCTGAGCACGAGGCTCTGGCGGCTGACATTGCTATTCACGGTGTCCTGCACCCAGTGGTCATCGACGAAGATGGAAACATCCTTGACGGTCATCATCGCTATGCGATCTGCAACGACGCCCCAACCGTTACTGTGCTTGGTCTCAGCGAGGACGAGAAGCAGGCGTATACCATTCGTGCCAATCTGGCTCGACGCAACCTGTCCAGCGAACAGACCAAACAGGTCAGCAAGACTCAGCGAGAGATTGCCAAGCGACTGCGCGAGTCTGACGCAAAGCGGTGGACGCAAGAGGCTGTTGGAGTGCTGCTTGGCGTTGCACAGCAGACGGTCGCCAGTTGGTTTAGTAGCAATACCAGCGATGGTAATGCTACTAAAGCGCCGACTCCAGACGCACGCGTAAAACTGAACACAGCAGCCAAGCAAGAGGTTGTTGAGCGGCTGGAGTCAGGCCAAACCCAAGAGCAAGTGGCTGCCGACTTCGGAGTGTGCCAGAAGACTGTCAGCAACATCGCCAAAAAGGCTGACGAAGTTCACAGTCGTGACGATGACAAGGCCCGCAAGACAGCGCACCTTGTTTCAAGCAAGTTTGACGTGCGGCGCGGTGACTTCCGCCAGGTGCTCGCTGACCTGACAAACGTCTCGCTTGTGCTGACTGATCCACCGTATCCGAAAGAGTTTCTTCCGCTATGGGAAGACCTTGGTAAATGGGCAGCATCTGCTCTGGCTGACGACGGAATTCTTGTTGCCTATAGCGGTCAGATGTACCTGCCAGAGGTGTTGTCGCTATTGAGCAAGCACCTCGACTTTTGGTGGTGTGGTGCTGTCGTTCACAAGGGCAGCGGCAACCTTACGCCGCTGGGCCACCCGGTCAGAAAGGTCATCAACAAATGGAAGCCTCTCGTCATGTTTATTAAGCGTGGCGGTGTCGGATTTCAGCGGTCTTTTGATGACTTGATTGACGGCGCTGGAAAGAAAAAGACAGACCACAACTGGCAGCAACACGAGGCTGAAGCGGCCATGTTGGTCGAGGCATTTACGAAGAAAGGCGAATTGGTGGTGGACCCATTCGCAGGGTCTGGCGGTTTCTGCAAGGCAGCACACGACCTAGGGCGCATTGCGGTTGGTTCGGAAATATTGGAGGCATGATCACATGGATGTGTTCACTCGAATGCTTAAGGGTTCTCCTAGCAGAGATCTCTTCAAGCAAATGCACAAGCAGACTCACCCCAAGCACTACTCCTCCGACTTGGATTTAGTGGCGGTTGAGAAGTATCCATATCCGCACATTCCTTTTTTGATGGATCACAAGTGCGGTAGCGAGCCACTGACTTTTACGGAAGTCATTCTTTATAACGACCACGTTTTGAGGGGAGTTCGCGTCTTCATCGTTCGCGGAGATGCTGCGAGCGGCTGCTTTGACATTAAAGAGTTTGTCGGCGGCCATCACGCCAAGCCAAGCTGGACGGAGTCTTTTTTGTGCCACGTCGAAAGCTGGCAGGAATTTCACGAATGGGAATCTATGACGCGAAAGCATTCGTGTGACAGGTTTGACCCGATGGAGCATACGCATGGCCGGTGAGTGGCTGAAAATGCGTCACGACCTCGCGGACGACCCTGCCGTCATCCGCCTGGCCGACATCGTGCAGCTGGACGACGACGCCGTCATCGGCAAGTTGTTCCGTCTGTGGTCGTGGGCCGACAGGCACACGCACGACGGACACGCTGACGGCGTTGGGATCTCGTGGGTTGACCGTTTGGCGAAGTGCCAAGGCTTCGGTGCCGCCCTTGTCAGGGTGGGCTGGCTGGCCGAAACAGGCGAGGGACTGAGCTTCCCGCGTTTCGACCGGCATTGCAGCGACACCGCAAAAACTAGGGCATTGGACGCCAAACGGAAGTCTGCGTCACGGTCGTGTCCGGATTCTGTCCGGAATTTGTCCGGCTCTCAACCGGACACAAACCGGACCAGAGGAGAAGAAGAGAAGAGAAGAGAAGAACTTCCTCCTCTACCGCGTGAGGGATTCGACAAGACGGCATGGCAGACGCTTCGCAAGGCTTGGAACGCAGGCAAGGGAAAGCGTTGGAAACCAGTCAACCCGCATCCCAAGGCAGTTGAGCGGCTTTCGGAGTCTGGTTGGCTCGATGACGCCTTGGAGGCGATTGAGCGGCTGGGAAAGTGCCGGTTCTTCAAGACTGCGGTGTCGCTCGGGCAGTTCTGCGGTCCCGACTTCGTGACGCTGTGCAACGGCGGCGAATACGACGACCGAAACGAGGATCGGAAGAGCAGAGACTTCGCTGACGCCGCACCTCCACCCAAGGAATGGACAGGAGAAGCCGCCGAGGCGCTTGCACGTACCCGTAGAAAGCTTGAAGCCAGCAAGGAGGCACTCGCATGACAACAGCAACAGAACGCCAGCCCCTAACGCCACGTCAGCACGAGGTGCTCGGCTGGATCACCGGCTACATCAACGTCCACGGCTACAGCCCAACGATCCGCCAGATCGGCCAGGCGTTCCGCTGGACGACAAACGGCGTCATGTGCCATCTGCGGCCCATGCGGCGTAAGGGCTGGATCACTTGGCAGGACGGCGAGGCTCGCACCATCCGCGTGATTGGCGGTGACGCATGAGTGACTCATGGGTCTTCAAAGGCAATCCACGCGATGTCGTGGCGGCGCTGATGCAGCGAGCGTGGGACGACGAGGTCAGCGACGACGACCGGATTCTGCTCGAGACGGCAGCCGAGACGCTGGCGGACTCGCTGGACCGAAACGTGAAGCTGGCACAGGTGATTGAGAAGTCGGGAGTGGGGCTATGACTAGTCAACGAATCATCCAAGGCGATTGCATCGAAGGCATGCGGACTCTGCCAGACGCCAGCGTTCATTGTTGTGTCACGTCGCCGCCGTACTGGGGGCTGCGTGACTACGGGCACGAGGGGCAGATCGGGCTTGAGAGCACGCCAGACGCCTACGTGGCTCGCATGGTGGAAGTGTTTCGTGAGGTGCGGCGGGTGTTGCGTGAGGATGGGACTTGCTGGGTTAACCTTGGAGATTCGTATGCGGCACAAAGAAGCGGTACAGCCATGCCAGCCGAGACCCTTGCTGGTGGATTCGGAGGGCAGGTTGTCGATGGACGCGGAAGTCGCGGGCGAGGAGACGTTGAGCCTGACGCTGTGGCTGGCAGAGCAAGAAGAGCGCCTGGCACAGGGCCAAAACATCGTGACGCCGCCGCCATTGGGTTAAAGCACAAAGACCTCGTCGGCATCCCGTGGCGTGTCGCCTTTGCGTTGCAGGCTGACGGCTGGTGGCTGCGGCAGGACATCATCTGGCACAAACCAAACCCGATGCCTGAGAGCGTGCGTGACCGATGCACTAAGGCACACGAATACGTTTTCCTGCTCACCAAGAGCGAGCGGTACTACTACGACGCTGACGCTGTAAGCGAGGCTGTCGCTTGCGTGCGTGGGCCTGGAAACAGAAAGCCGCTAAAGGGTGTTGTTGAAGATCCTAAAAAGCACGCCACTAGAGCTGGGCTGCATAAAGCCGCAGAGCGGTGGCGTGAGGAAGGACCGCCAGAGTCACGCAACCGCCGCTCGGTTTGGACCGTGACGACGAAGCCGTACGGCGGCGCTCATTTCGCAGTGATGCCTTCAGATCTCGTCGAGCCGTGCATCAAGGCTGGTTGCCCCGAAGGCGGCACAGTGCTTGACCCGTTCGCAGGAAGCGGCACCACACTTGCCGTCGCCGCAGAGTTGGGTCGCAGCGGCATCGGTTGCGAACTGAATCCCGAATACATCGCACTTGCAGAGCGTCGTATCAAAGACGCACGGGCAAGCGTGGCGCTGTTTGAAGGAGTGCCTGCATGAGCACCGAAAGCCTCGCCATGCTCGCCGTTGGACAGATTATCGCTGCGGGAATGTTTTCCCTTGGCGTGTTGGTAGGAAGTTCTCTACGAAAGGATGCGAAGGATGACAGCAACGAAGGAACGAAAGAAGACAAAGTCTGGCACGACGTTGTCGGCACCAGCACTCAAGGCGGCGCTGAACGCCGTGGCGGCAGCAGTGCCAGGAAAGAGCGTGCGGCCCATTCTTCAGAGCGTGCTCCTGTCGGACGGGGTACTGTCTGGGAGTGACGGCGAGATCCGCATTGACGTGGAAATCGACGCCCCCCCGGGCGTGACGTTTCTGCTGCCGAAGGACCGGCTCCACGCCATCCTGTCGAGCACCACGGCTGACGAGATCACGCTGACGCCTGAAGGCAGCAGCTGCGTCGTCACTGCTGGACGCGGGACGTGGACGCTGCCAACTGAAGACGCGGCGGAGTATCCGTCGTGGGATCCGATCGGCACGACTCCAATCACGCGGCTGCCTGCTGACCAGTTCGTGCGTGCGGTGAAAGGCGTCGTGTTCTCCGCAGACACGGAATCAAGCCGCTACGCTCTCGGTGCTGTGCTCGTGGAAGTCGAAGGCGAGGTTGTCACGTTTGTGGCAACGGACGGCAGGCGGCTTTCCAGCGTCAGGTGCGAGCATGACCTTGCCGTGGACAACTCCACGACGCTGGTGCCGGCTCGGGTGATGCAGATCATCGCTCGGCTCGCGGACCAGGCCGGCGACGACAGCGTGCAGCTTGAGGCGACCGGCAAGGAGATCGTCGCCACTGTTGGCAACGCCACGGTCACTGCGTTGCTCATGCAAGGCAAATTCCCTCGGTGGCGTGACGTGCTGCCAGAGCGTGACGTGGCGTCTACCACGGTTGAACGCTCTTCGCTGCTTGCTGCTACTCGAGCGGCTGCAATTTGCTCGTCGGACGAATCCCGTGGCGTGGAGTATGCCTTCAGTGCTGACGGCATCTGGCTGCACGGCCAGAGCGCCGAGAAAGGCGAATCGAGTGTGACGTGCGATATCGTCGAGGCTGGTGCCAAGGCTGGCGTCAAGCTTGACCCGGCGTTCGTCGTGGAATGGCTCGGCGGCATTGACGGAGACGAAGAGCCGACTGTCAGCATCGAGGTGGTGGACGCTGAGTCTGCCGTCGTGCTGCGGTGCGGCGACAATACGGGCGTCATCATGCCACTGGCGAAGGACTGATATGCCAAGCGGACGTGAGGTTGAATACTGTGCGGCGACGCTGCATAGACTGTGGGCTCGCGGCGACTCCTACTGGGAGATCGCCGCGGCCCTCGGCTGTTCGCAGTCGTTTGTCGCCAGATTGAAGGTGCGGCACAAGCTGCCAAACCGTCAACGGTCAACAAGGGACATCCTTGCGGACGACCCAACTCCAGAGCAGATCGCAGAGCGTGCGGCAGAGTGCAGAGCCAAGCGAGTCGTGGCGACGCCGAAGGAGGAACGGTTCTCTGTGCCTCGGTATACGTGGGATGGTTTCACGTTTCGCGGGATAGTCTGACGCCGCATGCGAAAAGAGAAAAAGACGAGACGGCAAAAACGGCCCCCCCCGGTGGCGCATCCAGGCGAAGGCTACACGCCTCGCACAAAGACGCAGGAAGCCGCCTTAGACACGATTCGGCGGAACTCCATCACGTTCATCCTCGGGCCTGCTGGCACTGGCAAAACGCATCTGGCGAGCGGCTACGCTGTGCAGCAGCTGCTGGCAGGCGCTGTCGAGCACATCGTCATCACCAGACCATCGGTGGCGACGGAGCAACTCGGGTATCTGCCCGGCAGCGCCGAGGAGAAGGTTGGCCCATACCTCGTGCCGTTCTTTGACGCCATCGAGCGGATTGCCGGAAAGCGTGGGCACACAAAAGACCGCGAGCGAGTCGGGGCAGCCGTAAAAATAGCCCCCCTGGCCTATTTGCGGGGCAGGACGTTCCGAAATTCTGTGATGATTTTCGATGAAGCACAGAACGCCACGTTCTCGCAACTGAAGCTGTTCCTGACGCGAATTGGAGAAGGCTCCAAGGTCATCGTCACTGGCGACGCGGATCAGAGCGATCTGCCACGCAGCGAGCGACGACTGATTGACGTCATGCAGCGGCTTGCGGCGATCAAAGGCGTTGGAGTTGTCGAGTTCGCAGCCAGCGACATCGTGCGTCATCCGATCATTGAGAGCGTGCTCAAAGAGTTGGAACGCTGAACGCTTGACGTCGCGTCTACGGTGTAAGCAGTGCCGCAAGGAGCGGCTGTTTCTCACGGACGAAAGGACGGACGATATGCAACGGATTGTATTGGCGATTCTTCTGGCGTTCTGTGGCGTGGTGGCTCAGGCTGACAACGTGGTGATCAACGCCAGGCGGGTGAACATCTCGTCTGCACAGCAGGACGCGGAGACGATGGCTCGCACCGGCGTGCTGCGTCATTGCGGCACCGCTGGAGGACGGCGAGAGGGCATCGGTTTCGGTGCGACTCCTGAAGCCGCAGAGCGGAACTGCTGCTTTTTTCAGGATGCCATGCGTGGACGCTATCGCATCGTGGAGCGTGGCATGGCTCGTGGCCCGCGTGGCTGGTTTGCCGTGATTCGCTACGAATGAGCAAAGACTGGATCACAGTCGAGTTTCTCGGCGGCCCACTGGACGGCGCTTTGCGGCCCGTCCAAGTGGGCGTCGCCGTTTTCTATCTCGCCAACGGTGCCGTCATTCATGCGTATGTCGCTGACGAGATTCACGAAGGGCATTACGTGCGACAGGTGATGCGACACCAAGAGATCATCCACTCGAGCAGGTTCGCTTGACGTATGTCAACTCAGACAAAGCTGCACCCGTTGCAGCGAAAACTTATTTGGGAGGCAAAGTAAATGGGATGGATTCACGACGATCCAATGCCAGCATTTGAAAGCACGGCAACTCAACGTTTTGCTTTGGAACAAAGGCTTTCGTCGTGCATGGCTGAAAACGCCATGTTGCGAGAGCAAGCAATGCGAATGCAACTCACAGCCATTGAACGAGAGGCG
>Ga0209085_1001727_pt1 | contig 13092 bp, 12 predicted proteins | sample C_131016_EF_Meta_FD_187310 | JGI IMG/M metagenome (GOLD analysis project Ga0209085, IMG submission 187310) | Freshwater microbial communities from Lake Croche, Canada to study carbon cycling - C_131016_EF_MetaG (SPAdes) (version 2) | ecosystem: Environmental > Aquatic > Freshwater > Lake...
ATTGGAATACGTGAACGCAACACAGACGCTTCCCGATACCAATGCTAGTTCGATGAATTGGGCGTCCAACGTTTCAACCTATACTGGTCTTTCTAGCGATAAAGTTTTGTACGTCTTCCCGGGACAAAGCTCCTCGCGAAGAATGTTGATCTATGATCCAGCTCTTGTTGCTTGGGGAAATATGGCAACCAATGTCTGGTCAACCAACGCAAAAACGAACCCGGCACGTGTCATGATCGTTAGCAGCTCAAGTGCAGATCCAAATCTAACAGTCACAGGAATAACTAGTGTTAATTTCACTGACTTATTTGAATGGAACAAAAACTACTCCAATGGAGTGGTAAATGTCCCTACTAGTCTACCTGGCGCCTGGCAAAAAAAAGGAGAGTTTCTTCACGTTAAGACAATAAATCTGGCGCAAAACTTTTGTCAGGTGAGCTTCAGGGACTGCTATGCGCCGATCGCGAACATTACAGGGTGGTCTGCTGGAACTAACTATACAAACCAATCACAATTTATATTTACAAATCAGGGGAGTATTTATCAAGTTAACTGTAATACGAATACGAACAGCGGAATCGTTACTTATGTTTCCTTAATATCGGCGGCAGGTTTTAACGATATCACCACGTTTCAATCAACGAACACGATTCCTGGGGGTACGGCAGTACTCACCAACCAACCGCCGAACTTGGGGAGGATGGCTTTCAATACCAATTCGCCCGTTGTTCTCCCTTCTCAACTTTTCACAAATATAGTCCTTAAGGGGACAAAGCTTTTTCTTCAAGGTGTGCAGTGCTTTCAAATACAAAGCGACTGCGAATTCGAGTTCTTTAATCAGACATGGACACAGAAGTATTAGCATCAAGAAAACAATCGGTTCTATGCTTTATTACGAGCATCCTCAGCCAACCTATAAAAAACTCCATATATCTATGGATTTAACATAGAGTTTTCATATGGCTGTTATTGCTGTCAGCTGGATTCAGGGGGTGGTGCGGATCGCCACGACGACGACGTCCAAGGTCAATCGCATGACCGAGGCGGGTTCTCTTGTCTCCAATCCTGCCGATTTCCTTACCATTCTGAATCAGCTTCTGACCACCACGCGTGTCTCGGGCACGGAAGTTGTGATCTGTACCGATAACCCAGTGATTAATCCACTGGTGGAGAGTACCCCGCCCGCCACTCCAAAAGTGGCCGCTAATCTTCTGGCTCGCCGCGTGGAAAAGGCGAAACCGTTCCCCGAGCCCAGTGTTTTCGGTTTTACAAGGGTCAATCCAGATGAAAAAGGAGGTCAACAGTCGTATCTGGTGACGGCAAGTCCGAAAAAGTTTGTCGAGGAGATGGATCTCATGATCTCCCAGCAGGGGTTGGACTTTGTCGGCTACTATCCTGCGGCTTTAAGTCTACGTCCCGTTCTGCGCTCTTTGAAGACTGCGGCGGAAGAGGTGATCCTTTTGGTGGCGGATGCAGAGACGGGATTGATGCAGGTGATCGGGCGCTCTTCCGGTCAGGTTCTCTTTTACCGCACGATGGGTGCCTCGGACGGGCGAGGAGTGGAAGGGGTGCAACGGGAGATCCGCAGGACGATTCTTTTTGCCGAGCAGAAGCTGAACGCAAAAATCAGCACGGTATTTGCGTCGGGATCCTCGGCGGTCGGGTTGGTGCAGGGGATGTCGGGGGTGGACGGGTTGCTGGTTTATACGGCTGGTTTGAACGTGGATCCGGACCTTTATCTAAAGGCAACGGCGGGTCTCAAATCCAGCGCCACGGAGAATATTCTGCCGAGCCGAATATCCCAAAGGGGGAAGAGGCGGCGTTTGCGGATGGCATTAAATTTTGTGCTCGGCGGCCTATTGCTTTTCACGTTCCTCGACTCCACCCGAGTTCAAGTGACCAAGCATCAACTTCTCAGCGATATACGCATCATCGGGAATGAGATTGCCGAGCGACAACAGCAACTCACCAAGGTCAGGGAGGAACTGGCTGCGTTAACGACGAGGCAGGAGACGATCCGAATCCTGACGGAGGAACTGAATCAACCTGTGATTGAGGTCCTTTTTCACTCTTTGGACCAAGTCATCCCTTCCGGGGTGGTTTTATCAGGAATCACGTTTTCGAATGATGGTTTGGGGTCAGATGGGCGAGCGGAGTATTTGGTTCGCTTGGACGGGGATGCCCCGGAGGGGATTGCGGTTCTTCCCCTTTTAACGAAAGTAAAAGAAAGATTGGAGACATCGGTCTGGAAGGCAGTGATTGAGGAAAAAACAGGGGATCCGGAAATTCCAGGAAATACCAAAAAAGAGGGGGGCTCCCGAAAACCCGGGAGTTATTTCATCCGTGCCCGCATCCGGTAGCCGAGCTGCCCCCTTACGGGGTCTGGCGCTGCATTTGTACAACCTGTTTGTCCATCCTGGGTTTCAGGGGGTCACTCTCTTGGCCTGCGGGGGTATTTTTTACTACAACCAAACGACGCTCAAACCGTTTTATCTCCAGAAGACTGAAGCCCAGGGAACGAGCAACAGTTTACTTGTTGAAAAAAACAAGCTTGTGAAAATGATGCCCGGGGTGCGGATCGAGGATCTGAACCGCCAGATGGACGCTCAAAAAAGCAAGTTAGTGCAAAACGAAAACCAGGTAAATGCGGAGTGTAAAAAAATCAGCAAGGAGATGGAGGATCTGGAGTGGTTGGGAGAGGTGACTCCCCAAGCCGCAGTCCAAAGCTTTCCCCAGATCCAGTTTCTCAAGCATTTTCCGATCGAGGTCGTTCTCAAGAGTCCTCCGGAAATCGCCGAAAAAATCGAAGAAAAGGACGCCACGAGACTTTTTCAGTTTCTGCGGCAGGTGGAGAAAACTAAAAAGCTACACTTTTTGCGTAAATTGGAAATCCAAGCGGATCCCAAGGCCGGATGGACGGTAAAGATGGAGTATGACTTTTTCATGATCCAGGAGGTACCCGGTGGATAGCCCATTAAAGAATCCGGCGGTTGTTGGCGGACTGGCCTTGGGGGCGGTTTGCTTCATGTTGTATAAATTTGTTCCAACCGACTGGCTGGAGAAGTTGGAGGGACCCAGCAAGCCTTTGCTTCCGCCTCCCATCGCACAAATCAATCCCGAGAGTTTGAATCCGGAAAAGAAAATCTTTGTGGTTACACCCAAGGGGATGCCTGATCGATGGAGGGAATTGGTGCAAAAACAGGCTTTTTCATGGGATCTTTTGACTGAGGTTCCTAAGCAAATTCTTGAAAAGCCACCTGAACCCCTGCCCAGGGATTGGAAGTTGCAGGGCACTTATATGGATCAGAAGCGACAGCCTCCGATCTGGGCGGCGGTTGTTTCGGGGGATATCTTGAAAGTGGGCGATAAGAAGGGTGAGTTTCGGGTGGAGGAAATTACCAGGGACGAGGTAATTTTCAGTCATTCAACTGGCAAACAGACTCTCCATTTTGAGTCAGGACGAACCTCAATAAAGCAGTAAAGAACCGCCTAACCTATCGGACTGGTTCGATAAAATATCCTAAAAAGGATATTTATGCAAAATGTACAAAGTTTTTTCAATCAACTTGTTAAGTAAAATATTAGACTTTTTTAGTATTTATATCTAAAAATATTGACTGTATTTTGTGTTTTGTTAATTAGTTAATGTTATGAACCTTTGCTTGAGAGCCAAGAGCGCATGTTTTGTGCTTTTGTGGATTGTTGGTGTGCAAAGTTTTGCGCAAACGTTGCCTTTGAATGAGCCGGTTTCGTCAGGCCCCAGGCAAGAAGAGACGACGAAAGGGATGCGCTTAAACCCAACTGCAAAACCGGATGACAAAAAAACGGAGCTATCGAATACGATCGTTCTATTGATTCAAAAGCAGAGAAAGTTGCGTGCGGAGAATAACCTCTCGGAAGAGCGTGAAGTACTGATGGAGTTGATCCGCTTGGATCCTGCAAATCCGGCGTATCGAGCACGGCTGAAAGAAATCGGCGGGATGTCCGAAAAAGCAGAACCGGTCGGGCGACTCAAAATACCCCCCCCTCCACAACCCAAGTCCACTGCTCCTTCTGCTCCCGGACCAGATCTCACCCGCTATGAGTGGTCGGTCGAAAACATCCCCCCTTCGGTGGCGTTATCCTTGGTGACGCATCTTCAGAGTTTAAAAGCGGTCGATGCAAACTGGAACACAGCAATAGTAGAGGTTGTGCCCGTGAGTTCGGAAGAGATTGAGATGGCGAAAGCTGAAGTACGGAAAAAAGATGAAGCCAGCAGTCCATCCAAGAACCAAAATATCTATATCAACAACCTCACCATGACCCAAGGTCAGTCCCTGATGACGTTTTGGAATAACGTGCAGACAAACCTTCCGGATGAGGTGTCGGGTTTGACCCCGAAATTCAGTCCGTGGAAACCGATTTCGGATGCAGCTACGAAGTCGGAAGGGAAACTTAGCGCAATCTTCAACAAGAAAAAGCCGAGGGGAGGGAGCAAGAACAACGGGGATATTTTATACAGCTTCACGGCCAAGGAGATGGAAATCACAGATGCATTGGCTCTATTTGCTCGCTTGAACGATCTGAATATTGTTCCGAGTCCGGAGGTCAAGGGAACCGTGACTGTGGATTTTCGCGGGCTGAATCTGGATCGTGCTTTGGAAGCGATTCTGGAATCCAAAGGATATTATGCCGAAGAACAGGGTGGACTGATCCGAGTGAAAGGATTGGAAACAAAGTTCTATGTACTGGATTATCTTCGGATTCAGAGGCAGGGACAAGTTCAGGCGCAGGCTGACATATCAAATATTTCCAACTCTGGAGGTGGATCGGTCAGCGGCGGGGGCGGGGGCGGGGGCGGGGGGGGTGGAGGTGGAGGAGGCAGTGGAGGTGGAGTGAGCGCGGAGGGCACGGTGACGATTCAATCGCAAGACACGATCGACATCTGGAAAGACATTGAAAAGCAGTTAAAAGAGCAGCTATCCCCGGATGGAAAACTTTCTATCAATTCGATGGCCGGGACTGTGATTATTACTGATCGAAGGCAAAAGATCAGGGAGTTCGATGAATATTTTAGTCTTCTTAAAAATACGATCTACCGACAGATCGACCTCAATATGAAAATCATCGACGTCGAGTTAAATAATGCATTTAAAGCTGGAATCAACTGGGAACAGGTTGCCGCATCCGTGGGCCAGACAGCCATTGCAGCGGCTGGAAATATGACGGGGGTATCTATTCCGGCGACGATTTTGACCCAACTTACTCCGGCTACCTTGCAAATCACGAGGCCTGGAGGTCAAATCAGCACAGTTTTAGAGGCCCTTGCCCAGCAAGGAAAGTTGAACATTCTTTCCCAGCCTAGAATTCGGTCTCTCAACCACATGACTGCGATGATTAAAGTGGTGACTGAGACGCCCTTTTTCGTTTCTCAGTCCAATGTATTGCAGAGCCAATCGGGAAATGCACAGGGAAATAACGTGGCGGTGAATACGGTAAGTACAGGCACAGTTCTTTCGATTACTCCACAAGTATCGGACAATAGCAAAATTCAACTTGATATAGAGCCTGTTGTCTCATCTTTGCGAAGCGTGCAGAGTTTTGTTCAAACCACGACCGATTCGAATGGCAATCCTGTGACTTCCACGAACGCAACCGCCCCGGTGATTGATGTGAAGCAAGCGGCCTCTGTTGTTCGAATCAATGATGAAGATACAATTATCATGGGTGGGTTGATTCAGGAGCAAGAAGTGAAGAACAAAGAGTATATCCCGGTGATTGGGGATATTCCCGGTCTTGGATATCTGTTTACCGGGGTGGCTCAGGCGAAGGTGCGGAAAGAGTTAGTCCTCTTTATTACGCCCACCATTGTCCGGGATTAAATGCGACATCTTTCCAGTGAAGCTTCATTTTGCGGGATCCGAAGGAAATTCACGTCAGATCCTGATTATCGTTTTGTTGATTGTCTCCGTTGGAGTTGGGGTCTGGACTTATCTGCCTAATCTACAGGGACTGTTGAGCCCCAAGGCTTCGCCGGCGGTGCCTGTTGCTCCCTCGGCTATTGCTGCTCCATCGATTCAATCCTCTTCCCCATCAGTGATGGCGACCAATCGGGTGGAGGCAGGCGAAAAAAAGAAATCTGAAACCTCCAATGTTTCAGGGCGTCTGAGCCTGGCAGCCCTTAAGAGTCCATCTGTGGACAGCAAATCCAACGAAGAATCGTCAACCCTGAATCTTGTGAACGAGGGGGAAGTACAAGATTCGTCATCCAAGGATGGGAAAGAGGAATTAAAAGGGCAATTTATTGCAGAAAAACTCAATCCGATTAAGGTTGCGGCAAGGGTGCCCTCCAAGGCCGTGGAGAAAGCAAGAATGCTTGCTGAAAAAAAGAAAGGAGATATGGAAAATCGCACTCGGTTATTTCTTCAAGATGCGAAGATCAGCGGGGTTCGCCTTGCAGGAAAGATGTCCCGTCTTCTTTTCAACGGGGAGGTGTATCAGTTGGGTGATCAGCTGGGGCAAGAGATGAAGTTAACGATCCAAAGTATGACACCGACTCAGATTATTTTTGAAGATGAAAAAGGGAAGGTGTACCCCATTCATTATTAGCCAGCTTATCTGGTCAAAGGCGGGACAAGAACTCGGTCGTGAGTTGGCGGTAGCTGGCGGCGGCGGCGCCTGAAGTGTCGTACTCGTAGATGGTTTGGCCGTGGCTGGGAGCCTCGGCCAAGCGTACGGAGCGGGGAATGATCGTTCCCATAACCTGTTCTCCCAAGTGATTGCGGAGGTCTTCGCTGACCTGCTGGCTCAGGCGGGTCCGGGCGTCGTACATAGTCAGAACAATGCCGAGAATGGAGAGGGAGGGGTTAAGTCCGCCCTGTTTGATTCGCTCGATCAAATTGAGGATTTTTCCAACCCCTTCGAGAGCGAAGTATTCGCACTGGACGGGTACGAGAATCTTTTCCGCAGCGACGAGGGCGCTGGTCATGAGAAGGCCAACGCTCGGAGGGCAGTCGAGAATGACGAGATCGAAAGCCGGATCGAGTCGAAGGGGGTCGAGGGCTTGGCGGACGCGGAGGAGTGGGTTTTCGAGTCCAGCCAACTCGATTTCAGCCCCCGCTAGATCCAACTCGGAGGCAAGAATCTGGAGATTGGGATGGCGAGAGGGTTGAAGCATGTCGGCCGCATGGTTTTGTCCGAGGAGGACGGGGTAGAGACTTTTTCCGGGGGCATGTTCGAGTCCGAGACCGCTGGTGGCATTGGCTTGGGGATCGAGGTCGACGAGGAGAACGCGACGGCCTGCCTCGGCCGCCCCTGCAGCCAAATGAATGGCGGTGGTGGTCTTTCCCACCCCGCCTTTTTGATTCACAACGGCAACTATGCGCACACCCAAGGGAAACGAGGGTAGCCCTCCATGTCGAGAGGATTTCCCAAATGGTTCACTTGACCTTTGGCCATAGGTTTATAAAATTTAAGATTCACTATGATTCAGGTTGAGAATTTAACAAAGAGATACGCGGGGGGAGAAGCGGTTCGGGGGATTACTTTCTCGGTAGAAAAAGGGGAAGTGGTGGGTTTTTTAGGGCCAAATGGAGCTGGAAAATCGACCACCATGCGAATGTTGACGGGGTACTTGCCTCCCACGGACGGACGGATCGAAGTTGCGGGAGCCAAACTGCCGCAGGAGAGTTTGCTTGTTCGTCAAAGGATTGGATACATGCCAGAGAATGTTCCGCTCTATCCTGAAATGAGGGTGGAGGAGTTTTTGGAATACCGGGGGCGTCTGAAGCGGGTGACACGCGGCGAGATTACGCATCGGGTTGGGTTGGTGCTGGATCAGTGCGGTTTGACCGATGTTCGGAAAAAGATCATCGGTTCCCTTTCTAAGGGCTTCCGTCAGAGGGTCGGTTTAGCCGATGCGCTGGTGCATAATCCGATGCTTTTGATTTTGGATGAGCCGACGGCAGGATTGGATCCACATCAGATCCGATCATTTCGGGAGCTGATCAAAGAGCTGGGGAAAGATAGGACCATTCTGCTTTCCACCCACATTTTGTCGGAAGTGGAAATGGTGTGTGGTCGCGCGATCATCATCAACAAGGGTAAGATTGAGGCATCCGACACTTTAGCGAACCTGGAAAAGCGGGTGCAGGCGGGGGCTTTGCAAATTGAGGTGAAGGCGGATCCTGCAGGTGTGAAAGAGAAGTTGGCCAAGATTTCTGAGGTGAGCCTGGTTACAGAATTGAATCGGGCGGGGGATTGGATTTCCTTTGAGGTAACAGCGGCTCCCGGAAAAGATATTCGGGGAGAGGTGGATGGATTAATCAAGAGGGAACAGTGGCCGTTGCGGGAGTTCCGACGGGAGAAGGCTCGTTTGGAGGACGTTTTTGTGGAGCTGACCCAGGATTAATGTATGACACGCGCCTTATGGATTCTTTGGAAGAGGGAGGTGGGGGCGATCCTGCATTCGCCGATCGCATGGGTGTTATTGACCTGCATGTCGCTGATCAATGGGTTTAGTTTTAGCCAGTGTGTGGCGTATTTGGATCAAGGGGTGAAGGAGTTCACCGTGATGCAGATCTATTTTTATATTTTTCATTTCTGGTTTCTGCTGATCATTCTCGTGCCGATTCTGACGATGAGGCTTTTCTCCGAAGAGTATAAGACGGGAACGATTGAGATGTTGTTGACGGCTCCAGTGAAGGACGGGGATGTGATTCTTTCGAAATTCTTTGGGGTTCTTTTCTTTTATCTACTGCTCTGGATTCCTTCCCTCTTGGGGTTGGCCATTTTCCAAGCGGTGACGCATCAGGCGGTCCCTGTGGCATGGATTCCTCTTGGATTCTCCTACCTGATGGTGACCTTGGTGGGGATGCTGTATTTGTCGATCGGTCTGTTTGCGTCGGTCCTGACGCGGAATCAGGCGGTGGCGGCAATGATTTCCTTTACCATGATTGCCCTCCTTTTTTTCTCGGGTTTTCTCAGTTATCTGGTGCGGGATCCGGGTTGGAGGGAGGCGTTGAACTATATTTTCACCTTGGAGCAGATGCGTTCCTTCAGCGCCGGGTTGTTTGACTCTCGGCCGGTAGTTTTTTATCTGAGTGGCACGGTGTTTTTCCTGATCCTGACCCGGCAGGTCATGGCGGGGCGCCGTTTGAATGGGTAACCGAATGAGTCGTCCTACACCTCCTCCGCTATCGGCTCTTCGCCGGGAACGTCGTGCCCAATCGATCAATCAGTGGATCTTTCTGCCAATCCTGATTTTCCTTTTGGCAGGTGTGAACTACATCAGCTGGCGGCATTATCGGCGGGCCGATTTTTCCCTGAACCAGTTCCAGAAGTTGTCTGGTCAAACTTTGAATCTTCTGAAAAGTCTTCCCGGGGAGGTTACCTTAACGGCCTTTTTGGCTCCCGAAGCGGATACAACCGGAAGTTTGATTCAGGAGGATGTGCAGAAACTGTTGGACGAGTACAAGTATCGCAGTAGTGGCAAGGTAAAGGTGGAGTTGGTGCAGCCTTATCTGGATTTTCAGGCGGCGCAGAAGCTGGCGGAAAAGTTCAAGCTGACGAGTAATGAGAACGTGATTCTGGTCCAGTACGGGGATCGATCGCGCGTTCTGAAGGTGGCGGAGATGGCAGAGATTGATCCTGGAGCCATGATGACGGGCGGCGCAGCTCGTGTGAAATCGTTTCAAGCAGAGGAGAAAATCTCATCTGCGATCAGCGGATTGGTGCAGGGAAAGCCTGCCAAGGTGTATGTCACATCGGGATCGGGTGAGTACAATCTGAACTCGACGGATCGAGATCCGGCCGGCTACTCCCTGCTTTCGGCCCGGCTTGCTTCTCAAAACGTCGAGTTGTTGCCCTTAAAGTTGGGGGAGCAAGAAGGGGTTCCTGCGGATGCGGATGCGGTGATGGTGGCTGGGCCCAAATTTCAGTTTTCGGCGCCCGCGGTCGCTGCTTTGCAAGCGTATCTTGTAAAACCAGGGCGGTTACTTCTTCTCCTCGATCCAGGAGCCCCAACCGGTTTGGAGGGTATTTTAGCGGAACAGGGGGTGGTGGTGGATGCGGATAAGATCTTCCGAAAGGTCGCGGTTCTGAGTACGGCGGGGCTGACCCAAGGGCTGAATGAGGAGACGGTGGGGACCCGATTTTCGGGCCACCCAGCGATTCAGTGGATTGAGAGTGTGGGTGGATCCCTACGTTTTGGCCCAAGCCGGTCGATCACGATTAAACCTGTGGTAGCGGCAAGTCCGGTGAAATCAGAAATGCTGGTAGAAACATCGGACCGATACTGGGCGAAAGCATGGCCACTGGCTGCTGGGAAAAAGAGTGATTTTGTGGATGGGGAAGATCGGAAGGGTCCGTTTGCAGTCGCGGCAGTGGTGGATGGGAGCGTTCCCGGTGATAAGGGAAAGGAGAGTCCTGCATTGAGGGCGGTGGTTGTGGGTTCGGCCTCGGCATTTGCAAACCAGAATATTTCCCCCTTGGAGGTGGATTTTATGGTGAATTCGATTCAATGGGTCTTGGGGAGGAGCGAGTCGTTGGGAATTTCCCCAAAAACACCCAAAGATTTCTCGGTATCCCTGGACGATGGGCAGCAGCGGGTGATCATGCTTGGGACTTTGCTGGGGATTCCCGCCATGACAGGAATCTTGGGTTTGCTCGTCTGGTGGCGGCGCCGGAGTTGATGCGGAAGTTTGTATGAGCACGCGTTCCCTGCTGGTGGCGGTGGGTTTGGTGGTGTTGATGTTGGGAACCCTGAGTTTTCTGCAGAAGAAGGTGCCTGGGACGGAGCGGATGGCCAAGGAGTCGCGAAGGATTACCGAACTTCCGGTGAGGGATGGGGATCGAATTGATCTAAAGGGACCGAAGGGGGAGTTTGTTTTTCGGAAAAAGGGGGAGGCGGATTGGCAGTTGGAGAAGCCGATTCAAGGGGCAGCAGATGCGACGACCGTAGGGCGTTTACTTTCCGAGGTTCAGTTTGTCGAAAGCCTGCAGACGTTGCCGCCTGGAAAAAAAGAGGAGTCACTTTTGCAGAGTTTTGGTTTGGGGCAACCGACGCGAACGTTGGTGATCGGAACGAAGGAGGGGGTGTGCAAGATCGAGACGGGTCGGGACACGCCGATTGCAGGCGGGGTTTACGCTCGGATTCAGTCGGGTGGACAAGGAGAAAGAATTGCGGTCGTGCAGAATCAGTTGACTGAGGCGATGGACAAGGATTTGACGGAGTGGAGGGAGAAGAGAGTGGTGCCCCTGTTGGTTCCTGATGTGCAGGAGTTGTTGCTTCATCAGGGCACGTTGGAGGTGGAGGTGAAAAAAAAGGATGGAAATTGGTCGATTTTGAAACCGGTGGAGGCTCCTGCAGATCCAACGGCGGTGGAGGGAGTCTTGGGGGAGATCTCGGCTCTCAAGGCGACTCGATTTGTTTCCGATTCAGGGGGTGATTTGGCTCTCTATGGATTGAATGCTCCGGCTCAATCCTTTGAAGTACGGTTGAAGTCCACGAATCGGATTTTACAGATTGGGTTGCCCGATCCGAAGGAGACGAATCAAGTTTTTGCCAAAGTGTCGGATCAAGCCTCGGTTTTTCTTTTGCCCAAACCGGTGATCGAGGGGTTGGGAAAGATGGCGGATCGGGTTCGAGACAGGCGGTTGGTCACTTTGGGGCAGGCGGGGCAGGTCGATTCAGTGGAGTTTTCCGGCAAGGGAGTGGAATATAAGCTTGAGAAGACTATGGGGGAGTCGGGTTGGAAACTTGTCTTAGGGGGAAGTTCGCGATCGGCGGACAGTGCTGGGGTGGAAAAATGGCTGGATTCGTTGATGGAGATCCGGGCAAACCGATTTTTGCCGACGGAGGATCCAGCAAGAATGGGTCTGACGAAACCCAGACAATCGATCAGTCTGAAATGGGCGGGAGGGACGAATCGGGTAGAGACGATTCAACTGGGGGATGAGACAAAAGATGAGGTTTTTGTGCGGGGTTCAACCACTTCGGGGGCGATGGTGGTTCCGATCGCTTTGGCACGGAGCGTTCCTGATTCACCCTTGGGTTGGCTGCCTAAAAAACTGGTGCCTGCTGAATTTGGGGCAATTCAGGGTTTGATTTGGGTGGTGGGAAATGTCCGAAAAGAGTATCGCGTAGGTGCGGATGGGCGCTGGAAAGCGGGAGTCGGGGACGCAGAGGTAGTCTCGGTATCAAACTTCATATCCCGTTTGGATCAACTCGATGTATTGCGGTGGACGGCTTTACAAAGCAAAGCGGAGTTGGGGAAGTCCGAAGTTGAGATTATGTTGGAGGGAAAGGGAGAAAAGAAGCTGAAGATGGTTGTGTCGAAAGGAAAAGGGGATGGGGGATCGGTCGTTCGGTTGGAGGGTCAAGATGTGGCCGGGTTGTTGGACCGGACTGCGGTGGGTTGGTTACGTCAGGATCCAGGGGTGGTGCAAGACAAGCCAGCGCAGAGGTGACGCGGCGACGATTTGGGTTAAGGTGAGGGGGTGGGTGAAGCACAAAAAAAACCAGCGCGGGAGGGGCAATCTCGGGTTCGTCCGAAAATGTACGGGGTTGCCTTGTATCTTGTGGCGGGGATTCTTTTGTTGCAGTTGATGTTTTGCCTTTCCGTTTTTTTTCTGCGTCCGTATGTGATGGCCAAGACCCCAGAGGGCATTTTGCAGAGTGAAAGGGAGAAGGCAGGCGAGTGGATGGGAAGTCTGACTCGGTTTCTTCAGTCGCGACTCCAGCTAGGGGTTCCCTGGCAAGGTGGAGCGAGGACAGGTGAAACAAATTCTCCAACGGTCGCTCCATGAGTGAGGGGAAAGGTCGGACATGGTTTTGGGCTGCGGCGGGGCTTGTGCTGATTCAAGTTGTAGTTCTGCTGGGGCTTTTGGAAATGCGAAGAAGCGAGCATGGGAATGGAAGGGAGTGGGATTTGGATCCACAAGCAGCGGTGTTGGAGGCGGCGCGGGAAAAAGAATCGCGGGAAGCTTTGGGGAATTTGCCGTTACCTGAGGGTAAGGTTCGGCTGAGCGTTTCGGTTGCTAAGGCGTCGGCACCCAAAGCAGAAGATCTTTTGATCCAGGCTCGGGATTTGCAAAACCGAGGTCAGTTTGATC
>Ga0209085_1001728_pt1 | contig 13090 bp, 15 predicted proteins | sample C_131016_EF_Meta_FD_187310 | JGI IMG/M metagenome (GOLD analysis project Ga0209085, IMG submission 187310) | Freshwater microbial communities from Lake Croche, Canada to study carbon cycling - C_131016_EF_MetaG (SPAdes) (version 2) | ecosystem: Environmental > Aquatic > Freshwater > Lake...
AGGGCGCCCATTCGTGGGCGCTGGGGATTTGGTTATGTGGTTTGAACTATAAACATGGGCGATTAGGGATAATCGCCCCTACCGATAATTGAACGTTGAGTATTGCTCGGGTTCTTTCGATCGATCCGCTAGAAAGAATCGATGGTGGATTTTCCCTACTGGACGGTGGTGAATCTTCTGCGGGGAATCCTTTCCCCAGTTTGCCGGATCGAAGTCCGGGGAACGCGGGAAGTTCCCGCTGGACCGTGGATTTTGGCCTGCAATCACCTGAGTCACTTTGATCCTCCACTTATTGCAGGGGCTTTTTCGCGTCCGATCGACTTTTTGGCGATGCGGGAGCTGTTTCAACCTGCATGGTTTGGTTTTTTGATGAGGAGTTGTCGGGTCATTCCGGTCGGAAGAAAACAGGCTGACACCACTGCCTTGAAGATCGCTCTCCACCGCCTGAAAGCGGGGCGGATTGTAGGAGTTTTTCCTGAGGGAGGGTTGCGGGCGGGGAAAACCTCGGTTCTGGAAGGGGCTCTGTTGACAGAGGGGGTTTCGTTACTTTCGTCCAGATCAGGTTGTCCGGTTCGACCTGCCGTGATTGTGGGAAGCGACCAGCTTTATGTCGGGCGGAATTGGCTTCGGCGTCCTCGAGTTGTGATTGCGGTAGGAAATCCGATTCCCGCACCAATTCGAGGAGAAGATAGAAAAGAGTGGATGGCCCGATTGGGCGCGGAGATGAGGAGTTTGTACGGAGATGTGAAGAGGAGTCATCGACTGGAGGAGGTGGTTCTTCCGAAAACCCCACAAGACAGATGGAAGGCGGGTCGATGATCGGGCGATTGCATGGGTTGCAATCTCGGGTGGTTGACACTGCGGCCTTTTTCGGGATTGGACTATGGCAGTTGTTGGGACGAGGCGGCCGGCACGGTCCGGAGGAGTGGGATAATTATGCGCGAAATTGGCTGACGAGGGGGGCCGATGAGTTTTATCGGGTTCCTCAGAAAATTCCCGAAGGATTGAATGAGGGGAGGATGAGTTTTCCGTCTCCTGTGATAGGCGATCGGGAAGAAAATAACCGGTTCCATTTGCGAGTATGGCCTGGGCCGAAGGGAATGAAGTCTCCTGCCATGGTCATGCTCCATTCGCTCTTTTCTGCGAGCGATGTGGGGTATGTTCACTGGGCTTCTGTGCTGAACCGACTCGGTTGGACGGCGGTGTTTTATGATCTGCCCTATCATTTTCGCAGAAGACCCAAGGGAACGTGGAGTGGGGAGCTGGTTTTTGGTGGGAATCTAATTCGGAGTGCGGAGGCAATTCGGCAGGCGGTCACCGAAGTTAGGATGGTGACGAGAATGCTGAAAGCGTCTGGGGCTCGGGAGGTAGGGCTTTGGGGAATGAGTTTGGGGGGATGGGTAGCTGGGTTGACGTTATGTCATGAATCAGGTTTGGCTTGTGGGTGGTTGGTGCAACCGATTCCAGATGTGGCAACGGCAATTTGGGATTCGGAGGGAGGGTGGGTTTTGCGAAGACAGATGGAGGAGCGTGGGTTGGATCGTCAGCGGGTGGAGAAACTTTTGCCTTTGGTTTGTCCGTCCCACGGGAAACTCCAACTCCCGTCGAAGCGGGTGTTGGTCGTCGGCGGTTCGCACGATTCGGTGGCTCCGCCGTTCAAGTTGAGGGCTTTATCCGAGGGGTGGGGAGGAACTCACTATCGAGAGGTGGGGCAGGGGCATATCGGTTATCAAGCAATGCCGAGCACGTGGAGATGGGGGAGAGAGTTGATGCCGGAACTCTTTATCGGCAAGTAGTTACCGGTTGGAAGAAGTTGGAATTGATAGGCGGGAAAAGGGTGGCATAATCAATTCATACTGATATCCAGTGACCAGAGTGCTGGGTGAACCAAAGGAGCCAATCGAACATGGCATCGTCAGGAGCAAAAAAGGTAAGGTCGAAAGAGAAGCCGGGGAAATCTCCGGCGGTTCTGCCTACCCTGACACCCTCGGAACGGGTGGATTTGCTCCGCAAGATGGTTTTGATCCGCAGGTTTGAGCAGAAAGCAGCGCAAGCTTTCATGCAGGCAAAGATCAAGGGGTTTTGCCACCTTTACATCGGGCAGGAAGCTTTGGCGGTCGGCTCCATTTCCACCCTGAATCGCACGGATGCGGTAATCACGGCTTATCGTGATCATGGTCATGCTCTCGCTCGGGGAATGACATCACGGGAGTGTATGGCGGAACTTTTCGGAAAAATCACCGGCTGTTCCCGAGGAAAAGGCGGATCGATGCACTTTTTCAATAAGGAGAAACATTTTCACGGCGGTCACGGAATTGTGGGAGGTCAGACGCCTCTAGCCGCTGGAATCGCTTTTGCCCAAAAATACAATGGGACTGGTGAGGTCACTGTTTGTTATCTGGGCGACGGAGCGGTGAATCAGGGGGCGTTCCACGAATCGCTCAATCTGGCGGCCCTATGGAAATTACCGGTGATTTATGTGATCGAAAACAACGAGTACGCGATGGGTACGCACCAGTCGCGCAGTTCTGCGGGCTATCCTCTGGTGAAGCGGGCGGATGGCTACGACATGGCAGGAATCACAGCGAATGGAAACGATGTGGACGATGTACGGGAAAAGATGTGGGATGCGGTGCAGTTGGCTCGGACGGAGAGCCTTCCTTCGCTGGTGGAGGTGAAAACCTACCGTTACCGCGGACATTCGATGTCGGATCCTGGAAATTACAGAACGAAAGAGGAGATTGCGGAACGGAAAAAAGAGTCGGAACCGATCTCCCTGTTTAAAGAGAGGCTCTTTAAGGAAAAGGCTTTGACCGAGAAGCAGTACGAGGAGATTGAGAAGGAGGCTGTGGCGGAGGCGGAGGATTCGATTGCGTTTGCGGAAAGCTCGCCCGAACCCGAGGTAGCGACCGTGTTTGAGGATATTTTTGCCCCGGAAGATCAAATTGCGGAGTTCCGTCCTCCGATCGGAAGCTAACCATGGCTGTATTAACGATGCGGGAGGCGCTCAACCAGGCGTTGAGTGAGGAGATGGAGCGGGATGAGCGTGTCATCCTCATGGGAGAAGAGGTGGCCGAATATCAGGGTGCGTACAAGGTGAGTTCTGGCCTTTTGCAAAAGTTCGGCGCCAAGCGTGTTCTCGATACTCCAATCAGTGAATCCGGTTTTTCCGGTTTGGGGGTAGGGGCAGCGATGCAGGGGTTACGTCCGGTGGTGGAGTTCATGACCTGGAGCTTTTCGATGGTCGCGTACGATCAGATCGTCAACAACGCCGGAGCGATCCGTTATATGAGCGGCGGTCAGTACTCGATCCCGATCGTTTTCCGTGGTTCTTCGGGTGCCGGACTGCAGGTCGGGGCGACCCACTCGCACACTCCTGAAAACTGGTACGCCAACGTGCCGGCGTTGACGGTGATCACCCCTGCCTTTCCTGATGACGCGAAGGGTCTGCTCAAGAGCGCGATTCGGAGCAATAACCCGGTCTGTTTTATCGAAAATGAAAAGCTTTATGGGTTTAAAGACGAGGTCCCAGAGGGAGATATTTTGACCACCATCGGGAAAGCGCGCGTCCGTCGGGAAGGAAGTCAGGTGACCCTGATTGCCAACAGTGCGTCGACCCACGTGGCTCTGGCCTCGGCTCTTCAACTCGAGGCCGAAGGAATTTCGGCCGAAGTGATTGATCTGCGAACCATCAAACCGTTGGATATTCCGGCGATTCTTGGCTCGGTGGCTAAAACGAATCGGGTCGTTATTGTTGAGGAGAACAAGCCTTTCGCAGGATGGGGAGCACAGGTGGCTTTTGAGATTCAGAATCGGTCTTTTGATGATTTGGACGCTCCGATCGAGCGGGTCACAGGTTTGGATGTTCCACAGCCTTACGCCCGTGTGTTGGAACAGGCGGTGATGCCCAGCGCCGACCGAGTGACCGAAGCGGCCAAGAAAACGTTGGCGTAAGTCGGACGAGGGATGGTTGCCAGAAATTGGCTGGAGTAAAAAAACCGATGAGTGAAGCGCTTTTTCAACCCGGACAGATGATTTTTCGAGAGGGGGACTCGACCCAAGAGGCGTATCGCATTCTGAAGGGGCGGGTGGAAATCAGCATCGCAGGAGAGGGGAAGGCGGTTATTTTGGCCCAGTTAGGTGAGGGGGATATTTTTGGTGAAATGGCAATGGTGGATGAACGACCACGTTCCGCCTCGGCGCAAGCGCTGGAGGTTACGGAGTGTGAGGTTTTGACGGCAGAAAATTTTAATGAGGCGGTGTTGCAGCGTCCCGAGATTCTTATTCCGTATTTGGCATCCTTCTTCGAGCGGTTACGGACAGCGAACGATCGTTTACGAATGGAGATGCGTTTACGGGCCCAGGCAGAGCAGAAAGCGGCTACCCCGACTTCCGCAGCACCCACGCCCCGGGTCGTGGTGGCGCCCGTTGCAAAGCCGATTACGCCTCCCTCCCTCGAGATGACTCGGGTGGCGACTCCTGCACCAGCTGCTACGGCTCAAGCTCCTGCTCCCGTTGCCCCCCCGCCTGAAGGTGGGTATCAGTCGGTGGTTTTGACCGCCTGCAACGACCACGCGCGGGCACGTTTGCCGGAGAGTTCGGTGACGATTCAGAAGTTTCCTTTTCGGATTGGACGCAAGCACGAGGCGCCTGGAAAAGGGGCGACAGTGTTTGCATCGAACGATTTGCCTATTGCAGATGACAAACCATATCAGATTTCGAGGAATCACTGCTCGATCGAGCGGGAAGGGGATCATTTCTTTGTGCGGGACCGTGGGAGTTCGCTGGGAACAGTGGTGAACGAAGCGGCGATTGGTTTGGCGGAAAATGCTCTGACGCAGGATCTGCGGGGAGGGGAGAATCAGATTTTATTGGGTTCAGACGACAGCCAGTTTCGTTTCAAGGTGACCCTCAGCTAATCGCTGGATCATGACGGCGGATTGAGGTAAAAAATACGGCATGGATACGCAAGAAATCTCCTATGTGATTCGCTGTTTGGCAGCGATGGCAGGTTGCTTGGCGTTGGCAGGAGCAGTTTTCACCTGGAACATTCTTCTCGAGCTTCCTTTTTTCACCAATCTACTGATCCGTTTCGGTCTCAATTAATCGAAAACTTCGGACGACTTTGCCCAAGTGGCGATCGTGAGTTTTGAGGCTTCTTTTGGGATGTTCGCCTTGCCCTGACTTCAGAAGGAGTCGAATATCGAGGTGTGAGCGAGGGACCTCTTCTACTTTCCTTGGCTGAAAAGTTGGCCAAGCATCCGAAACGCATTGTTTTTCCTGAAGGAACCAATGCCCAAGTGGTGCGAGCGGCTTCCCGGTACGCTCAAATGCGGATGGGGCCGGTGGTTTTACTGGGGCAACCGGATTTGATCCGGCGTCAGGCGAAAACCCAGAAGGTGGATCTCGACCGTGTGATGATCATCGATCCTGTCGAAGGTCAGGACCGGCAGATGTTCAAGGATCACTTACGGAGTGAGGCGGGCGGGGGAAAGCTTAAGTTAAGCCAGATCGATGATACTTTATCCGATCCCATCGTGTACGGGACGTTGATGCTACGATTCGGCCAGGTGGACGGGTTAGTTGCGGGGGTGGGGGCGTTTTCGGGAAATGTATTAAGGCCTTTGATCCGTATGATTCCGCGTCTGCCGCACATCTCGAGGATCTCCAGCGCAACAATCTTGGAGTGTGAGGATGGGAAAACCGGGGATGGAGGAATCCTGCTGGTGGGCGATGCGGCGGTAGTGCCACGACCGACATCGGATGAGTTGGCCGCAACGGCGGTGGGATTGGCAGGGTTGAAAAAGAGGCTGACGGGGAGGAATGCACGGGTCGCCTTGCTTTCCTATTCGACCCATGGGAGTGCCTCCTTGAACGAGGAGACGGGCAAGGTGATCGAGGCGACAAAAAAGGCGCAGGATCTGGCCTGTCAGATCGGTTTGTTGGGGGAGTTCGATGGGGAGATGCAGTTGGATGCAGCTTTGGACCCGAAAAAGGCGTCGTTGAAGATCTCGGATTCCAAGGTGGCAGGTCGAGCAGACTGCTTGGTTTTCCCAGACCTGAATGCGGGAAATATTGCGGTGAAGAGCATTCAACATTTCGGACAGGTGCGGACCTACGGGAATATTCTTTTGGGGCTACGTTTGCCTGCGGCGGAGCTGAGCCGTGGTGCGGATGAGGAGGAAGTGCTGGGAGTAGCGGCGATTGTTGGAATTCTGGCGGTCGAGTATCGCAAGTTGTATCCCGCGCCAACTTCTCCGGAGGTTGCCCTGGGAAGGTAAGAGAATGGAACTCAATCGAGTAACGCCACGAATTTACGTGGCTGCAACAAGGCAGGATGATGGAAAGACGACCACTTGTTTGGGACTTTACGCGGCTCTCTCTTCCAAGTTTAAAAAGATCGGTTACATCAAACCGGTGGGGCAGAGGTTTGTGGAGGTGGCGGGGAAGAAGGTGGATGAGGATTCGGTTTTGGTGAGCAACACCTATGGCGTGAATTTGCCAATCGAGGCGATGTCTCCGATTGCGGTCGATCGAATGTTCACGCGGGAGTATCTGGAGCGGGGGAATCTTCCGGCGATGAAGGCAACGATCCAGGAGGCTTTCAACCGGGTGGCATGGGAACATGACTTTGTTTTGATTGAAGGCACGGGGCATGCAGGGGTGGGAAGTGTCTTGGATCTTTCCAATGCGCAGGTGGCGAAGTTGTTGGGGAGTCAGGTGATCATTGTGACGACAGGGGGTGTGGGGCGGCCAGTGGATGAAGTGAGTCTAAACCTTGCGCTCTTTGAAAAACACGGGGTGAAGGTGGTTGGGGTTGTGTTGAATAAGGTTTTGCCGGCGAAGATGGAGGCGTTGCGGCCCTGGGCAGAAAAGGCGTTTCACCGAATGGGCCTACCGATTTTGGGAATGATTCCGTATCACGGGGAACTCCGGCGTCCGACGCTGAGTCAGGTGACCTTGGAGTTGGGCGGGGAATTTCTTTCGGGGGAAAACATGAAGCGGAGAAAAGTGAGATCGGTGGCGGTGGGTGCGATGACGGCGGCAAGGCTCAAGGATCAACTTCAACCAGGAGCTCTTTTGATCACTCCGGGGGATCGGGAGGATCTACTTTTGGCGACTCTGGAGGCACAAGCCAAAGCAGGGAACGAAGCGAAGCCAGCGGGAATCATTTTGACGGATGGGCTCAAGCCGCAACCAGGATTAATCAAAATGTTGCAGGAACGCGGACTTCCGACGGTAGCGGTGAAGGGGGACAGCTACACGGTGGCGGCGAAGATTGAGAGAATGACGGTGAAGACCGATCCGGGAGACAAGGAGAAGATTTTAATGATTCAAGAGGTGATCGCGAAGCATTTGGATCTAGGGGCAATCATTCGTGGGAGCAAGCCGGTGAGTGCGGAAAGAAGCTAGGCGTTGACGGATCGGACGGGATTAGGGACGGGGCGAAGGGCGGGGGTGATCTGAGGGATGTCGCAAGAGTTTGGGGTGTAGCGGAGAAGGAACTCGTCTTGGACGCGGCGACTGGGCGTGTTTTCTGAAAGGGGTGTTCGGGCGGATAGGCCATTCTGTCCTAAAACTCGGGCTTTCCGGTTGTCGCTTGAATAAGCGGGAACGATGATCTCGAGGAAATGGCGGCGGAGTTCGGGGTCAAGAATCGGGAAGACCACCTCGACGCGGCGGTGAAGGTTGCGGGGCATGAGATCGGCGCTGCCAAGAAAAACGAGTGGATCCCCGCCGTTGGTGAAGACATAGATACGGCTATGTTCAAGGAAACGGTCCACGATGCTTCGAACTGTGATGTTTTCGCTGAGTCCGGGTACACCGGGCCGGAGGCAGCAGATCCCGCGGATGAGGAGTTGGATGGAAACTCCTTCCTGAGAGCTAGCGTAGAGAGATTGAATGATCTCCGGGTCGACGAGAGCGTTGGCTTTGATAAAGATTCCGGAAGGGCGACCGGCACGGTGGTGAGCGGATTCCCGGTGGATGAGCTCGAGGAGGCGGGGAGCAAAATTAAAGGGGGCGACTAGGAGTTCGTCGAAGTGGGCGGTTTCTGACATTCCCGTGAGGACGTTGAATAGAGAGGCGACTTCGGAAGTCAGGGCGGGGCGACATGTGAGGAGACTGAAGTCTGTGTAAAAGCGCGCGGTACGGGGATGATAATTTCCCGTGCCGAGGTGCAAATAGGATTGGAGATGGTTCTCTTCCCGACGGACGATCAGGAGGACTTTGCAGTGGGTTTTTAAGCCGACCAAGCCGTAGACGACGTGGATGCCTGCATCTTCCATCTTGCGAGCCCAAGCGATGTTATTGGCCTCATCGAAGCGAGCCTTCAGTTCAACGAGGATCGTGACCTGTTTTTCGTTTCGAGCGGCAGTGATTAGGGCGTTGAGCAGAGGAGAATCTCCGCTGGTCCGATAGAGGGTCATCTTGATCGCGAGGACTTGAGGATCGACAGCAGCTTGTTCGAGAAGAGAGATAATGGGTTGAAAACTTTCGTATGGGTGATGCAGGAGGATGTCGTTTTGGCGGATCGCCTCGAAGCTGCGCCCGGGGGCTTGAAGTGGAGGTGGGAGAGAAGGGGTGAAGAGAGGATCGTGGAGGTTCGGGAGGCCACGGCCCGATTCAGTGAGAGCGAAGAGCTGGGTGAGATTGACAGGGCCTGTGACGCGATAAACGTCTTCGTGCGTGAGTGTGAGATGGCCAAGGAGGTAGGTTTCGATTTCGACTGGGCAATCTTGTGTGAGTTCGAGTCGAACGGCTGCCCCTCGGTTCCTTTTTTGAAGTTCTTCCTCAATGGTAAGGAGGAGGTTGTGGGCTTCTTCTTCGTCGATATAGAGTTCGCTGTTCCGGGTGATCCGAGTGGGCCAGGCACCGTGAATTTTCATGCCAGGGAAAACTTCCGCGACGAAGTGGCGGACCAGTTCGGAGAGAAGGATGAACTCTCGTGGGTTGGAGCTTTCCCTAGGAAGGGGAATCATGCGGGGAATTCCGCGCGGGATCTGAACGAAGGCGTGTCGGGTTGTTTCTTGGTGGCCAGGCTTTGAGTAAAGAATGACCAGATTAACCGATTTATTGAGAAGTTGGGGGAAAGGGTGGCTGGGATCGACAGCAAGGGGGGTGAGAATGGGGAGAATATCGCGTTGGAAGATTTCGCGGGCCCAGTTGGACTGGGTTTCGTTGAGCTGCTGAACGGGACGGAGGTGAATACCCTCTTGGGCAAGGGCGGGGAGGAGGGTTTCGTGGAGAAGTTGGTACTGGTCGGCAACCATTCGCAGGACGCGGGTGCGGATGGCGGAGAGAACTTCGGGGGGGCGGAGACCGTCGGGACCGTGAACATCGCTTCGGTTGTCGACGAGCTGTTTGAGGGCGGCGACGCGGATTTCGAAGAACTCGTCCAGGTTCGAGCTGACGATGGTGAGGAATTTGAGCCGTTCGAGGAGGGGTTGGGTCGGATCTTGAGCCTCTTCGAGAACGCGCTGATTAAACTCAAGCCAACTGAGTTCACGATTCAGGTAAGAAGATGAATCCAGAGACATAAGAACATAATATCAGAAAATGCAGTTCTGGGCTAGATTGAAGCCCAAATACAAGGAATGATGCTGGCTTTGAAAAATCGCTATATATCTCTTATGCAGAGGAAGATAAAAAGATTAAGCCTATAAATTAGGGTTGGGGGAGGAGATGGCCGCGGGAGAAGGTAACGATCGATTGATCGGACTCTTCGTACCATTGGACGGGGGGGCGGGTTTTGGTGCGAAGGTTCTGACCGGCGAGAAGAGCGTGAAGAACTCCGACGCCATCGAAGTAAAACCCGTTTTGATTTGTGTTCAGGTGTTGAAAAAACTCGGGAAGTGTTTCGGTAGAGGCAAGGGTCCAAAGCTTTTTTTCCCAACGTGCAACTTGAGCCTGAACCTTTTTGTCCGCCGCAAAGGGGTGTTGGAAGCGGGGGCCGACGTGGCATCCGTCGATACTGGCGACGATTGCGGTGTCCGGCTCCTGAGACAGTTTACCCAGAGCTGCGGCAAAAACCGATTCAGGAGAACTTTTGGAAGGCGGGGCTCCTGCTTCCAAGGCGTGTTGGAGTCCACCGCAGAGGACGGGAAGGATGGTAAAGGAGTGGTCTGGAAAAAATAGGTCGCGTAGTGCTTGAAGCCAGATCACAACAAATTCGATCGAGTGTTCTCCTTGAAAGCCTCGGGTCTCCGAATCGAGAAAGCGGCAGGTTGAGGAAAGGGAGGAAAAGAGGTCGGCATCGGCTTCTACTTTTCCGAAGGGAGTTCGGTAGCTAGCGGGGAGGCTGGCCAACTCTGCGGGGCAACGATGTCCGACTCCCAGAATGACCACACGGGAAGGGAACCAGTTTGCGTCGCGCCAAAGGGCGTAGGTTTGGGCGTATAGTTCGAAGTTCACCCGAAAATCGATATGGGGAACGATCGGATAGCGCAGATCGTGCGCGATCTTTTTTTGGGAAGAGACTTTCTGTAGAGCTTGGGCAAAGGAAGTAAGAGCCTCCTTCGGATCGGCGGGGTAGCACGATCCCGCACAGCGTGCGGTGAGCTGGGTGGGGGCGGGGGTCAGGCCTTCGGAAGGAGGGCTTCGACGGTCGACCAGTCGACAAAGTTGAGAAACTCATCGATATAGCCACCGCGGTTGGTCAGGAAGTCGGCGTAGTAGGCGTGTTCGTACACGTCGAGGCCGAGGATGGGAGTCACACCCCAGACGGGATAACTGTTTTGCGCGTCTCCGATATAGTTGAAGAGTTTTTTCGTGCCGTGATCGTATCCGGTCCAGGCCCAGCCGCGGGCGGCAATCCCGGTGGCTTTCAGGTCCTTCTTGAAGTTGTCGAAGGATCCGAAGTCCTGATCGATATGCTTCAGGATACGATCGGTGGGTTTGCCGTTCCCGCCGAGGATGGAGAAGTAGAGTTCGTGGTTTTTGAGGCCACCGATGGCGAACGTGAAATCGACCTTGAGGGCTCGAACGCTGGAGTAGATCTGGTTTGCGACGGCGGGATTGGTGGGATCAGGAGTGCCCATTTTTTCGAGCTCGGCGAGGATCCCGTTGCTCTTGTTGACGTAGCCTGTGTAGAGCTTGAGATGTTCCTCGTGGGTTTTATCTGAAATTTTGCCTGTTTTTCCCTTCACTTTAGAGAGGAGGGATTCTTGTTGGTTGGGATAGGTATGGGCCATGGGTAGAAGTATCCCGCAGGGAGGAGTCGGCGTCAAACTCGGGGGCGGAGCAGGAAGGGGGTTAAGATTTTTTCGGCATGATGATCCAGAGGACCAAGTAGACGAGGGCGCCCGAAAAGGCGGTGAAGATGGTGATGAGGGTGTAGAGAATCCGCACGAGGGTAGGGTCCCAGCCGAGCCATTCGGCCAGACCGCCACAAACGCCCCCGATCATTTTGTTGGAGGAGAGGGTAAGAGCCATGGGGGTTGATAGCCCTGTCATAAAACGGTGTCGAGTTGAACTGAGGAACTTGGCTTTTGGGGTTCGTTGGGAAAGAATAGATGCAGGATGAATCGCAAAGGCATTCTTTTGGCGGGGGGGTCAGGCACCCGACTTTGGCCGTTGACGAGGGCTGTTTCAAAACAGCTTCTCCCCCTTTACGACAAGCCGATGGTTTACTATCCGCTTTCCGTTCTGATGTTGGCTGGGATCCGCGAGATTTTGCTGATTTCGACTCCTCAGGATTTACCTCTTTTTAAGCTTCTCCTGGGGGATGGGCAGAGCTTGGGGTTGAAGCTGAGCTATGCGGAGCAGGCGAAGCCAGAGGGGTTGGCCCAGGCGTATCACATCGGCGCAAAATTTGTGGGAACCGATCCATCCTGTCTGATTTTAGGGGATAACTTCTTTTACGGAGCGGAGCTGGGGAAACTATTGGCATCCGCCCAGGAAAGGGAAAAAGGGGCGACAATTTTTGCGTATCAGGTGGCGGATCCTTCATCGTACGGAGTGCTGACGTTCGATGAACAAAATCGGATCACCTCGATTGAGGAAAAGCCTGCGAAACCGAAGTCACATTGGGGAAATTGCGGTCTCTATTTTTATGATGGGCGGGCGGTGGAGTTTGCACGTGGGTTGAAGCCATCTGCTCGGGGAGAGTTGGAGATCACCGATCTGAGCCGGTGCTACATGAAGGATAACTCGCTGCATGGAGATAAGTTTGGACGGGGATCGGCGTGGCTTGATACCGGGACAACGGATGGGTTGTTGCAGGCGGCACAGTTTGTTCAGACGATCCAGGCTCGGACAGGAATGTTGATCGGTTCGCCAGAGGAGGTGGCGTTTCGGAAGGGTTGGATCGGTGCGAAGGAGTTGCGGGGGTTGGCGGATGCCATTGGTAAAAATGCCTATGCAGAGGCGTTGAGACAGATTGCGGCGGAGTAGGGAACGAGGCGGGAGGCAATGCCGATTTACGAGTTTTACAGTCCGGACAGTCACCGGATTTACAGCTTTTTGGCCAAGAGATTCCTGAAGGAGGGGGAAGTGCCCCTTTGTCCGGATGAGCCTAAGAACCGAATGGAAAAGATGGTTTCGGCTTTTGCTTTTACGGGGAGAGCAAAAGAGGTGGTGAAGAAAGAGGGCGAAAGGGAGGCGGGAATGGATCCACGGATGGAGCAGGAAATGATGAGGATGGCGGATGAGTTTTCCAAGATGGACGAAAAAAATCCGGATCCACGCGTCATGGGAAGGATGATGAGAAGAATGATGGAAGCGAGCGGTCAGAAGTTGCCGGCGGAGATGGGGGAGATGTTGCAGCGGTTGGAAAAGGGGGAGAATCCGGACAAGTTGGAGGAGGAGTACGGGGACGTGATGGAAAAGATGGAGGGAATGGAGGGCGCGGTGGGGGAGAAGAAAGAGAATTGGAAGATGCGGTTGCGCAGGAGGATGCCGCCTCGCAGGGATCCGAAGTTGTATGATTGGGAGGAGTATTTGCCCGTGAGCAAAAAGCGGGCGGTGGGAGTTCGGCAAAAGGCTTGAGTTACGCAGAGGAAAGAGGAGAAAAGATGCGGATGGCAACCAAGGGACAAGAGGGGAAGGGACTGTGGGTGAGTGTGGATCGGGTGGAGTATGTGGTGGGAGC
>Ga0209085_1001730_pt1 | contig 13086 bp, 10 predicted proteins | sample C_131016_EF_Meta_FD_187310 | JGI IMG/M metagenome (GOLD analysis project Ga0209085, IMG submission 187310) | Freshwater microbial communities from Lake Croche, Canada to study carbon cycling - C_131016_EF_MetaG (SPAdes) (version 2) | ecosystem: Environmental > Aquatic > Freshwater > Lake...
CGCGAATCCGCCTCCCAGCCGCTCCGGTTCCTACCCTGGCTGGCGTTGGGCCAACCACGGGCGCCGCTTGGGTCGCTCCTTCGGCCAAGCCGGCATTCCCGGAATCTTCCGTCTCAGCCGCCACAGGGGCATTCTCCATACGGTCCTCAGAGGCGGCCTTGCCCCGCTTCCCGCCCCGCTTGGGCTTGCCGTTTCGAATCTGGCTTGTGTTCGTCGTCACCATGAGTGCACCCGTGCCTGGGAATCGTCAGCGTCTGGCTCGGATTCGCACCGGCCGTCAAGGTTCGGTATGGTACTCGACGGCAGCCCAGGCATCCACGAGCCCGGTCACCCCAGCAACCTGAGTGCCCATGCGTTCCACATTGCCCCCGACTTCGCACCTCCTGCAGTGGGTCAGCGTCGCGGCCCCGTCAGCGCTGACCGGCCTCGTGCTTTCGATGGCCGCCTGGGCTGCGGAGCCGGCCGCCCCCGATCGCCATCCGGAGCTCAAACGGCTCTCCCCGAAGGAGGATGTCTGGATCGATGCCAAGGGCAAACGCGTCGTGGTCGGGGGCGCGATCGCCGTCGCCAAGGGACCGATCGAATATTTCGCATGCCCGCAGGGGACAAAGGAACATGAGTCGATCGTGGCCACCCGATCAACGGCCCAACTGGTGCACGTCGGCCTGCTCGCCATCGGCCTCATCCCCGGCAAGCCAGTGTCGTTCGACCCCGAATACGTGGCCGCCACCGGACCGGTGGTCCGCGTCACGATGCGGTGGACGGACGAGGCGGGCCAGATGCAAGAACTGCCCGCGCAACAGTGGATCCGCGACACCCGCACCGCCAAGCCGATGCAGGAAGACTGGGTATTCGCCGGGAGCGTGTTCTGGACCGACCCCTCCGACGGCAAGGAGTATTACCAGGCCGACGGCGGCGACCTGGTCTGCCTATCGAACTTTCCGACAGCGATGCTCGATCTGACGATCGAGAGTTCACAGTCCAACGATGCGCTCCTGTTCGACGCTTTCGATGGCCGCGTGCCGCCCAGAGGAACTGACGTCGAGATGATCCTCGACGCGGCGAAGAACAACACGCCTTGAACGAAGCCTGCTTCCAGAGCAGGAGTTGATGGGTGGGTTCCCATTCCGTACGCCGGCACGCCGTGAAGACATTACCGGGGTCAGGGCTATACTTTTTCTCTGCGGCCGAAGCGATCCAGGCCTGCATCTTCGATCCTCGGCCTGAGCGTTGAGGATCACCGTCTTCCGACAATGCACGCACAACTGCAAGCCCAACGGCAACGGCCCATCGACCGAGAGGTCGCCAACGATATCGCCCGCGATCAACTGAACCGAATATCTCGCAACCCACAGGCGTCACCACATGATCTCCTCGAAAGCCTACGCCGCCCTATCAGCCACCAAGCCGCTACAGCCCTTTCGCCTCGAGCGACGCGATCCGCGGCCCGACGACATCGTCATTGAGATCGCCTATTGCGGCATCTGCCACTCCGACATCCACACCGCCCGCGGCGAATGGGGCCCGACCGCCTACCCGTGCGTGCCGGGGCATGAAATCGTCGGCACGGTGGTCGCCACGGGCAAAAAGGTCAGAGGCTTCAAACTCGGCGACCTCGCAGGCGTGGGCTGCTTGGTGGATTCATGCGGAACGTGCAAGCCGTGCCGGGCCAGCGAGGAGCAGTTCTGCCAGAAACACATCGCGTTCACATACAACAGCACGGAACTGGACGGAAAGACGCCCACGCAAGGCGGCTACTCCACCCACATTGTGGTCCGAGAGAAGTATGCGTTCCGGATCAAGAAGGGAGTCCCGCTCGCCCGTGTCGCGCCGCTTTTGTGCGCTGGAATCACGACCTATTCGCCGCTCAAGCGGCACAAGATCGGAAAGGGGCACCGCGTCGGCGTGGTTGGGCTTGGCGGCCTCGGCCACATGGCGGTGAAGCTCGCCCGGGCGATGGGGGCGCACGTCACCGTGTTCAGCACGTCGCGGAACAAGGAACGCGATGCGAAACAACTCGGGGCGAGTGACTTTGTGCTCAGCACGAAAACGGCGAATTTCGAGCCGCTGACGGGCACCTTGGATTTCATCATCGACACCGTGTCGGCCAAACACGACTTCACACCATACCTCATGGCGCTGAAGAATGACGCCACCATGGTCCTCGTTGGGGCCTCGCCCCTGCCGAGCGAACTGCTGGCTTCGTCATTGATCATGGGCCGCAAACGACTCGCGGGATCACTGATCGGCGGCGTGCGGGAGACCCAGGAGATGCTCGACTTCTGCTTCCGCAAGAAGATTTACTGCGACATCGAGCTCATCCCTGCGGCAAAGATCAACGAAGCCTATGAGCGGACAATCAAGGGTGACGTGAAGTATCGCTTCGTGATCGATGCTGCGACCTTTTGATAGAAGAACTCTTCGCCAGATCGATTGACGTCCTTCGGCGCGACCCGACAAAGTGGCGATCCACACAAACGGTCGCACACCAAGGACGGGCCATCGGCCTTCCTACTCGGTCGCACTCGATGTGACGACCGCCGCGGTACTACGCCACGTGACAGTGGGCAAGAACATCAGCTGGCGTGCTGATATAGCCGGTGTAGAACGGCCCAAACTCCGCATATCGCGCACTCGCCTCGTCAAACCGCATCGTGTAGACGATCTCCTTGAGAAACTCGGGGCGCCGCGCCCAGAGTGTCACGCCCCACTCCCAGTCATCAAGACCCACGCTCACGGTGATGAGCTGCGTCACACGCCCGCCGAACGTCATGCCCGTCCGGCCATGCTCTGCCATCAGTCGGCTGCGTTCGGCGAAGGGCAAGGAAAACCAGTTCTCCCCAACCTTGCGCTTCTTGTTCATCGGATAGAAGCAGGCGTTGGGCCACGGTGGCAGCTCCGGCTCCAGCCGTGCGCGACGCATGTGGTCTTCGCGGGCGGCATAGCCCTGCACCTTCGCCTTCCACGTCGGACTGTCGCGGGTCTCCCCTTCGACGATAAGACGCTCACCGAACTGCTCCACGGTAGGCACGTATTCGCTCACCTCCGTCAGCCCCACGAACGAATAGGTCGGCTCGATCGCCTGTCCCAGCGGCCCCGCCAGCAGTCGCTGATGCACGTCGTCGACTTTGAGCGGCGATGGGTCCATCGCCATCACTCCGAAATCGGCCTTGTGGCCCGGAACGAGCCACGTCTGCAACCGCGTGGGTGCCATTGGTCCGGACGGATCGAGCGCCTCGCAAAAGAGCCGCATGCCTTCCGCTCGCACCGTCGGCGCAAGGGCGGCCAGACGGGCCCGGTCAAACCGGTAGAAGAGATGACTCACGTGCCAGCCCTGTGCCGGAGATGTCGACACCTCGCTACTGGCCTGCTGCCCCGGATGCTGGCTGGCATGCTGCCCCGGATGGACCGTGGCGGTGGGAACGGGGCCGTGGGGGGCGGTCGGCTGCATCAGCGCGGATCTCCGGCGGTGAGGGGTCGGTGGCCCCGAGACGGGGCGGACTGAGAACCGAGCGGCGCAGTTCTCTGAGGATTCCTCGCAGTGTACGCCAGGAATCCCCGCTCGCACAGCGACGCGACAGGCCACCGGCAGACGGTGCGATTTTGGATTGAAATCGATACCATACGGGGAGAGGCCGAGGGTGGAGTCGTCTGCCCACAGCTCCACCTGCGATACCGGCGGCAGTGGCCGCCCTCACCGAAAGAGGACCAAACATCATGGGACAGGTCATCGTCGATCCCGAGGAGCTGAGGCGGTTTGCGGCCCGACTACGATTTTTCAGCACCGAGGTGATGACGCAGATGCAAGGGGTGCAACGGCAGCTCGCAGCACTCAGCTCGAGCTGGCGCGACCAGGAACAGCAAAAGTTCACGGAGGAGTTCGAGCAGCAGCTGAGCACATTCGCCAGGTTCGTCGAAGCGACTGAAGATTACGTCCCCTACCTCATTCGTAAGGCCGAACGGGTCGAACAATACCAGCAGCAGCGCTGACAGCAGCACCTGATTCATGTCAACCCAGGCAGAAGTCAAATCGATCGATACGCTCGCCTTTGTGAAGGCGGCCATGGTGGCGTTCGGCCATGAAACAGGCCAGTCACTTGCCGAGGTCGAGATGCAGGCCCAACGGATCGTCGATTGGATCTGCATCGAACAAGCCGCCTACTGGAAGACGGAGGTCCGCAAGGCGGCTGATGGCGTCAACCAGGCCATCAAAGACCTTCAGCACTGCCGCACCTACAAGAAAGTGGGCAACAACGAGCCCTCGTGCATCGAGGAGAAGAAGGCACTCGAAAAAGCCAAGAAGAAACTCGCACGCGCCGAGGAGAAGGCGGAGGCCGTGCGGCGGTGGACGCCCGTGGTGCGTCAGCAATTCCAGGAAACGGGGGTCCGCCTGAACCGATTCCGGGAGATCATCGACGTTGACTGCCCCAAGGCCGTGGCACGGTTGGAACGGATGCTCGTCTCGCTCGATCACTATGCCCACACCTCGGCGCCGCGGGGCACTGCCGGCGGCGCAGGGGACGTGACGAAGGCATCGGTCGCGCGGCCTGCCGACGAAGCGGCCAACGCCGCGCCGCAGCCAGACCGACCACTCATCGACACAACGACTCCGCCGAGTCCGAGCGGTGGCGAAGGGGGCAGCCGATGAATGCCGATCTTTCCAGCGGCGCTTCGAAGATGGCGCTCGCTATGAAGCAGCTCAGCCTGAAGTGGGAAGCCGCCCGGGAGACCTGGGACGATGCCACGGCCAGGGCTTTTCACAAGGAGCACATCGAACCGCTTCCCCCACGGGTCAAGGAGACTCTCGAGGCCATCGGCCGCTTGGCAGAGGTGCTCGCCCGCGCCAGCCGCGATGTCAGCGACACCCATGATTATTGATCCAGCCCGGCACGGCCACGCCGGCGGCTGACTGCAGCTTCGTCACTCTGCAAAAGCCACGTCCCGCTCACCCTCCCCGCATCGTGCGAATCGTCTCGTCACACTCTCCCATACCGTAGATGGACCTGCTGCCTTGAATCACACAGCCTACGACCGCGACCTGCTTCGAGAACAGATCCTCCGACTCCGCAAGGCGGCCGCCGCGCGAAGCCACCTGGAGCAGGAGATCACCCTCGAGCACGAAAAGGAAACGAGGGCCGCGCGGAAGCACGCGGACACGGAAATCTCCGCCTTGGAGGAGAGCTATTCCGGCGAGTCCGACGCCCTTCGCCGCGAACACGCCTCAGTGATTGAAAAAGCTGATGCCGAGGCCCTCGCCGAACGATCGAAGCTCGACGCACAGCGCAAGGGTTTTGCCGCGACGATCGACCGGAATTGGGAGCAACAGCAGGAGCGACTCAAGGGCGACGCGCAGTTTGACGACAACTCCGCCAAGGAAGTCTTCAAGGACAAAAGGAAAGAGCCGGGGACCACCCTGCAGCGCACCGAGAAGAGTCTGGCTGCCATCGCCGCCCAACTCGGTGAGGCCGACGCCCGCAGCCTGCAGTTCCTGAAGGACCAAGGGCTGGCAGCGGCTCTTCCCGCTCTCCCCAACAACCCTCCCGCCGAACCGGATTCTCCGGCGTCGAACGAACCAGCATCCGCGAAGGCTGCGGCAGAGCCGCTCCCGACGGGTGCGGAGCTGCTCACGCTCCTCGAGCAGCTTCGCGGCACCGTGGCCAACCAGACCAAGGCACTCCTGGAACTCAAGTCAGTGGCCACCGCTTTCTCGGGCGGCACCAAGGCGGCGGTGATCGTCCTCCCGATCCTGCTGGGGATCGTGTCCGCAGTGATGACCTACCTCCTGTTCGGCGGGAACGCTACCACCAAGGCCATTGCCGCGTTGACGGCTTTGGCCACTGTGGCGGTCGTTGGTGTCGGGCTCGGGTTATGGCTGATTGGCCGGCTTCGCCGAGCCGCCTGCAAGCAGGCTGCAGCCCTGCGGGAGGAGCTCGTTCACACCATCGATCGCACGCGTCAGTGCCTCACCGCGAGCACCGGATTCGTCAAGAAACGTCACGACGCTCAGTTGGCCAAGCTCGATGCTACGTTTGCCGAGGAGTCGAAGCAGCGGAAGATAAAAACGGAGGCCGATCTCTCTGCCGCACAGCAGAAACGTGACAAGCTTCACGCCGACCTCAACGCGAAATTCACCGAGGCACTCGACAAAGTCCAAAAGAAGCTCGACGCCGCGCGTGAGGCCGCCGAAAAGAAATACCCGGCGCGACTGGAATCGCTCGCCACGAACCGCACCAACCGGCTGCAACAGCTCGCTCAGGAACGCGATGACCGGCTGGCCGCGGCCGACCACCGTCGGAACGAACGCTGGCAGCTTATGACCGACGCGTGGCGGACGGCCCGCACCGAGACGGCTGCCGTCTACGACGAGGCGACGAGCATCGACACAGCCGCATTCCAGCCTTGGAGCGCGCTGGCAACCGATGAGACTCCGTTGCCCGCGATAGCGCCGCCGGGACTGCGATTTGGGCAACTCGCCCTGTCGCTCGAGAGGGTGCCAGGGGGCGTGTCGTCGCGGCCCGAATTCAATGCCTTCGGGCCGGTGTCCTGGACACAGCCCGCAACCGTGCCGTTCCCGGTAGAGGCATCGCTGCTCATCAAGACCAGTGGCGACCAGAAAGAGGTGGCGTCCGAGATGATGCAAGCGATGATGCTGCGGATCGCCAGCGGCGTGCCGGCGGGCCAGACCCGCTTCACGATCATCGACCCACTCGGGCTTGGCAAACAGTTCGCGGGGTTCATGCACCTCGCCGATTACGATGAACTGCTCGTCACCAGCCGGATCTGGACGGAACCACCGCAGATCGAGCAATGCCTGGCCGACATCACCGAACAGATAGAACTGGTGATTCAGAAATACCTGCGAAACGAATACGAATCGATCGGCGACTACAACGCCGACGCCGAGGTGCCGGAGCCCTACCGTTTCGTCGTGGTGGCGAACTTCCCGGCCAACTTCAACGAAACCAGTGCCCGCCGGCTGGCGAGCATCGCCGCCTCCGGCGCGCGGTGCGGCGTCTACACGATCGTCTCGGTCGACACCTCGCAGCACATGCCTTCAAACTTCAACATCGCCGACATCGAACAGTACGCGACCACGCTCGTGCTCAAGGATGGCGTCTACACCTGGAACGACCCCGAGTTTGGCAAATGGCCGCTCGCCGTGGAGCAACCGCCATCGGACGAGTTATTCACCAAGATCATCCAGCGAGTTGGCAAGGCGGCCAAGGCAGCCAAGCGGGTGGAGGTGCCTTTCGACCGCGTGGCGCCCAAGGAAGAGGACTGGTGGACGGGAAGCACCGCCACCGAAGTGCTTGCCCCGCTGGGTCCCGCGGGTGCCAAGAAGCTTCAGTATATGAAGCTCGGCAAAGGCACGAGCCAGCACGCGTTGATCGCCGGAAAGACGGGCTCCGGCAAGTCAACGCTCATGCACGCGTTGATCACGAGCCTGGCGCTCAATTACAGCCCGAACGAGATTCAGTTCTACCTGATCGACTTCAAGAAGGGCGTCGAGTTCAAGCTCTACGACCACTACCGTCTGCCGCACGCACGGGTGATCGCAATCGAGAGCGAGCGCGAATTTGGCCTGTCGGTGCTCGAGCAACTCGACCGTGAATTGAAGCGCCGCGGCGACCTGTTCCGAGAATTCGCGGTGCAGGACGTCGCCGGTTTCCGCCAGTCGGGCAATGGTGAACCGATGCCTCGCATCCTCCTCATCATCGACGAGTTCCAGGAAATCTTCGTCGAGGACGACAAGATCGCCCAGGATGCATCCTTGATTCTCGACCGTCTGGTGCGGCAGGGTCGCGCCTTCGGCATGCACGTGCTGCTCGGCTCCCAGACGCTCGGCGGCTCCTACAGTCTGCCCCGCGCCACGATGGGTCAGATGGCGGTCCGCATCGCGCTGCAATGCAACGAGGCCGATTCCAGCCTGATTCTCAGCGAGGAAAACACGGCCGCCCGCCTGCTGACGCGTCCCGGCGAGGCGATCTACAACGATGCCAACGGCATGGTCGCCGGCAACAATCCCTTCCAGGTCGTGTTCTTGAACGACGAGCGTCGCGAGCGGTATCTCGGCGCCCTGCGGCGACTGGCAGACCGGCGGACCGACATTCCGGCCCTGCCCCGCATGGTGTTCGATGGCAACGAGGCGGCCGATCCTGCGGGGAATGCCCTGCTGGCGGAACTGCTCAGCGCCGGCACCGTAGCTGGGAATTCGCAGACGGCGCCGCTGGCGTGGCTCGGCGACGCCATCGCCATCAAGGATCCGACAGCCGCCATCTTTCGTCGTCAGGGTGGCGCCAACCTGCTCATCGTTGGCCAGCGAGAAGATCTGGGCGTGAGTCTCTTGGCGATGTCGATGGTCAGTCTTGCCGCAGCGCACGATCCGTATCCGGGCGGTGCCCTGGGTCGGCCAGCTCGGTTCGTGGTGTTCGAGCCTGCGATCGCCGAGGAGAAGCCCGACATCCTGCTTTCGAAACTCGCCCCCTCACTGCCGCACGAGACGGAGTTGGTCGGTCGGCTCGGGGTCGGCGATGCGGTCCAGCGGCTGGCCGACGAGGTACGCCGGCGGATCGACGAGCAGGTGCTCGACGGCGAGGCCGTCTTCGTGATCATCCGCGACCTGGCTCGGTTCCGTGAACTGCGGCGAAACGAAGGCGACTTCGGGTACTCCTTCGGTGGCGACCAAAAGGCCACGCCGGCTCAGAATCTGGTGACGCTCCTCAAGGATGGGCCTCCCGTCGGCGTGCATGTGCTCATCTGGTGCGATTCGCTCACGAACCTCCAGCGGACGTTCGAGCGCGGCACGCTGAAGGAATTCGAACTCCGCGTCCTCTTCCAGATGAGCGGCTCCGACTCCAGCCAGCTCGTCGATAGTCCAGCCGCCGTGAAGCTTGGTCCGCAGCGGGCACTCTTCATTCACGAGGAGACGGGCACGCTTGAGAAATTCCGGCCGTATGCATTCCCGACGGGTGAGTGGCTCACCGGAATGTCGGTAGCGATGAAGGCGCGGCCGCAGGGCACACCCGTGCAGCGGCCGGTCGCCGCGCCGGCGGCATCAACCTCGAAACCAACCGCCGCCCCCGGCGACGATTTCGGCTTCACGGGCAAACTCAGCGGCGGCTTCGGTGCCGACGAATTCAACTTCGCCAAGTTTCTCGATGACACGCCCGCAGAGGGTAGGGCCGAGGACTCTCCGCCCGGCGACGTGCAATCGTAGGCGCAAAGAAGCCGTACGGCTTTCTGCTGAAGCACGGCTTCAACGGGCTGACGCAGTGCCACCGGCACCACCACCGTGGGCTCCTGTTGCCGCGGAGTGAACGCTCCGCCTACTTATCGTGAGGCCGGCGGCCGACCCGTACCGTGATCGTCATCTGCTCGCCATCGCGGATGACCTCCAGCGGCACCTCCGCCCCGACGGGCGCACGTGTGAGGAGCAGAACGAGTTCCGCCGGCTCTGTAATCTCCTCGCCATCAAAGCTCAGCACCACGTCCCCAGGCTTCACGCCCGCCTCCGCGGCCGGTGATTTTGGCTCCACAGCGGCCACGGCGGCGCCGGGTCCAGCGGCGAGCCCCGGCGGCAGTTCCCGCAACGCCATGCCGAGGTAGCCACGCTCCACATGACCGGTCATCCGAATCTCGTCGCAGACCCGTCGGGCCGTATTGCTCGGGATCGCGAAGCCGATGCCACGGAAGCCCTTCCCCACGATCGCCGTCGTGATCCCCATCACATGACCGTCTACGTCGACGAGCGGCCCACCGGAATTACCCGGATTGATCGAGGCATCGGTCTGCAAGAATTCCTGGAACGGGTTGTCGACCACGCCCCGTCGCCCTACGGCACTGACAATGCCGTAGGTGATCGTGCGATCGAGGCCAAAAGGGTTGCCGATGGCCCACACCATCTCACCAACCTCCGCGGTATCGCTGTCGGCCCAATCGGCCTTCGGCAGATCCTTCGCGTCGACCCGCAGCACGGCCAGATCGGTGGCGGCATCGGCCCCCACGAGGCTGGCCTTGTAGCGACGGCCGTCGGCCAGCGTCACATCGATCTCGTCGCTCTGGGAGACGACATGGTAATTGGTGACGATCACGCCATCGGATTCGACGATCACGCCCGAGCCCACCGATTCGTCGGTGGCGCCAGCGGGAGACTCTCCACGAAGCGCGGCAATCTCGTCGGCGAGCGTGTGCACCCGCTTCTTGGACGTCACATTGACCACCGCCGGACCAATGACACGGGCGAGCGTCGTGAACAATTTGCCGACCGCCCTCAGTTCGGCGCCGGCCGCCGCATCACGGATCGCGGAGAGTTCGGCCCGCGTCTTCGCATACTGGATCCGACCGGCCAGCGACGGCCAGACAAGCAGCCCCACGAGCGTCACGAATCCGAGAAACAAGATCAGCGTCCGCACGTTGGCGACGTGGCCCGGATTTTCAGCCTGTCTGGACTGGATCGACGAACTCATGGCGCGGCCATCCGGGATGCGAGCGTCCGCCTCACGAGGTCGATGGCGGTTTTGGCCGCACGCGACAACGCAAGTGATGGACCTCCTCCAAGCATATGCTCGATCCGCTGACCGTCTGACAGTGCGATATCGATCACGCTGCGGCCTTCGGGGCCCGGACGGGCCGCCCCAATCGCCAGGCCAAGCGTGGCCCCAAACTCGGTTCGAGCCCGTTCAGCAAGGGCCTGCATGCCGGTGATGGAATGATCGTGCGAGACGCTGGCGAATGCCGGCAGGACGGTGCTGCCCCGGTAGACGGTGGCGGCTGGCTCGTGCGGCTGAAGCTGCACCTGCCTCTGGGCCTCCGCATGCGCGAGACAGGCGGCCACCCGGCCCTCGGTGCCGATCTCGACGGTGCCGAGCGTCTGCCCGGCTTCAGCCAGGGCCCGCGCCGCGGCATCCTCCACCTCGTCGTCGTCCACGCCATAGACGTGGGCTCCCAGACAGTCCCGGATCGTCTGCTCCGTCGGGGCAATCTTCGTCAGGCACTCCGCACGATCACGGCCCCGCGCCACGATCCGCAACGTGATGGTGGCTTCGTGTGCCGTGATGCCGACGAGCGGATCACGGCCGCGGCGGATCAGATCGGGCAGCATCTCCTCGACCGCGCTCTCTCCTGCTCCAAAACACTTGATCCGGCGATGCACGAACACCCCCGCGTCAGGCTGCATGGCTGCGAGCGCGGATTCCACGGTGCCTCTCCACATCATCCGCATCTCCGACGGCACACCCGGAAGCGCGATGATCCGGCTCGTGCTCCCATCCGGCCGCCGGACGTCGAGGTCGATGCCCGGGGCCGTGCCATCGGGGTTTGGAATGATACGGCTGCCACGAGGAAACATCGCCTGCCGCCGGTTGCTCTCTGGCATCGCCGCAGCTCTACGGGCAAACCTCGCCTCCACCGCGGCAAGTGCCGCCACCGAGAGTTCGAGCGGCTCGCCGGCAACTGTCGCGAGCACGTCCCTGGTGAGATCGTCGGCCGTCGGCCCCAGCCCGCCAGTGGCCACCACGACGTCGCACCGCGAGGCCGCGGCCTGAAACGCCTCGACGCCCGCTTCGAGCGTGTCGCATGCGGTGGTGTGAAAAAGCACGGGAATGCCGAGCAGTCCCAACTCCGTGGAGAGCCACTGGCTATTCGTGTCGAGACGCTGCCCGGTGGTGAGTTCGTCGCCAATCGCTATCACTTCAGCATGCATACGCCTTCATATACCCCAGCCACGCCCCGTTGCACAGGCCCGGGCTGGTCGGATGCCGGTCTCCGGGAAACAATACGGTCATGAAACTCGGACTGCTTGGCATCGATGAACGGATCGCAGCGGTGGTCGCCGCCGCCCCGGCTGCCGGTGACACGGTCGTGATTGGATGCGATCTGCCTGCCTCGAAGCCGCTGGACGGATCGGTGACCGCGACTATGCCCCGAGATCCCTCGTGGGAGCCGTTGCTCGATCCGCAGGTCTGTGATGCGGTGCTCGTCGGCGTCGACGGCTGGAACGACGCCCGAGCGGATGGTGTGAGGGCGCTCGTACAGGCGGGACGCACACTTTTGCTTTCCCATCCGCTGGTGCTGTCGATGCTCTGGGCCTACGAACTCGACATGATCCATGGCGATTCCGGCGCGACACTGATCCCCTTCCTGCCCGACCGTCTGCATCCATTCATTCGCAGGCTCCAGGAGCGGATCGAGGCGGGGCTCGCGGGCGCTGGCCCACTGGGAGCTGTCGAGACGATCACGATGGAACGGCGGATGGTCGACAGATCGCGCGATGCCGTTCTCCGCGCAGTCGCCGTCGACGCCGATCTTGTCAGGGTTCTGGCAGGCGATCCCTCCCGGCTCTCGACACTTGGCGCTGCCGATGCTGACGCCGCCTGGAATACGCTCGCGGTCGGCTTCAGCGGGCCGACACAGGTGCCAGTACGATGGCAGGTCGTCCGAGGCGAGCAGCCGGGCCTGCGGATCACGCTCGTACAGGCTCGGGGATCGTGTAGTGTCGACATTCCTGACGATCCCCCTGATGGCACCGGCCCCGACAACCGACCGCCCTGGACTTGGTCAGGCGAGCACACCGAAACGGAAGCCTTCGATCGCGGAGCAGTGATGCTCGAGGAGTTGCATCGCGTCCGTCAGGCCACGCCGATCCCTCCTGCCGCCTGGTCTGACGCGGCCCGCGCGATTGAGTTGGCCGAGACAGTGCCTCGGAGTCTCGCCAGAGGGCGAGCAATCGACCTCCATCAGGAAGAGTTCTCGGAGCTTGGCACATTCCGCGGCACCATGGCCTCGCTCGGCTGCGGACTCGTGCTGGCAGCCCTGCTGGTGCTCGTCCTGGCAACCTTGGTTGGCGGTATCGCCCGTGAGGCCGGCTGGGCCTGGGGTGAACAAATCGCGGGCATCTGGCCCTGGGTCGTCCTCTCTGTGATGTCACTCTTTCTGGCACTCCAGGTTCTGCCGCTCCTCATCGGCGCCGGCACCGCCCCCCCCGCAGAAGGGCCGCCGGATCAGCGGCCACGGCGGGAGTGATTTCGTGAGTAATTTTCTGCCATCCGGCATTCCCAGACCCTCAAGACCACCGAAAACGCCACCGGC
>Ga0209085_1001731_pt1 | contig 13082 bp, 7 predicted proteins | sample C_131016_EF_Meta_FD_187310 | JGI IMG/M metagenome (GOLD analysis project Ga0209085, IMG submission 187310) | Freshwater microbial communities from Lake Croche, Canada to study carbon cycling - C_131016_EF_MetaG (SPAdes) (version 2) | ecosystem: Environmental > Aquatic > Freshwater > Lake | place...
CATCTTGGCTACCCATCACAAAATGAAGAGAACTGCACTGAGCGAATCGGCCAATCGGTTCCCGAGGTTCTTCGTATGATCACGCGTGGCTATTCAGTGACTCTTTTCAATTCACGCGCAAGACAGACCTCAGAGATTTCAATGCCCCTCCAATTTCGATCACTATTATCCTGTTGCACAAAAGGTGGGTTCGCGTTGGTCAGCACGTTGTTAATTCTGGCCCTCCTTGTGGCTGTCATCGCCTCCCTGGCCGTATTTGTCACCACCACGCAAAGAAGCGCCGCTGCGAACCGGGATGCAAACTCCGCGCGGCAATCGGCGCTGTTCGGACTGAAACTTGCATTGGGGGAACTCCAGACTTCCGTCGGTCCCGACCAGCGCATCACCGCCCCTGCTTCCATCTTGGGAAATCTCTCCAATACCTATGGCGGCGGAATCCAGCCTGCAGCAGGCCAGAGCTCTTGGACCGGCGTTTGGAAAGCAGATACGGTTGCCCCAGTCGGCTCAACTCCGAGTTACAATCCAGCCATTCCCAACACGCGAAGCTTTGTTGGTTGGCTGGTTTCCAGCGCGGATGCTTCTGGAAATTTCACGCTCCCGACCAGCCTTGCAGCAGTTGGGAACAGCGTGACCTCCATTGCTCCCACAAACATCATACCCAATTTCAAAATCCTCATCAAGAACCCGGATGGGTCGGCCTATGCGCAGGCTCAAAAAGTGCTCATCGACTCTGTTCCTGGAGGGAAGCGTTACTTTGCATTTGTTGTGGAGGATGAAGGAGTCAAAGCCGACTTGTCGTGGAGCCAGACCCCTGCAGCGCTCACGACTGGCGACCGCGCTCAAGCAAGCCGGCTATCCGCAGCTCCAGGGCCCGACTACGCAGCCCTCAATGGAACCTCCGGTAATGGCCCATTTGGTCAAAGTTCCTATCCAATCAGTTACCCTTTGAGTAACGACGGAAGCACCTCGTTTCTTCTCAATACCATCCCAATGATGCGCGATCCGGCAGACGTGCAGGGTTTGATGAGTAATGTCTCCACGATGCCAGCCTGGTTGAAAGAGCAACGGGCTCACACCACCTGGGGTAGCCGCGGCGTCCTGTGCGATGTGAAGTTGGGCGGCCTGCGCCGCGATCTGAGTCTTGCCTTTGAAATGGATGGAACTTCTGATGTGAGCAAGACACAACAACCCAGTAATTTCAACCAGCAAACTGGGGAATTTGTCGGCGGGTTGGGGGATCGACTTGATTCCCCTTATCAGGCCAAAGGCATGCCCGTCAAGGAACGCTTCCTCTACCGCGACACCAAAGGATCTGGAACACCATTTTCCGGAGATATCGTGCGGAGTGATTCGGTAGTGAGGGGGCCGAACTGGTGGGCACTGCGCGACTATGCCAATCTCTACAAGCGCCTCAGCGGGACCGCTGGCAATTATACGCTGAATGCGCGCAGTTACTACCCTAATGTGAGTGGTTTAAATTCAAATTACAATCTTGGAAATCTGATCGGTCAAAATTCCGATGCCACTCCTTGGGATTACGAAGTAAACAACGGGAGCAAATGGGTCAGTGACCCCTATATTTTTCGTCCCGCCCGGGCTGATTATGCCCCGGTGATGCTCGGGGCGGTCTGTCTGGTCAGCGCGCTGGCGACCAACTCCAACGGAACCACCGCCAATCTCGCGCTGGGTCTTGATCCTATGTTCTACCTTTGGAATCCCTACAACAGGAAGCTGAAATTCGATAATCTGGCAATTGCCATGAAAACCGGATTCCCGGGATCCATCGCGTTTAAGGTAACCAACGGTTCCGGAACCATTACGACCTACGGGCCAGCAAATATTCAAGATTATCTGGCCAAACAGTCTGCCTCATCAGGAGCGCTTACGTATTTGGTAGCAGGACTGACGATGGCTCCGGGTGAAATTATTGTAGTTTCCGCCCCATCCCAATCCAGCCGACCTGCTAACTCCAGTCCGCTGCACGACATTGCCCTCCCAGGAACGAATACAGATAATACGTCGGGCGTTATTTGCACCAAAATCCCGGACGCGACCGCCACAAATTGGCAAACCGTTTCTATGAACCTGACGACTGACAAGGTCGCATTTTACTACTCTTCGGCATATACGGGAGGAAATGAATTTAGCTTTCTCTGGACGAGCCTTCCCGCCGCCGGGACTAAAGCCACAGACCTGTCCGCTCCCGGGAATTATGGCGATCAAATCCAGGCTATCGATTATTTCGCCGCTCAAGGCGGGAGCATGGTAACAAACCCTTCGGAAAACGTGAATGCGCCAGCTACTTTCGGCGCACCGGTCGCCGCCAGCACGCTGGTGAATACCAAAAACTTCATGGGAATCTTCGCCTTGCTTGCCAAACCGGCCAGTTATGGCGGCCTCTATCCCAATCCCGTGGAGGTTTTTTCACAGTTTAACCCGATCCCCCTGAGCACGCGTTATGAACTAGCCCATGTCTGCCAACTCAACCAAGTTTATAACCTGATCCAGGCGAACAACCCCAACACGCTCCTGCAGTCGTGCGGCATCAACTTCCCGGCATCCTCGCCCAATGCGGGATTCTGGGGTGCCAGCTATGCGTCCGGTTCAACGGCGTTTCCCTTTTCCAACATCCCGTCCAGTCCGTTGCTCTCGCTCGCCTCATTTTCAGACGCCAACCTTTCCACCAGGGCGAGTGAGCCCTTCCACGCCGTGGGTAACTCATTTGCAAGCCCGTTTGTCTCGCCGGTTTCGCCTTACGGTGCATATACGAAAAGCGGAGACCAAACAGCGCCAGTGGACACCGCTTCTGACAGTTCGTGGCTGCTCAACGACGCCCTTTTTGACCGCTATTACCTCTCTGGAATCGCGCCGGCATTCACCATCGGTGTGGGAGGATATGCAGCGACCGGCACGGTCACGGCCACGCTGACTCAATTCTTCAGTGCGAACTATCGGGCCGCGCAGGCCAATCCCATCCTGCTCCCGTATCTGCCCCCCACCACGCTGCCGGCGGCGGCTGTGACTGCGCTTGCAGCAAACGACGGCTACAAAAAGCTCGGAGCCTACAGCCTGATCAACGGAGTTTTCAATGTGAACTCCACCTCCGTGGCCGCATGGACGGCTTTCCTGCGGGCGAACCGGAATCTGGTTGTCACCGATGCGCGGGGAGGAGCGGATACGGCCACAGGCAGTCCGTTCCCAAGCAGCCCATCTCCTGCTGCTCCGGGCAATGGAGCCAGCAACTACTGGTCGGGATTTTCACGTCTGACCGACGCCCAGATCAGTTCGCTGGCAACCGAGATCGTCAATCAGGTCAAGCTGCGAGGCCCCTTTATGAGTTTGTCGGATTTTATCAACCATCGGGTCGGTCCGCTGAACACCAACACCAGCTACATGGGGGCTCTCCAGGCCGCTATCGAAGCGTGCGGAATCAATGCGGCTGTGCAAGCCGGTGCCGGGGGCACCGCGCCTCTTTATACCGGCAGCATCGCCTCGTTTTTTCCGAATCCGTTGCCTGTGGGGAATCGCAAGACAACGACCGGTATCCCTGGTGACATCACCCAGGCGGATCTCTTGCTCCCCCTTGCGCCCCGCCTCAGCGCGCGCTCGGATACGTTTCGCATCCGTGCCTACGGCGAAGTCCGCTCGAAGGATGGAACCCGAATCATCTCGCAAGCTGCCTGCGAAGCTGTGATACAGAGGGTCCCAGAATATATGGACCAGGCCACGGATCCCACTCAAAACCAGCCTTGGAGCGAGGCCACCAATCCTTATAACCCGACGGTTTCCAAACTTAACGCAACCAATCAAAAATTCGGACGCCGTTTGAAGATCGTGCAATTTCGATGGTTGATCCCCAATGAGTTATGATGTGAATAATTTTAAAATCAGTAGATTAAATTCTCAAAAATCCACTTCTAAATGAGATACGCTCAAAATGATTTAGACATGAATCTCCGGTCTCTCCTCCTCGCCCTCTGCTTGGCCGTTCCCTTCGTCAGCGAAGCCCAATCGCCGCAAGACTCCGAAAGTTTCCACTTTTCCTGCGTCGCTTGGGAAAATCTTCCTTTTCCCGAATTATATTACCGCGAAGGCAAGGTCATGCTGCCTATCAAGCTGGCCCCTGGTAACCGCTCGGAGATCTATCGACTGCAAGGCGAAACCGCTTTGGAGCTTTATGTTTTGAAGACTGACTCACAGGGTAAGCCCAACTATGAAATTGTTGGCAGGGGAGCGCTCCTGCCAGAAACCAAGCGAATGCTGTTTCTCCTCTCGGAAACGAAAGCCACCAACGGTCTGCCCCTCGCTCTCTTCGGGTTGGACGACTCGTTGAAAACCTTTCCCCCTGGAACATTTCGTTTCATCAACTTCACACCCTACACCCTCAAGGCCGTCTTTGGCGGATCAACCACAACGTTGCCTCCTAAGGAAGTGCAAGTGGTGAAATCGAACATTTCTCAATCCGGAGGGTTCCTGCCGTTCCTGGTCTCGAACAATGCTGGGGACACAGTCTTTGAAACGAGGCTTTACGCACAACCAACCGGACGGGAAATGGTCTTTATCACCCCAGTATCCGACTTACAGGCAAGCCGTGTTGCCGTGAAATTCATCTCCCAGATCATCACGCCACCCGCGCCGACGAACCAATGACCGAAATCAAGATTTCGCGCACCATGCAGACATCCAGAATGAAAGCCCCGTCATTCCCAGGAACCGACGCCTTTTCGATTGTGGAATTGCTCGTCGTCGTCTCCATCATCATCCTCACTGCGAGCATGATGACCTTTCGGTTCGGAGGAAATCGCCCCGCCTCCGCCGTGGCAATGGTGGCTGCCACAATCGGTGCTGCTCAATCCCAGGCAATCGCCTCCGGCTGCACGGCGCGGGTTGCAATCTGTATCGACCCCACCGCAGAATCTAAATACCTGCGATATCTTGTCGCCCTATCTGGCACTGACGGCACCTCCTCCGCTATCGGTTGGCAAATCAGTAGCAGGCCCCAGACGCTTCCTCTGGGAACCATGCTTTTCACCGGATACAGCACAATGACGAACACTATGCGGTTGAACCTGGCTAATCCGGGAGGGATTCAGGACGGAACCACGGGTTCTTTGTGCGTGTATGTGGAATTCGACCCCGCCGGCCAGACTTCTCAAAGCGGATCACAGTGGGTTTTTACAAAAGGCGTCATCAATGACGCCACCGGATCCGTCGTCGTGCCCCAACCCATGGACCGAGACGGATTCCTGCTACGCCACACAGGGAAAATGGCCTATTTCTATTCCCCTGCTGAAATCGCGCCCCAGCCATGAATTCGCGAAACTCGCCAAATCGGAACCACGCCCTTTCGCGCAAACGCGAGCATTCCGCCCTTTCGCTCGTTGAGGTTGTTCTCGCCTTGGGTATCGTCGCCTTTTCAATCCTCACCATCGTTGGACTCCTTGGCGGCTTTGCCAAAGTATCCTCGGCAACCGCGGGCCGCGAAGAAGCTGCCGCTGCCGCACTCAACAGCATCCAGCTCTGCCTTGAGGGCAAGGCTCCAGATTCTGCCAATTCCGCCCCCATTTCGTTCACAACTGTTTACGATTGGGTGCGAACCGCCCGCACATCCCCCGCCATGGCGAAGATTCTCTATGCCTACAGAGACTCGGCCAACCCGGACGGATACCTCGTCTCGCAAACACCTCCAACTGGTCAGTTCAACGGCAAGATCATGGCGGCGCTCATCCTTGCCCCCGATCTGACAATCTTGCCCGACTCCCAACTTGTGAACACCGCCTCCGCCTATAATAAATCCTATCTACCCCTCCGGATCGAGATTCATGCGTTATCCTCCCCATCCGAGAATTTATCCGCAACCAACCTCGTCGATACCTATCCGTCAGTAATCTCGCTATGAAGTCTCTTCGCCATCACAGGGCCTTCACATTGGTCGAGATGATGTTGGCGCTCGCGGTCGCCATGCTCCTGCTTGTGGTGCTCCTATCAATCACCATGAACGCATCGAGTTGGATGACGACCATCCAGGGGCGGGCCTCCGCAATCCATGATGCCCAGGTGGCCCTGGATTATCTGGAACGCGATTTTGTTTCTTTGATTCCAACCGACCAGGCGCAGTCGACTTTAGCAATCGTTCCCGAAACAGTCTCCGGCCCCAACGCATCGGCCATTTCATCCTTTTGGATCATGATGCTGTGCCGTCCTGTGGATACCTCGATTCAAGGCGCGACCAAGGTCGTCTCCTATCGCTTGATCTACAGCGATCCGATGACTCCGAATGGGGTCCACAAGCAACTCGTGCTCTATCGCACCATCGTGACAGGAACAACTGCATCGACTGCCTTCAACCAAGCAGATCTCTATTCAGGCTACTGGAAAAATTACTGGCCAACCTACGCCAGCCTCAATTCTGGGAAGGCCATCCTCGACGATTATCTCCTGAAAAATGTCGTCGATATCAAAGTCTCGGTCTGCTGCAATAACAATGGCAGCCTTGCAACCCTTTCCCTGAATAGCACCCTCAACTGGAGCGCTTCTGGCTTTTCCGCGAGCAATATAACCACCCCGAACATCCCCCTCTCCATCAGTGTCACCCTGACTGTCCTGACTTCCCAAGGAGTCAGGCTCCAGGAATCCGGGGCACTCAGCCTCGCGGATATCATTGCCAAAGAAGGGGTCGTCGTAAACCGCACATTCCCCATCATGGCCAATCAGGTTTTCTAAGCCGGAACAGCATATCCTCAAAAATGAGGATACCCAAATTTGTATCAGGTCCTACATTTACAGAAGAGTCCCCGACCTCCCCGTGCAATCATGAAACTCAAATCCCCCTTGCTGCACCCCGCCCACCTTGTGGCGGCTCTCGCTTTTACGGCACTGCTCGCAGTGTCTGGCCACACCTCGGCCGCCACCGTTTTCTGGGATGGGAATCTCTCCACCACTTGGGATACCAGCGCTCAGAACTGGAAAACCCTTGCATCCGGCGGCACCTCCACCGCGTTCACCACAAACGATACCGTCACCTTCGGCGTCACCTCGCCGAGCACGCAAACGGTGGTGGTTACTTCCGGCGGAGTCAGCACAGGGCTATTTACCATCAGCTCCGGCACGGCTTGGAACTTTTCCGGCGGGAATATCACGGCTTTCAACGAAACGACTCAGAACTCTATCGGCAACGCCACGACTTTCACAGATATGTCCGTCAACCTCACGAGGAACGGAACAACAGGCACCAGTGTGGGCGTTACTATCACTGCCAATGTGACATTGACGTCCTCCACTGCGAAAATAAGCACTTGGCGGGGGCCGCTTGCCGGTTTCTCGCTCACCACTGGCAAGACCCTGACACTGGCGGGCAGCGCCATCTTGGATGCCAATAAAATCCTCGCTAAGAGTGGCCTTCTGGGGACCATCATCATCAACGACAATGCCGTGCTCAAAGGGGCGGCCTTTGGGAGCAGTAATACTGCAGGCACTTTTTTGCAGCCCATCGATTTGAACGGCGGAACGCTTACGGCCACGACGCTCACAAGTGCGGGCGGCGGCGTTGCCATCACTTGGTCGGGTGGCGTGATCCGGCCCACCACGACGGCCGGAATTAGTTACGGAACCAATGCGAACGGGGTCGTCAACACCATCGTCCTCGATGGGGCCGGCGGCGGCACGTTCAACGGGTTGGATTATAACACGAACACGGTTAGCACGATCACCATCGACAACGCCATCACCGAATCCGGCGGTAGCTATGGGGTCACTCTGACTGGCGGCGGAAACCTGACCCTCAACGGTAATAACACCTACACCGGCACGACGACGATCAATGCCGGCACCCTGGCAATAGGCTCCACTGGGCTGCTTGGCGGCGGCAACTACTCCCAGAACATCACTAACAATGGCACATTCCTCTTCGGCTCGAACAGCAACCAAACTCTCGGAGGCATCATCTCCGGCTCGGGTGCTCTTACCAAAAACGGCACCGGCACACTCACGCTCTCGGGCAACAACACCTACAGCGGCGCTACGACAATCAGCGCTGGCACACTGGTAATAGGCTCCACTGGGCTGCTCGGCGGCGGCAACTACTCGCAGTCCATCGCCAACAATGGCGCATTCCTCTTCGGCTCGAACAGCAACCAAACTCTCGGAGGCATCATCTCCGGCACGGGTGCTCTTACCAAAGACGGCACCGGCACACTCACGCTCTCGGGCAACAACACCTACAGTGGCACTACAACAATCAGCGCTGGCACGCTGGTAATAGGCTCCACCGGGCTGCTTGGCAGCGGCAACTACTCGCAGTCCATCGCCAACAGCGACACATTCCTCTTCGGCTCGAACAGCAATCAAACTCTCGGAGGCATCATCTCCGGCTCGGGTGCTCTTACCAAAGACGGGAGCGGCGCACTCGCGCTTTCAGGCAACAACACCTACACCGGCACGACGACAATCAGCGCTGGCACCTTGCAGGCCAACCATGCCAACGCGCTGGGCAGCGGCGGCAACATCACCTTCACCAGTGGCACGCTGCAATACACAGCCAACAGCAATGCGACGGACTGGGGTGCCCGATTCAAAAACAGCACCTCGGCGATCGCTCTGGATACCAACAGCACAAATGTGACCCTCTCCGCAGCCATCGATGCGACCAACACGGGCGGCCTCACTAAACTTGCCGCCGGCACACTCACGCTCTCTGGCAACAACACATACAGTGGCGCGACGACAATCAGCGCTGGCACACTGGTAATAACTTCCACCGGGCTGCTCGGTGGCGGCAACTACTCGCAGTCTATCGCCAACAGCGGCACATTCCTCTTCAGCTCGAACAGCAACCAAACTCTCGGAGGTATCATTTCCGGATCTGGCGCTCTCAACAAAGACGGCACCGGCACACTCACGCTCTCTGGCAACAACACATACAGTGGTGCGACGACAATCAGCGCTGGCACACTGGTAATAGGCTCCACCGGGCTGCTTGGCGGCGGCAACTACTCGCAGTCCATCGCCAACAGCGACACATTCCTCCTCGGCTCGAACGGCAACCAAACTCTCGGAGGCATCATCTCCGGCTCGGGTGCTCTTACCAAAGACGGGAGCGGCACACTCACGCTCTCGGGCAACAACACCTATACAGGCACGACGACGATCAGCGCTGGCACCTTGCAGGCCAACCATGCCAACGCGCTTGGCAGCGGCGGCAACATCACCTTCACCAGTGGCACGCTGCAATACACAGCCAACAGCAATGCGACGGACTGGGGTGCCCGATTCAAAAACAGCACCGCGGCGATCGCTCTGGATACCAACAGCACAAATGTGACCCTCTCCGCAGCCATCGATGCGACCAACACGGGCGGCCTCACCAAACTTGCCGCCGGCACACTCACGCTCTCTGGCAACAACACATACAGTGGCGCGACGACAATCAGCGCTGGCACACTGGTAATAACTTCCACCGGGCTGCTCGGCGGCGGCAGCTACTCGCAGTCCATCGCCAACAGCGGCACATTCCTCTTCGGCTCGAACAGCAACCAAACTCTCGGAGGCAACATCTCTGGCTCAGGCGCTCTTACCAAAAACGGAACCGGCATGTTGACCCTCTCCGGCAACAATAGCGGCACGGGCGGTGTGACCCTCACCGCCGGCACACTCAACATCAACAGCGCCACCGCGCTCGGCGCGACCGCCTCGGCCCTCAACATCAACGGCGGCACCATCGACAACACCAGTGGCTCCGCCAAAACCCTCGCCAACAACAACACAATCACCCTCGGCGGCAGCTTCGCCTTCGGCACCTCGGCCGGCACGGCAGCCAATAACCTGAACCTCGGCACGGGCATAGTGAACATTGGAGGCTCCCGCACCATCACGCTCAACGGCGCGGGCGCGCTGACCTTCGGCGGTGTGCTCACGAATACCGTCAACTCAAACGGTAATGTGACCGTCACTAATGGGAGCGGCACCACAGCCACCTCAGCGGTGAGTTTCGGCGGACTTTCCATCTCGGCATCTGGTGACGCTGCTAATAGGGCTTTTTATTTCTATGGCGACGGCAACATCAATTTCACTGGCGCGATCGTTAACGGCGCCGGAACGGGCACGGGCACGCTCCAGTGCAGCAACACTGGCACCTTGACCCTCACCGGTGCCAACACCTACACGGGTGCGACCGCCATCAACAGCGGCGTCTTGGACGCCATCGATGGAACGGGTCTGCCAACGCTCACTGCCCTCCAACTAAAGGGCGGTGTCTTTCAGAGTAGCGGCACCTTTACCCGCCTTCTCAATACAGGTAACGGCAAATTCAACTTTGGCGGGGCCGGCGGGACCGGTAGCAGCGGCGGATTTGCGGCACGGGGCGGCGTCCTTAACCTCCAAATCAACAACGGCACGAGCAGCCTGATGTGGGGTAATGCAAGCACTCAAGTCGCTGGAGATGGTTTCTCCCTGATCTTCGGATCCTCCACCGCAGACAATCTGGTAGATTTCAAGAACGGGCTCAACCTCGGCAACGGCACGGTAGCGACCCGAACCATTACCGTCATTGATAACCCCAACTCCTCGGCCGACATCGCGAGAATCTCCGGTAATATCACGGAGACCACCGTCGGCATGGGCCTGCTCAAAGACGGCACGGGCACGCTCGAACTCTCCGGAAACAATACCTACACTGGGGCTACCACGATCAACGCCGGCACACTGCAAATCGGCGCAGGCGGCACAAGCGGGGCGATTTCTTCTACGAGTGGCATCACGAACAACGGCACATTGGCCATCAACCGCAGCGATGCCCTCACCGTGTCGACCGTTATTTCCGGCACAGGGGCCCTCACCAAAAATGGAAGCGGCACACTCACCCTTACCGGCAACAACACCTACACAGGCGCCACCACGGTCAACGCTGGCACCCTCCAAGCTGCCGCCACTCGAGCCCTTGGCAACAGCACGGTCATCAATGTCAACGGCGGCTCCTTCCTCGTCACGGCAGAGAACGCCGTCAATGACACCGCAGCCATCAACCTCGGTGGCGGTCGCATGGCCGTAAGTGGAACCTTCAATGAAACGGTCGGCCTCCTGACCCTCAGCGCGAACTCAACCATTGACCTCGCAGGCTACAACGGCACGCTGCGCTTCAGCGGTGTAGGCTCTTGGGCAGCCGGCACCAACTTGGCCATCTGGAACTGGAATGGTATCAATAAATACGGGACTCCTGTTGGTGATGGTCTCAACAACCGCCATGTCGTCTTCACAGACGCTACCGGCCTCGATTCCTATCTCGACCGCATCAGCTTCTACAGCGGAAGCGGCACGGGCTTCTCTGGAAGCGGATTCGCGCAAGGCTTCTCCGGCGGCGGCACCGAAATCATAGCTGTCCCCGAAACTGAAACCTACTTCTACGCCGTCGCCCTCCTCGCCGGCGTCGTCGTCCAATACCTCCGCCGCAGAGCCAGGCGAAAGCTCTTGAAGAGTCATCGTCCCGCATGACCTTAGATCGAACCGCTCTGCAACCATGCCGTCTCGCTCTCCTCACCCCGCGCACAGCCATGGAGCTCGCCGAAACGCCGATGCGCGGCTGAAGAATGGGCTCCTCCAAAATTGATTTACTGTTCATTGTTTTGTCTAAATTGATCCAGTGACACGCCACCTCATTTTTCTCGGAGTCATTCTTTCCCTTGCGGCTTGCCGTCCAGCGTCCAATCCGCCCAGTGGCATGGTTCTTATACCTGGCGGGGAGTTTCTAATGGGCTCGGATGCCGAGTATGCGTTTCCCAACGAACGACCAGCGCATTGCGTGAAGGTGAAGCCGTTCTTTTTGGACATTCACACGGTTACAAATGCCGAGTTTTCAAAATTCGTGAAAGCGACCGGCTATGTCACCATCGCCGAGCGTGCTGTGGATTGGGAAGAAATGAAAAAGCAAGTCCCGCCGGGCACGCCCAAACCGCCCGCAGATGTGCTTGCACCTGGGTCTTTGGTTTTTCAACCGAGCAAGGGGCCGGTGGATTTGCGCGATCTGTCCGCATGGTGGCAATGGACGCATGGTGCCTCGTGGTCACATCCCGAAGGCCCCGGCAGCAGCATTGCGGGCAGGGAGAATCATCCCGTGGTCCACATCGCTTGGGCTGATGCGAACGCCTACGCAGCATGGGCCGGCAAGCGCCTTCCCACCGAGGCGGAGTGGGAATTTGCGGCCGCTGGAGGCAACGAGGGATACCGCTACGCGTGGGGCAACGAGGAACGGCCCGGTGGGCGTTTCATGCTGAATCGCTGGACAGGTCAATTCCCATACCACAACGACGCCTCGGACGGATTCGTTGGAACTTCGCCGGTCAGCTCCTTTCCCGCTAACGGCTACGGGCTTTACGACATGAGTGGCAATGTCTGGAACTGGTGCAGCGACATTTATCGTGCCGATGTCTTTGCCGAGCGCTCCCAGAACGGCGAAATCTGTTGCGATCCCGCCGGCCCTAAAACCACACAGGGCGAAAAAGTCATCCCAGGCGACCCTTCCCCGCCATCGATTCCTGGAGTGGAACGCCGTGTCATCAAGGGCGGATCGTTTCTCTGCGATCCTGGTTACTGTGAAAGCTATCGCCCCTCGGCGAGGCGTGGCACGCCGCCAGATACCGGTAGCAGCCATGTCGGTTTCCGCTGCGCGAAAGATGCAGCGCCGGTAGAGTAGCGCGGCAATTTGCGTTCAGCTTCAGCTGCGAGCACCACCTGCAGAAGGTGTGGGATGTCGTAGTCCGGAGGCTATGACATCTACAGCATCGTTTTTATCCGCAGGGGAAATTCTCAAGCAGGACAGTCTGGGGCGTGTGCGCACTCCCATTGCAAACAGATCTTGGTGTCCAAGTTTCTGAGGCAACAGGCCCTTCAAGATCTTTTCTCATCGATTCCATAAGCGTCCAACCGGCGTGACAAACCGTGACAGCGATTGTTCCATTTTATGCCATTCTATTCCTGCCTCTTGAGAACCAGAGATGAACACACTGGAATAAAATTGCATATAGTTGAATGATAGATACATATAATAACCCACTCATAACCTGAAGGTCAGAGGTTCAAATCCTCTCCCCGCA
>Ga0209085_1001734_pt1 | contig 13071 bp, 16 predicted proteins | sample C_131016_EF_Meta_FD_187310 | JGI IMG/M metagenome (GOLD analysis project Ga0209085, IMG submission 187310) | Freshwater microbial communities from Lake Croche, Canada to study carbon cycling - C_131016_EF_MetaG (SPAdes) (version 2) | ecosystem: Environmental > Aquatic > Freshwater > Lake...
TCGAATCAAGCAGACGGCAGGCAACGGCTCAACCAGAATGACGATTGCTCAGTTCAGCAATGCACCATACTAAGGAGTTGGCATGTCAACTTCTGGGACGTATTCGTTCAACCCGTCTTTAGGCGAACTTACTTTATACGCATACAATTTGTGCGGCTTAAGAAATACGTCTCTGCTTCAGGAACATATGGAAGCGGCCCGCATGTCAACAAATATGATGTTGGCACGGTGGTCGAACCAAGGCGTAAACCTTTGGGCGGTTGATCTTGTTACCGTTCCTCTTGTAAAAGGCCAAAGCACCTATTCGGTTGATGGCAATACGGTGATGATCCTTGATGCTTACATGGAAATTACCAATACGTCAGCCCAGCCGATTGACCGCATTATCATGCCTATTTCCCGTTCTGAATGGGCATCTTATCCCAATAAACAGCAGCAGGGTTTTACGACTGTTTACTGGTTCGACCGCCTGATTAGCGCCGACCGCTCCACAGGTTCTACTGGTCCCACGATTACCCTTTGGCCCGTTCCTGATGGTGTCAGCGCCCAAAGTCTGAAATATTACCGTGTCCGCCAGATACAGGACTCTGAGTTTTCAAACGGGCAAACGGTTGAAATACCTTATCTTTGGCTGGAAGCCTTTGCTTACGGTTTGGCTGCCCGTTTGGCTGTTATCTGGTCTCCAGATAAAGTTATGCCATTGAAAGCCATGGCAGACGAATCATATCAAATTGCCGCCGATCAGAACACTGAATATGCTCAACAGTATATCAGCCCGCAAATTTCCGGTTATTTTAGATAGGGGGCGTAAATGGGTTACGCTTCACAGGCTGTAAAACTTTACCTAGTAACAAATAAATCCAATAACAAAACATACGCAGGCGTTACCCATTATAAAAACGTCAGCCGCCGTTTTTCAGAACATTGGTATGCAGCGCACAAAAAAGTTCATAATGGTGCTTTTTATAGGGCTTTGCTTAAGTACCCACGGGAATCGTTTGAAATAAAGGTAATTTCAGAACATGCTACCCGACAAGAAGCATATGACGCAGAAATTGCATATATTGCAGCCCATAAACCTGAATATAATTCAACATTGGGCGGCGCAGGGCAAAAGGGCCGTGTCGCATCATTAAAAATCAAAGAAACCAACAAACTGATACATACTGGGAATAAATATCGGGCGGGGAAAACCCATACTTCCGAAACACGTCAAATTTTAAAAGAAAAAGCCATAGAAAACATAGAAATTTTTAAAATGTATCAAAAACTAGGCCCCCAAAAGTCGTCAAAACCTGTTATATGCTTAAATGACGGTTTGTGTTATCCTAGCGCAAGTGCGGCTGCAAGGCATTATAAAGTAGCTAGAAGTGCCTTAATCGAACTTTGTTTGGGTAAAAATTATCGGCAAACCGTTAATGGTCTGCGTTTTAAGTATCAGGATGCCGCATAATGGGTTATGCTAGTCAACAGGGTAGGGCAAAAGTATCCGCCACTAATCCACAGGCGGCGGGGATTTGCGACCGTTGCGGATTTGTTTACAACTTAGTCAATTTACGTTGGCAATATGACTGGCGTGGCACGTCATTGCAGAATATTCGCCTTCTTGTGTGCAATCCGTGTTATGATGAACCGCAGCAACAGCTTCGTGCCATCGTCGTGCCAGCAGATCCGGTGCCAGTTGCAAATCCCCGTGTTCAGGATTTTGTTACTGCGGAAACGAATAACCGGTTTACTTCTGGTCAGAATACCGTTGATCCAACTACAAATATTCCTGTAATTGGTGGTGACAACCGCATTACAATGGACGATAATGACCGTGTAACGCAGACAACTGGCGAACCGCCGGGCGGCTTGAATCAAGAACCGGGCACTGATCCAAACGCCCCGGGTAATGCTGATCCGGGCTTGCCGTATAACTTTGTTGAAGTCCCGAAGACTGGGCCGTTGGACGAATGATGAAGGTTTTATAATGTCAAACATTCAAATACCTAATCTCCCAGTCGCAACAAGTCTTTCTGGCGCAGAACAACTTGAAATCGTTCAATCCGGCACTTCCCGCCGGACGACGACTGGTGCTGTTGCTGCATTAGGTTTGGGACCAACTGGCCCGACAGGTACCCGTGGACCGACTGGCCCTACTGGCCCAACAGGACCGACTGGACCCACAGGGCCAACAGGTTCGGTAGGCCCAACTGGTATTGGTGGTAATACAGGCCCGACAGGTCCAACAGGACCATCTGGAACATTGGGTGCTACAGGGCCAACAGGCCCAAGCGGTGTTACCGGTCCTTCTGGTCCCACAGGCCCAACCGGCCCTGCATCAACGGTTGCTGGCCCTACAGGTAGCACTGGCCCAACTGGGCCGACCGGACCGACAGGCCCAACAGGGACAACTGGTAACACTGGTCCTACAGGTCCAACAGGTGTTGTTGGTTTAACTGGTCCCACTGGTCCTACAGGCTCTGGTCCGACTGGTCCTACTGGCCCCGTTGGCCCGACTGGCCCTGCAAGCGGACCCACTGGCCCGACAGGCCCTACAGGCGTAGCTGGAACCTTTGGCCCTACGGGACCTACAGGACCGACCGGTTCTACGGGTGCTGGTGGCGCACAGGGTTATTATGGTCTGTTTGCCAGTACGGCGAATCAATCCAATGCAGGCACAACTGCTGCCAATTTGGTTGCTTTGGACACAACGATCCGCAATGCAGGCATTACACAGTCTTCTGGAACGATAACCTTTGCTAATGCTGGTAAATATCAGATTATTAGTGAATTAGCATTTACCGAATCTACAGGAGCAAACCCTGTAGTCAGTGTATGGCTTGCCCAAAATGGAACAAATGTTGCAAATTCATTGCAAGATTTTAAAATTTTGGGTGGCGCTGGAAGTGTTCAAGTATCTGTATGTACATGGATTCTAGATGCCGCCGCTGGTGATACCCTTCAAGTTTACTGGAATGCTTCAAGTGTTAACACTACACTGGCTTACCAAGGAACATTAACAAACCCAACCCGACCGGCTTCTCCTTCCGCTATTATTTCAGCGGCACAAGTTATGTATACCCAAGCTGGTCCAACTGGTCCTACTGGACCCACAGGGCCAACTGGTCCAACAGGTCCAACTGGCACAGGTGGTCCTACCGGGCCAACGGGTGTTGCAGGAACATTGGGCGCAACGGGTTCAACTGGCCCAACTGGACCAACGGGTTCAACAGGTGTTGGTGGACCCACTGGTCCTACTGGTGCTGCTGGTTCGGCTGGTAATACTGGGCCAACCGGACCGACTGGGCCTACTGGTCCCACTGGGCCTACCGGACCTACAGGAGCCGCATCTACCGCACCCGGTCCCACTGGCCCGACTGGCCCCACCGGTCCCACCGGTCCCACTGGGGCTGCATCATCAGTTGCTGGCCCCACTGGCCCTACGGGGCCGACTGGACCCACAGGCCCAACTGGCCCGCAAGGCATACAAGGTGTTACAGGCCCAACGGGACCAACCGGTCCAACCGGCCCGCAGGGGATTCAAGGTATTACTGGTCCTACGGGTCCTACGGGTCCAACAGGTTCGACTGGATTGACGGGTCCGACTGGTCCTACGGGTCCAACCGGTCCTACTGGCCCGACTGGACCTACTGGATCGACAGGTTCAGGGGCAAATTTAACCAGAACATCAATCACAGCAACGGCATCACAAACATCATTTACGGTGACATATACCGTTGGAAGGTTGTTAGTTTTCCTAAATGGTGTATTATTAGCGACGACAGATTACACAGCTTCAAGTGGCACAGCAGTCGTTTTGGCTACAGGTGCTAACAGCGGCGACCTGTTTGATGCTGTCACATGGTAACGGGGTCTTAGATGACGCAGAATAGAAACCTTAGTTTCCTAGCCGACCTGCTTACAACGTCAGGCGTTGTAAACATTACCGGTGGTGGAACAGGTCAAACAACCGCATCTGCTGGATTTAATGCCCTTTCGCCCATTACGACGACTGGCGACTTGATTGTTGGAAATGCAACAAATTCTGCCACAAGGTTGCCTATTGGCACGAATGGCACCGTTCTTCAATCCAATGGCACAACAGCTACTTGGGCAACGTTAAGCACGGGCGTAACATCGGTTTCTTTTGGGTCGACAGGTCTAACCCCAAATACAGCCACAACTGGCGCAGTAACCGTAGCTGGCACGTTAGTTGTAGGAAATGGTGGCACCGGGCTGTCAACCACACCAACAAATGGACAACTTTTGATTGGTAATGGCACCAACTACACCCTGTCAACATTGACAGCAGGCACAGGGATAACTATTACTAATACATCTGGTGCTATTAGTATTGCTGCTTCTTCTTCTGGTGGGGCACAAGGGTTTGTAACGCAATTTACGGGTCATTCGACACCACCTACACTACAGTCACAGGGTTTTGGCATTATTTAAGGGGTTATAAATGGCTACGACAGCTCAATACGCCGCAACACCAAGAGTTGGCTCTGCCAACCTTACAACTGCTGACACTTCATTAACGGCCCCTTCAACCGTTAGTACAATTTTGACGGCTGGCTCAAGCGGTACACGCATTGATTATATCGAAATCATCGGCGTTGCTACAACTGTTGCAAGTTTAATAAACCTTTTCATTTACGATGGTACAAACTATATATTGTGGCAACAGGTTCCTGTTTACGCAATTACAACTAGTACAACGGCACCTTCGTTTGTGGCAAACTTGTCAAGCAATAACAACGCAATTATTATGCCGTTGACATTGCCAACGGGTTATTCCCTTCGTGCGACAACAACGGTTACACAAACGGGCGTTCGTGTCACAGCTTACGGCGGAGATTTCTAATGAATCAAGGTATGTATGGTTACGGTTTGCCACCAAATTATGCAGGCCGTGTTGCTCCCCCTAAATGGACTAATAATTATCCATATTTAACGGCGGGAACATATACTTGTTTTGTAGTCCCAGCTAACGTCTATCAAATTGGCGGAGCGGTTTGGGGCGGTGGTGGATCTGGGACAGTTTTGGCAAGTTGTGGCGGCGGTGGCGGTGGCGGCGGCGGGTTTGCATTTGGCATTATCTGCGTAGTACCCGGACAAAAATTGCCAACTATTACGGTTGGCGGCGTTGCTGGAACTTCATCTGTTGGGTCGATTATTTCTGCGACAGGCGGAACATCCGCTACTTCGCCGGGGGGCACAACTAGAACGGGTGGTACTGGTGGTGCAGGGACAGTTGCGGCTGGCGTAAGAAATGCTTTAACTGCTTCTGGCGGCCAAGGTGGGACTGGGTATTATAACAATGCTTGCGGTAGTTCATATAGGGCTTCTGGTGGTGGTGGTGGTGCTGGGTCATTTTATGGGAACGGCGGTATAGGCGGAAGTGCAACTGTGGTTGCCAACGGCGGATTTGCTGGCGGCGGTGGTTTTGGCGGAAATGGTGGCACTGGTTATAATGATAGCCTCGGCAACATAGGCGGCGCTGGTGGCGGTGGTATTTACTCCGGTGGAAATTCAAATAGTTATAGTTTTGGCAGCGGTGGTGGTGGTTCTTTTGGACCGGGTCAAAGGGCAAACGGAAGTTCAAATACACCGGGAAATGGCGGTGCTGGTTCAATTTCTGGAACGGCGGCTTATGCATATCAAAACGGTACAATAGGTTTTGCTTCGCAACTTGGCACATCTGGTGGCGGCAGCCAAGGAACATTTATTGATCTTGCAAATAGACAATTAAATGGCGGTGGCGGTGCAGGTTCAAGATATTCTTGTACATATTATTATGTTAATGCCGGAACAAATGGTGGACCGGGTGGCGGCGGCGGCGGTGGCGCAAAAAATGGAACTGGCGGCAACGGCGGCATTGGCGGTGGCGGCGGTGGTGGTTATATAGCCGGATTGGGTGGATTTGGCGGTGGTTCTGGGGCTACATCTTGCTTTAGCCAAAAAAATTCAAACGCAGGCGGTGGTGGTGGTGGCACAAATAATTATACCACCGGCGGTTGCGGTGCAGTGGTTCTATATTGGGCGGAGGGCTACTAATGTCCAAAAAGGCATGGGTTTTGAACGGAAATTTTGTCCATGACGTATGTCAAGGCGGTGACCCTTTTGAATTTTATCATCCTGATATAGCACAAAATTATACCGTTGATGTTCCAGATAATATTGTTCATGGGGCGATATTAGAGAATGGGGTGTGGGTAAATGCACCTCCGCCTCCTCCTGATCCAGAACCTGAACATCCCAAACCTGCACCTGCGGAAACGCCAGCGGCTTAATTTATTTACCCCCTTGACAATACGTTAAGGGGGTAGGTATTAAATTATATATATTATCAATAGGAGATGACTATGAATGACAATAATACTACACCCACAGCGCAAATGTACACTTACTTTCCGACATTTGTTTATTCAGTTTTAAAACCTGAATTACTTGATGTTGTTCGGAATGTTTGTGATGAAAATATTGATAAATTAAAAGATAAGCCATTGGATGAAATTTATCCTTTGTATCAGACAGGCAATTTGTTTGAAGATGAACGGATGAAAGATTTTTCACAAACGGTTGGTCAGTTGGCATGGGATATTCTTAAAGAACAAGGATACGCCATGGATGGATTGACGACATATTTTACAGAAATGTGGTGCCAACAACATTATAAACATTCGGCGATGGAACAACATGTTCATGGTTGGGGTTCGCAAGTTGTTGGGTTTTATTTCACCAAAACACCAAAAGATTGTTCTAGGGTTTTGTTTTATGACCCACGTCCCGGCAAGGTTATGATTAACTTGCCAGAAGCTGAAATGAACAATGCAACAGCCGCCAGTAACATTATCAACTTCGTTCCAGAAGAAGGCATGTTAATGTTTACAAATGCTTGGCTTCCGCATTCATTTACCCGCCATGCAGCAGAAGATCCTATTCAATTCATTCACTTCAATCTTGGTGTTGGTCAAGCGCCAACAGCAGCTTGCTCTGCTCCTGCGGCAGAAGTTGTATGAACAAGTACAGCATTAGGTTTAACAAGTCCCGGGGGCAGCCGGGACGTGGAACCATAGACCATGTTTGGCGGGTCTTTGAAAATGGCGACAAAGAATACCTTTGCAAGAATTTGAATATAACCGTTCCTGTCACCAGCGAAAAAGACAAGAATGGCCAAGATTATAACATTACTTGCCAAGGAATAATGACCTTAGATAGGGACACATCTACGGCGCATATTAACTAATTGGCATCTGGGGGATTATATGCCGTTCAGTTCTGACCATGGCAAAGGCCATATTAAGCGTATCGTCAATAAAATTAAGCCAAAAACAGCCTTGGATATAGGCTGCGGTAGTGGCACCTATGCCAAAATGTTTCCAGATTTGGAATGGACAGGCATTGAAATCTGGGGTCCGTATGTAGAAAAGTACGAACTTCGTAAATATTATCCGCAGTTTCATAACATTGATGCAACTGAATGGTATCCAAAGCAGGAATATGATGTTGTCTTTTTGGGTGATGTTATTGAACACATGGCTACCCAAGAAGCCAAGTCATTGTTGGATCGATTGATTGGTTATGCAACCCACTTCATCGTCAGTATACCGATAGGCCCATATCCGCAGGGGGAATATGATGGAAATCCTTACGAAAGGCATATCACGGATAATTGGACCGTTGATGATTTTCATTCTGTATTTGGTCAATCTAATTGGCATACTGTTGATAACGATATTGGCATCTTTTATTATGGACCTGCTGATGTATCATTGAAAATTGCTGTTTATGCCATCAGCAAAAACGAAGCGCATTTCGTGCCAAGGTTCTGCGAATCAGCAAAAGACGCTGATTTGATATTGATAGCCGACACTGGATCGACGGATGGATTGCCTGACGTTGCCCGCCAGCATGGTGCCGTAGTCCATGATATTTGCATCACCCCATGGCGGTTCGATCTGGCCCGAAATGCAGCATTAGCCTTGGTGCCAAGGGATATAGATGTTTGTATTTCCTTGGACATTGATGAAGTCTTGCAGCCCGGATGGCGGCAGGAAATAGAACGGGTTTGGGTAGGTGATACGACCCGCCTTCGGTACAAGTTTGACTGGGGCTGCGGTATTGTATTTTATTATGAAAAAATACATGCCCGTCATGGATATATGTGGCATCACCCCTGTCATGAATTTCCGATCCCAGACGGGCGAATCAACGAAATCTGGGCGCAGACGGATATGCTACTGGCTGTTCATATGCCTGATCCGACAAAAAGTCGTGGTCAGTATATGGACCTGTTAGAGTTATCGGTCCAAGAAGATCCGCAGTGTCCCCGTAATGCGTTTTATTATGCACGGGAGTTGTCGTTTAATTATCGTTGGCGGGACAGTATTGAAGCCTGTGAGCGGTATTTAAAGCTGCCAAGGGCGACATGGCCCAATGAACGCTGCTACGCTTATAGGGTTATGGGGAGATGCTATAACGAATTAGGCGAACCATGGAACGCTGAAATGGCGTTTATGAAGGCTGCGGCAGAAGCGCCTATGACAAGAGAGCCTTGGTTCGAACTGGCTGCCCTTATGTATCGTCAGCATAGGTGGGCGGAATGTTATGCGTATGCCGCAAAATGTTTGGCTATAACTGATCGGGAATTGGTTTATACGGTTGACCCAGAAGTTTGGGGCGCACAGATTCACGATTACGCTGCTATTTCCGCATATTACCTTGGCATGAAAAATATTGCTTTGGAGCAGGGCACAATCGCTGTCAAAATGGCACCTGACGATTTACGCATCCATAACAATTTGCTATTATACCAAGCGGGGGATGTACAAGCATCTGACGCAGGGTCTACATGAAAATGGAACAATTCCATTCAGTTTTGGAAATAGCCCTCTGGGCAATCGTTGCTACGCTTGGATGGTTTGCCCGTCAGATGTGGGATGCCGTCAAAGAGCTCCGTGGCGACTTGCACAAATTAGAAGTCAATTTGCCATCAAATTACATCCGAAAAGACGAATTTGCTGAAGGCGTTAGACAAATCAGGGAAGATTTACAAATTTTATTTAAAAGAATCGACGATCTTCGTGCAGGCCGATAATGGGGAATTACGGTGGACCCTTTAACATTATTAGCGGCTGCACAGGCAGCTTACAGCGGCATTCAGGCTGGAATAGCCGCCGGTAAAGAAATCCAAAGCATGGCTGCTGATCTGTCCGAATTATGGGGCAGTGTTGCTAGACTTACTCATTTATCAGCAGAAAACCCACCCAGCAGTGTTTTTTCTACTAAATCCGCTGAACAAATGGCTATTGAAAGGTATACAGCCAAGGCCGAAGCCCATGAATTGGCATTAAAAGCTAAAAATTTGTTTGTCGGGCATTATGGTCTAGCTGCTTGGGACCAAATCCAGCGTGAAGTCATCAATATCCGCAAGGAAATAGAACGGCAAAAATACGAAGAAGAAAAGCGTAACGCTGAAACCATTGAAAATATTAAAGAAACTGCTATTGTTTCTATCATCGTCTTGTTTTTGTTAAGTATAATGCTTGGTGTGGGTGTTATACTTTTAGGGAGCTAAGTATAATGGATCTGGGTATTTTTGGTAAGTTAATCCAAAATGTGGCTCCCACCATTGCAACCGCATTGGGCGGCCCTGTCGCTGGTATGGCTGTGCGGGCATTAAGCACAGCTTTGCTGGGCCACCCTGATGGGTCACAAGACGACATCAATGCTGCCTTGGAAAATGCAACGCCTGACCAAATAGCTGCGATTAAAAAGGTAGATAACGACTTCAAAGTCCAAATGAAGTCACTGGATATAGATTTAGTAAGGATTGCGGAGCAGGATCGTGAATCAGCTAGACAAATGCAAATGGCTAATAAGTCCGCTTTGGTACCCAGCCTTGCCACGATTATCGTTTCTGCTTTTGTGGTGGTAACGATTGGTACCTTGATGGGATATGCCAAAATTGAATCTGCCATGGCAGGAACTTTGATCGGTTATCTGTCCGCCAAAGCGGAATTAGTGCTTTCTTTTTACTTCGGGTCATCTGCTGACAGTGAGAAGAAAAGTGAAATGATTTACAACTCAACGCCTAAATAAGCAGGAAATTCGATGAATTTTATTGGTTCTGGCACGAAACTTCAGGATGGTGACATCGCTGCGATTGCTGCCGAATTGGGCGTAGAAGAAGCGGCTTTGCGGGCTGTTTTGTCGGTCGAAACGGGTGGCTCTGGGTTTGACCATCTTAATCGGCCAAAGGCGTTGTTTGAACGTCACATTTTCTTCAGGGAATTGAAATCAAAACTTGATAAACAGCAACATGCCGTTGATGAAAAACTGGCTTATCCCAAATGGGGCATGTTACCATATCCAAAGGGTTCCGATGCTGTTTACGACGAAATTGAACGGGCTATGGCGATTGATGAAGACGCTGCGCTTCGTTCTACTTCATGGGGCCTAGGCCAAATCATGGGCCTAAACTATAGTGCTGCTGGCTGTGCCAGTGTGCAGGATATGGTTGAATTAGCTGTTGAGTCCGAAGCAGAGCAGCTTCGCCAAATGGTTAATTTTATCAAATCCAACGGTATTTTGCCGAAACTGGCGGCCAAGGACTGGGCTGGGTTTGCCCGTAGCTACAACGGTCCCGGCTATGAAACAAATCAATATGACAAAAAGTTAGAAATAGCATATAATAAATTCAATGATGTAGCATAAGGCACGACGATGACAACTGGCTTATCATATAGCGGTATAGTTCCCGGCACGGTAAGCTATGTCAATCAGATAGCCACAATGGCTGTCGTGGACCCTACAAACAGTGCCTTTTTGACTATTTTGCCACAAGCAATCACTTATGCCGAAAATAGGATGTATAGGGAAATTGACTTTCTTTTTACATCTATTGCTAATTTAGATTATAGTTGCACGGTGGGAAGTCGGCAAATTAACGTGCCAGCGGGTACTTTTGTCGTGCCAGAACAGATCAACATCATTACGCCAGTCGGGGCTACAAGCCCGGACAATGGTAATCGGGTGCCTTTGCTGCCGACAACAAAAGAATTTTTGGATCAGGTTTACGGTTCTGGTTTGACGGCTAATCGGGGTTTGCCAAAGTATTTTGCTCCGTTTGACGATTACACGTTCCTCCTTGGCCCGTACCCTGACGCAGCCTATACAGTTGAATTGATTGGCACCTACCGCCCAGATAGTTTGTCATCCACAAATCAAACGACATTTATTAGCCTTTATTTGCCTGATGTATTTATTATGGCATCTATGATTTATATCAGTGGCTACCAAAGAAACTTTGGTAAACAGGCTGATGATCCGCAAATGGCAGTCAGCTATGAAAGCCAATATCAGGCATTGAAAGCCAGTGCCCTTATGGAAGAAAACCGCAAGAAGTTCGAAGCAGCGGCATGGTCGTCGCAGTCGCCGTCACAAGCTACACCGACAAGGGGATAATCAATGCCCCATCAATCGTTTAAGTTAATCCCGGGCGTTGATACGACAAAAACCCCGGCGTTGAATGAAGCAGCCATATCTCAAAGCCAACTTATCAGGTTTGTGCCTGATCGAACGATGGGCGGTATTATCCAAAAACTTGGCGGTTGGACCAAATATGTATCCACGTCCATGGGATCTATTGTCCGTGCTTTGTGGGCTTGGGAAGACACAAACAGCAATTCCTATTTAGCTGCTGGCTGTGAGGGTCGCCCGGCAGGTGCTGGCGGCGCATTACAGGTTATTGAAAATGGCAATGCTACCGACATTACGCCGCAAGCCATTGTTTTTAATCAATCACCTAATTTTTCCACATCGACCGGCAGCAACCAAGTTACTGTTGTGCTGACTGGTGCTACAGTAACAAGTTTGGATTCAATTTACCTTGAAACACAAATTGCCGTTGGTGGATTGATTTTATATGGCCTGTATCAATGCACAGCAACTGGCACAGCAAATACGTTTTACATTTACGCAACCGATGCTCTTGGTAATCCTGCATATGCTACGTCAAATGCAGCTAATACCGGTGCTTTGCCTTATTTTACCACAACTCCGGCATCAGCTTCCGTAAACGTTCTTTTGACAAATCATGGTTATTTTGTTGGCCAATCGTTTCCTGTTTTAATTGCTACGACCGTTGATAATATTATACTTTACGGGAATTACACGATTAACACAGTTGTCGATGCAAACAACTTTACTATTACCGCATCCAATATTTCTGCAAGTGGTTCACCTGTTTCTGCGTATTTAAATTCTAACAAAGCATATTTTATTCAATATCATGCTATCCCACAAGGCGGGACCCCTAAAGGTTATGGCCAAGGTCCTTATGGGATTGGGGGATATGGTACGGGTATAGCAAATAGTGGTACTGTTGCGGGATCTTTCATCAATGCAACAGATTGGACATTGGACAACTGGGGGCAAATCCTTGTAGCAAATCCTCTAGGTGGTGGTTTGTTTATTTGGGACCCTACGTCTGGCGTAGGAAATGCCACGATTATCCCTCAGGCTCCGCCTGTAAATAACGGCATGTTTGTTGCCATGCCACAGCGGCAAATCATTGCTTGGGGCAGCACCCAAACGGGTATTATTGATCCGCTTTTGATAAATTGGTGTGATGTCAGCAATTACAATCAATGGATTCCGGCACTCACAAACCAAGCAGGTTCATTCCGTATTCCCAAGGGGTCACGGATTGTGCAGTGCATTCAAGGCCCACAACAGGGGCTTATTTGGACGGATGTTGGCTTGTGGTCTATGCAATATACTGGGCCACAATATGTCTATAGTTTTAACGAAGTCAGCACGGGCTGTGGTCTAATCGGGCGTAAAGCTGCTGGCTCCATGAATGGGATGGTCTATTGGATGGGCCAAAGCCAGTTTTATCGGCTAGGCGGCGGTGGTCCTGAGCCAATTAAATGTCCTGTTTGGGATGTGGTTTTCCAAGAACTTGATACTAGCAATCTGGACAAAATCAGATTTGCTGCCAATTCACGTTTTGGCGAAATTAGTTGGTATTTCCCCACCATAAGTTCAGGCGGCGAAATATCAAATTATGTCAAATAT
>Ga0209085_1001735_pt1 | contig 13070 bp, 13 predicted proteins | sample C_131016_EF_Meta_FD_187310 | JGI IMG/M metagenome (GOLD analysis project Ga0209085, IMG submission 187310) | Freshwater microbial communities from Lake Croche, Canada to study carbon cycling - C_131016_EF_MetaG (SPAdes) (version 2) | ecosystem: Environmental > Aquatic > Freshwater > Lake...
CCCATGGCCAAAGTGGGCAAAGCTTTGCTGGCCGATGATCTCGATGCCGCCCGCGCCGCTTTCATGCAAGGGCGTGGTTCTGTTGAACGGGCAGGCGTATCGGGCACACAGGCAGCCTCTGTGGCTTCCACGAAATCTTCCCGTGCGCGTCAGGGTTATGAGCTCGAGCAGAAAGCGGGCAATGGCTTTGCCCTGCAACTGTCCAAAGCGGTGCAAGGCGGCAATGTCCGTCTCGCCCGTACCATTCTCGAGCAGATGATGGGTGACTTGCAGCAAATGGCCAGCCTCACCTCGGAAAGCGTGCCTGACAAAGTCACAGGCTATACCAAACAGGCCACGACCAATAAATCTCTGTCATCCGCCATCAACAGTGCCGACAAGATTTTGAACAATCCCGATTTCCAGTCGCTCAAACGCGCGGTGGATCGTGGCGATATCGTCAATATGCAGGTGGCTTGGACGGCGTTCATCCAAGGCGCGATTGCCGTGCGGGCGGCGCAAATGCAGGCCCAGACCGGCAATGGGACGCCATCGACGACCACCCCGCCGCCTGTCGCCCCCTCAAGAATTATCGGTTTTTCCCGCCAAATCGGCCAAAGCGCCTGATTTCAGCGCCTTTGCGCTCGTATTTTATATTTTTGTTAAAGAACGGCTAAAAAAGGACTATCAATAACCCGTTATTGGTAGAGAATCAGTCGCATGAAGTGCGGGTCGGCGTGACCCCATTGCGGTTGCAAACGCCGAGGATAGGCCGATGGTACGCTTGAGCACTGCACGGGAAAATCAACGGGTTGTTCGGACCCCGCTTCCGACATTGATGATGGGGTTTGTCTTCGCGGCCTTTGTGACACTGGCTTTGCAGGCTGGTGCCTTTGCGCAAGCCGCGCGCATGGTTGATGGCAAGATGCAAATCGATCTGACATCCGAGCGGGCGAAAGCCTCCTTGGCTCCGACCACTGAAGCAAGCAAATTGAAAATCAAAGCTCAAGCTTATCTGCCGCTTTATTCGTCGGTGGTTGTGGGCGGCGGTGCGACCGTTGTGCATATGGGCGCCAATGTGACCTTGCGCAATGTGTCGGCTGATTTGCCCGTGACCATTCAGAGTGCGCGCTATTTTGATCGTAACGGGGAATTGGTCAGCCAGTTGGCACCCGCAGCCTTCACCTTGAAGCCCATGGCCACGGTTGAAATTTTCATCCCGATCACCGAGGCCTCTGTGGGGATCAAAGGCGGTCGCGGTGGCTCGATCCTTCTTGATTGGGCAGCGGAAGGATCCGTGCCTGAACCGATGATGGAGGCGCTGGTGCTTGGCTCTGTCGGGAACGGCAGCTATTCCTTCACCGTGCAAGGCCATGGCCTGACACCGGTCCACTAAGTTTTTTTGCACAAAGAGCTTTGAACGGCTCTTTTTCTGAGTCATTTGAAAACCAGCGATGATCCTTTCATGGACCATCGCTGGTTTTTTATTGGGCTATCAAAAGGTGGCGGGCTTCAACGCATGGCCTGAGGCTTTCAGGCTTGCGATGAGCTCATTTGACTGCTGGTCGGTCAAGGCCATCAAAGGCGGACGCAATGTCGCAAGTCCCGCCTGTCCCAACTCTTTTGAAAGATAGGCTTTGGCAGCCGGGATCAACGGGAATTTCGAGAACAGCTCGCGTACGGTTGCCACAGGCTTTTGCAATTCATCGGCATTGCTGTCTTGCCAATGATCGACCAGATGCCGGATGCCTGCGGCATTGATATTGCCGGATGCGGTGATACATCCCACAGCACCGAGCCGCATGGCCTTCACCAAAACGCCTTCGGAGGAGGGGAAAATCCCGAAGCCCTTGAAGCGCTTCAGCATGGCTTCGGTATTGGCCCAGTCGCCCGATGAATCCTTGATACCAAGAACGGTTTTCGGATAGCGCTTGATCAGCCGCTCGATCAGATCATGGGGCACGCCCACACCGGCGATTTGCGGAATGTGATAAAGCCACAGACCGAGATCACTCGACCCCACGCGTTCGATCACTTCCGAATAATAGGCGAACAGGCCGTCTTCCGACACCGGCTTGTAATAGAAGGGGGGCAGCATCAACACGCCGCCGCAGCCAAGCTTCACCGCATGGCTGGTCATGGCGACCGTATCCATCAGCGAGCACATGCCGGTGCCGGGCAGCAGCACATGCGGATCAATGCCATCCGCGACAAGGCCTTCCAACAGGCTTTGGCGTTCCTGCATGGTCAGCGAATTGGCCTCGCTCGTCGTGCCGAAAACAGCCAGACCATTGGCCCCTTGGCCCATCAGCCAATGGCATATTTTGTTGAACAAAACGCTATCAACCGAATAATCGGCTTTGAACGGCGTGATAGCGGGAACCAGAACTCCGGAAAACTGCGCTTGGGCCATGATGCTCCCTTATGGTGACGGCTTATGTGGATTGATTATTCCTCCTTAAATCACTCTGCGGCAATCGGAAAGGGCGGAGTGCGCGCAAGCCTTGGGGTGAATGGCAGGCATGTGAATTCCAAACAGCGCTGACATTGCCTTTTGCCGCGGTTATCCTAAGGTAGAGATGAGTATTTCGGATTTTGCGCTGCAACAAACTGACGGCGCGGATCATATCAGGGAGTTGATGATGAAGGCCCATAAGATTTTATGCCAGACCCAAGGTGCTGCCGATGTCATGCAGTTGCAGGAGATCGAGCTTGGCCAGCCCGCCGAAGGGCAGGCGCTGATCCGCCAGACCGCGGTGGGTGTCAATTATCTCGACGTCTATCACCGTTCGGGCGTCTATCCTTTGCCCCTGCCGACCGGTATCGGCAGTGAAGGCGCGGGCGTTGTCGAGGCTGTTGGGGCTGGTGTCACACATGTGAAAGTCGGCGATCATGTGGCCTATCAAGGCGGCGATGTCGGCTCTTACGCCACCCATCGCGTCATGCCTGCCCAACGTCTTTACAAATTGCCTGCCTCGGTCAGTGACGAGCAGGGCGCGGCCATGATGCTCAAGGGCATGACAGTTGAATATTTGTTTGATCGTTGCACCCCGCTCAAAAAAGGCGATTTTGCTTTGATGTATGCGGCAGCGGGCGGTGTCGGCCTGATTGCGGGTCAATGGGCTCAGCATCACGGCATCAAATTGATCGGCGTTGCCGCGGGTGCCGACAAGTGCAAATTGGCGCGTGAAAACGGCTATCACACTGTGCTTGATCGCAAGACCGACGACATCCATGCCAAAGTGATGGAGATCACAGGCGGCAAAGGCGTGCCGGTGGTGTTTGATTCCGTGGGCAAGGACACGTTTGAATTGACCCTGTCCATTCTCTCGCCGCGCGGCTATTTCGTGTCCTTCGGTGCGACAACCGGTGCACCGCCTGCGGTGGAAGCGGGCGTCTTGCAGAAAAAAGGCTCGCTGTTTTTCACCCGCCCGACGCTTGTCCATTACGCAGCCTCGCCGGAAGATTACGCGATGTCGGCGGGCAAGGTCATCGATCTCATCGGCAAGGGCGTTTTGAAGCCTTTGATCGGCCAGCGTTATGCGCTCAAAGATGCCGCGAAAGCCCATCAGGATCTCGAAGCGGGTAAAACCATCGGCGCGACCATTTTGGTGCCCTGATCTAGCCTCTGATCGGCTTAAACGGCGATGGGCAAAAAAGACTTGCCCATTCCCCTTTCGTCGTATTCAATGCCGCTGCGCTGGCTTATGGCCTGCGGCAGTGTCTGGGGAGGAAACGCCCGTCAAGGGCTTTGGACCGTCAAACGACCTTAAAAGAGGCAGTCGGTGCCATCATCAAAAAGCGCATGTTATCATGCGCTTTTTTTATGCGGTTTTTCTCTCATCTGTTCCTTAGGCCGCACAGGCCATGCAGCGCGTCGCGGTGGGTTGGGCGTGCAGGCGGGCGGTGGGGATAGGCTCGCCGCATTGGCTGCAGACGCCATATTGCCCGTTATGCAGCCGGTCAATGGCATGTTTGATCTGGGTGATCTCGTGAAGGGCTGCTTTTTCAATCCCTCCCAGGCTGTCCTGATTTTCCAGATCGGCGGCCTGCTCCTCGAAATCGGCGGGCAGCAGCTGGTGCATTTCTTCATCGATATGGGTGATGCGGGCTTCGAGTGTCTGCAAACGTTCGGTCAGCGTGGTGAGAATGGCGGTGTGCTGGGTCATGGAACAGCCTCTTGGTGTTTTTGAATGGCTCGGTATTGGGCAGCCTAGAAGCCTTGGCCACGCTTTGCTTTGCGCCAGATCAAAACCAAGACCCTTGTCCTTAATGGGCCGCTATGCGCCAATCGCTCTGGCGCTTTAGCCATTCTGCCTCTAAAGGAACATGATCTCACTATTGGTAAAGGGTAGGCCTGTGCCGGATCGCATGGCGAAAAGTGCCACAATCGGTATCGTTTATATTCTCGCGGCGGTGTTTTGTTTTTCGCTGATCGATGCTGTGACCCAATATGTGGTGACGGTGGTGCCGACCTTTATGGCGCTGTTTGTCCGCTATATGCTGCAAACCGTCATCACCAGCGCCATTTTGCTGCCCATGCATGGACGCGGTTTGCTGCGCACCCAACATTTGAAGCTGCAAATTATTCGCGGTCTTCTCATCATTGTTTCCACCTCTTTGGCCTTTATGAGCCTGAAAGTGGTTCCGGTCGGCGAATTTACCGCCATTTTGATGATGACCCCCATGGTGGTGACCATTTTGGCGGTGGCTTTACTGGGTGAGCGTCCGCGACCCTCCAGCTGGATTTTTGTGACGGGGGGCTTTATCGGCATGTTGTTCATTGTCCGTCCGGGCGCGGGGGATTCAGGCGGCTTGGGCTGGGATGCCATTTGGCCGCTGGGCTGTCTGGTCAGCAGTTCCCTGTTCCAATTGTTGAGCAGCTATCTCGGGCGCAGTGAAAAGCCGGTGACGACCCATTTTTATTCCACGATTGTCGGGATGGTGTGCGCCTGTGCCATTGTGCCGCCGTCTTGGACGATGATCCATGATCTCAATCTATGGGGACTGATGACGGTGATGGGTGTCATGGGCGCTTTGGGGCATTTCCTGTTGTCGATTGCCTATCAAAAAGCCCCCGCCACCACCTTGATGCCCTATATTTATTGTCAGGTGGGCTTTTCGGTTTTTGCCGGTTGGATCGGATTCAACCATGTGCCCGATCACTGGGCCTTGATCGGAATCGGTCTGATTGCGGCCTCGGGCCTTGGCAATGCGCTCAACATGATGCGCCTGAAGCGGCAGGAGTCATAAAAAAGGCCATGGACATTGCCATGGCCTTTTGCGCGCATGATTGTGGAACCAGATCTCACAGCGAATGTTTGCGCCAGTCATCATAGAGCATGTGATCATTTTTGATCGGCAGCGTCACCGGATGGTGGGTAGAAGCTGAGTCATAAAACGCCGTGATCAATTCGAGGGATTGGCGCGCATCATCCAGCGAGACGGGCCATGGCGCCTGTCCGTTAAGGGCGGCGTGATAGGAGATCATCTGGCCTTTGAAGCGCGAGGACACGGCAGGGACTTTTTCAAGCGCTGCTTTGATGGCCTGACCTTCCGGCGTATCGGCATAGTCAAACTGCCAGGGATCATTGCCCGGCGCATAGGGTTCGAAATGGCTGGTGATGGTCACATGTTCGAAACAGGCTTTCAAACGGCTGATTTCCTGTTTTGAGCCCAAGGTGCAGTTGAGCGTCACCAAGGCGCCGCTGTCCATTTTGAGGGTCGCAACCGCGCAATCCTCGACCTCGATTGTGTTGACCCGTGTCGCGGTCTCGACATAGACGCGTTCGGGCTTGCCCATCAGGGCGCACATCATGTCATGCAGATGGATCGCTTGGCTGAGCAAAACGCCGCCCAATTCGATCTTGAGTTTGCCGCGCCACTGGATGGCGTAATAATCGGCACCGCGTGTCCAATGGGTTTCGCAGCTCGCGACATAGGCTTTGCCGGTCAGCCCGTGATCCACCAGATATTTCGCTTTCTGGAAACCGGTCCCCCAACGATATTGGAAAATCGGCATCAACGTGCCTTTGGAGGTTTTGAGCGCTTCGGCCAGCGTGTCGCAATCTTTCAAAGAGCCGACCAGCGGTTTTTCGCAGATCACATGTTTTCCCGCCGCCAAGGCTTTCAGGCTTTGCTGCAAATGCAAAGAGGGCGGGGTGCATATATCAATGATATCGACATCCTCCATCTTTAAAAGCGCATCGAAATCCTTGATCCGCTTGGCGACACCGAATGTGTCACCGACCTCGTCAAGCCGCGCCTGATCGAGATCACACAAAACCGTGACATCATAAAGATCCTTGAGTTGGCTATAGCCTTCTTCGAGATGGGCGCGGCCAATGCCAAGGCCGACAATCGCAACGCGCTTCCGGCTCATGCGGCACCGCCATTCCATTGCGCTTCGGCCATGGCCTGCGCCTTCAACACGATTTCCATCGCTTTGAAACAATGGGCTTGCGACATATGGGTTTGCGTGCGGTTGAGCACGTCGAAAGCCAGCTCTTTGCCGAACGGCTTTTCAACATTCGTGCAATCGAAATACTGCATGCCCTTGCGATCGACAAGGAACAGATGGTCTTTGCCTTCGCGGCCGGCGACATCGATATATTTGCGCAATTCGATGGTACCTTCGGTTCCGGTGATGAACATGCGGCCATCACCCCATGTCGACAAGCCGTCGGGCGTATACCAATCCACCCGCACATAGCCGGTGGCGCGGTCAGTGGCCAGCAACATGTCGCCGAAATCCTGCAATTCCGGCTTGTCGGGATGGGAGCGGTTGGCAACGGTAGCGGACAGGATCTTCGCATCTTGCGCACCCGTCAGATAGAGAAACTGCTCGGCCTGATGCGACCCGATATCGGTCAGGATGCCGCCATAACGGGCGCGCTTGAAAAACCAGTCGGGGCGCTGGTCTTTGCGGATGCGGTGCGGACCAAGCCCTGCCGTATGGATCACTTCGCCAATCGCACCGGCTTTGACCAATTCGCAGGCTTTGACGGTTGAGCGCTGGTCGTAATGTTCAGAAAACAAAATGGTAAAGATCTGTTTGGTTTCGGCTTGCACGCGGCGGACCTCTTCAAGCTCGCTCAGCGAAATCAGGCCGGGCTTGTCGCTCATGAAATCCTTGCCATGGCGCATGACTTCAAGGCCGATCTGGGCGCGATCCCCGGGAATGGCGGAGGACAGGACCAATTTGATCTCTTTGTCTTCCAAAATGCTGCGCTTGTCGGCGACGCGCGCGGCCATCGGGAATTTTTCGCTGAAGGCCTGCGCCATGGCGTCGTCAGGGCAATAAAAGGACTTGAAGGTGCAGCCCGCGCCCAGCATGGCTTTGACCTGACCTTGGATATGGTCGTGATTGATGCCGATGGCGGCGAAAGAAAACAAGCTCATGGTCACTGTGTCCCTGATGATGAAATAAACGGATCCTATTCGGCAGCCAGAGGCTACGCGATAGCTTGCACGTTTCTTATGCGCCTTGGGCCTGATTTTGAAGAAAAATATGCAGAATGGGCCAAAATTATGCCGGTAAAGGCCCTGAAGAGGCTGTTTTCAGGTTCAACCTCTGTGTTCGATGGGTTTGCCCCTCGCAGTTTAAAGAGGGGAGACAGTCTTCAATACAAAGCCAAAGTCGTTGGTCAATAAAATGCTGTGTTGAAAAATCGGGATGATTTTTAAAGATCTACCTTAAATTTACGTCCCATTTTCTCTATGCCTCTTGAATTTTGGGAAATTTTTTGCAAATGTCCCGCAAGATTGTTGTAATCGTTTCGTGATTTGTGTGGGGGACGTAGCGTATGGAAGCGTATCGGGACAATGTGGAGCATCCGAGTGTCGTACATCGGATTTTTCATGATCCAAGCTATAGCCTGTTTAAGACATGGCATAAAATTGTTAATTTCTTCATTTATCTGTCCTGTGTCGCGATTGCGCTTGAATCGGTTGATGAGATCGAGGCGGCCTATCACAACGAACTGTTCTGGTTCGAATGGATTTCTGTTGCCTTCTTCACGCTTGATTATCTCGGCAATATCTTCACGGCGCGCGATCGCCTGAAATATATCACCAGTTTCTGGGGTTTGGTCGATCTCTTGTCGATTTTGCCCTCTTATTTGATGCTTTTGAACTTCACCAGCGTCAAGGCGACCAAAATCCTGCGGATTTTGCGCGTGATCCGGGTGTTGCGCGTGTTGAAACTGGCGCGTTCCGCCATGCAAGACGTCAATGATGCACAAGCTGGCAAGACCAATCCTCTGGCCGCCAATCTGCGCATTTACTTTATTGCTTTGTTCTCGATCCTGATGATCTCTTCGACCTTGATGTATCATATCGAAGGCGGTCTCTACACAACCGATTTCATGACAGAAGGTCAGGCGCAGCTTGATGCCACGCTCGTGAAGGGCGGCAAGGAAGCAGGATCAGAAAAATTCATGCCTGCTGATCCGATTTCCGGCAACCCCATACCTGAAGACAAGCGGGTCTTCACATCCATCCCCACAGCCATGTGGTGGTGCATCGTGACCCTGACCACGACCGGTTACGGTGATCTCTATCCGGTGACCGTGGGCGGTCGGGTGATTGCGGCCATCACCATGTTGCTGGGCTTGGTGCTGTTCGGTATTTTGATGAACATTGTTGGCCGCACTTTGATGGTGGTCTTGTTCGGCGAAACGCATGATCATGATCACCAGTCAGATCATGCCCATATCGAACATGCGATGGATTTGTTCGTGCAAGGCGGGGTGATCAGCCGCATGCGCGCCAAAGAGCTCAGCGAATTGCCACCTGAAAAAATCAGGGCCTTGCTGGATCGGTGATCCGAGGCATTCGTCTCTCAATTCAAAAAACCGCGACTGCTCAGGTCCCGGTTTTTTTTCGAAATCATGGTTTTTCAATATTAAATGTCATAGATGCTGCAATGCGGAGTTGAAAAAACAAGTAAACTAGTCTTTATTTCAAAATCAATTTTGCATCGCTTTGGTTATGCGTGACGTGTTGTGTGAGGGTGGACGATGGACGATATCACAGACGATCTGACCGGTTACGAAAATCGCAGTTGGATCCATCGGATTTTTCATGATCCGACCTATTACTATTTCATCCTTTGGCATCGGGTTGTTAACTTTTTCATCTACCTATCTTGCTTGATGATCGCGCTTGAATCCGTTGAGGAGTGGGACGCGCTTTATCATAACGAATTCATGCTCATTGAATGGATATCGGTGATTTTCTTCACCTTCGATTATCTGGGCAATGTCTATACGGCGCGTGATCGGCTTAAATATATCACCAGCTTCTGGGGGATGGTCGATCTTCTGTCGATTCTGCCCTCTTATCTCATGATCTTCAATTTCACCGGTGTGAAAGCAACGAAAATCCTGCGGATTTTGCGTGTCATCCGCGTCTTGCGTGTGTTGAAACTGGCACGTTCGGCGATGCGTGATGTCAATGACAGCAAAGCGGGCAATACCAATCCGATTGTCGCCAATCTGCGCATTTATTTTATCGCGCTGTTCTCGATCATGATGATCTCGTCCACATTGATGTATTATGTGGAAGGCGGGCTTTACAACACCGAAGCCATGACCGAGGGCCAGGCCCATCTTGATGCAAGCCTTGTCAAAGACGGCAAGGAAGCAGGCTCTGAAAAATTCATGCCGGTTGATCCGATTTCCGGCAATTCCATCCCTGAAGACAAGCGCGTCTTCACCTCCATCCCCACAGCCATGTGGTGGTGCATCGTGACCCTGACCACAACAGGGTATGGCGATCTCTATCCGGTGACGGTGGGCGGTCGGGTGATTGCCGGTGTGACCATGTTGCTCGGCTTGGTGCTGTTCGGTATTTTGATGAACATCATCGGCCGCACCTTGATGGTCGTCTTGTTCGGTGAAACGCTCGATGACAAGGAAAAGGCGCATGTGCCTGCCACACCGGAAGAGGCCCGCATGGCCGCCATCCAGTCACTGGCAGCCCATGGCGTGCTCAATCACGATGCAGCGACGCGTCTGTCTTCGCTCTCGTCATTGGAATTGACGGCGCGTCTGACGGGGCAGCCGTTGAAATAACGGACTTGGCTAAAGACTGGAACTGACTTTTAACCTGTGTTGGGGAGTTTAAAACATGTGTAATGTCTGTGATGATAAAATGATGGCACGCCGTCGTTTTCTGGGTCTCGCTGGAATGGGTCTTGTGGCGGGTTCGATGTCTTTGATGGGTGGTTCTGAGGCTTTTGCCGCAGGCGGCCCCAAGACCACGCTCACCGCCGATCAGGCTTTGGCAAAGCTCAAGGAAGGCAATGCCAAATTCGTGGCCGGTCCGCAGCTTTGTGAAGCCGATCTTTTGAATGCCCGTGCGAAAGTCTCGCATGGTCAGGCCCCTTGGGCGACCATTGTCGGTTGCGCTGACAGCCGCGTTCCTCCGGAATTGGTGTTTGGTGGGTTGAATGTGGGTGAAATCTTCATCGCCCGCAATGCCGGCAACATGGTTGATACCGCCACCATGGGCACCATCGAATATGGTTCGGGTGTGTTGGGCGTGCCGTTGATTGTGGTCTTGGGCCATCAGAGCTGTGGCGCTGTGGCCGCCGCTTGCGATGCCGTCACCAAGGGTGCGAAATATCCTGGTTCCATCGGCCCGATGGTCAAGGAAATCACCCCCGCTGTGAAAGCCGTCAAGAACATGCCGGGTGATCTCGTGGACAATGCGGTGCGTGAAAGCGCCAAGCGCACGGCTTTGAAAATTGCCACCAAGAGCCCGATCATTTCCGGCCTTGTCAAAGAAGGCAAAGTCAAGGTTGTGGCCGCACGCTATGACCTCGAAAAAGGCAGCGTCGAATTCTTGGGCTAAGTCTCCCGTTTTTGATGTGCAAATGATTTTGGCGTCCGTCTTGCAAAAGACGGGCGCTTTTTTGATGGCCCTATCATGCGCGCGGCACGGTGATTTTGACCTGTTTGGTCTCTTGCGCATCAAGCCCCGCCATAAGGGTGAGGGTGCCTTCCGGCGCATGCGCTGTGCACGGTTCTGGTTTTTCGGCTTGTTCACAGATCAAACTTGCCTAAAATCATTCAATCAGTCACAAAATCATCAAAGAGACAGAGTGAAATGATCCGAAGCTGGCCAGCCATCATGCGGGCATAAAGGGAGCTCAGACAGATATGACCGAACGGATCCGCTATTCGGACAGGATTTACAATGTCCTGTTTCTCTCTGTCACCAATTGTGCGCGCTCGATTATGGCCGAGAGCATCATGCGCAAAAATGGCGGATTATTGTACAAGCCCTTTTCAGCGGGCATGGAGCCTGCGGGGACAGTGCATCCGCTGGCTTTGAAAACGCTGGAGGCGCATGGTTATCCCACCGACAATCTGCAATCAAAAGCCATTAGTGTTTTCGAGAAAAATTCCAGCCCCGATATGGATTTGATTTTTACCTTTTGTGATCGCTCGCACGGGCAGGCTGCTGTCATGTGGCCGGGCCATTCTTCAACCTCGCTCTGGTCCATTCCCGATCCGACGCTGACGGTTGGTGACGAGGCGGCCAAGATGGTCTCTTTCAATCGTGCCTTTGATGTCGTGCATGAACACATTGCCGCCTTATTGGTGCTTTAAGGAGGATCTATGCGGCGCAAGGCCAGTTATGAAGGCTATCAGTCGAAATATTACAGCGTCCGCCCGCTCGGGCTTGTGGCCTATGAAATGGGCGTGCCGGTGAGTGAGCTTAAAGAGAAGATGGAGCGCGAGCGTCTCAAAGCGTTCAAAGAGGATGGCGGCCCGATGGTGTTGGGTGCGGCCATGCGTAAGGCGTTGTTGAAAACAGGCCCGAGGGATTGACGCACGGTCTCTTTGCTTGACCTTGGGGATGGAGCATTTCCCCGCAAAGAAACAGGTGGATCATGTTTGAAAAAATCGCTGCGTTTTTCTCGTCCGCCGGCTTTGCCGTGGTCGCCATATTCGGCATCAATCTGGGGACCGAGGAGCCGCCCTATCAGGTCTTGGAGGTGATCGGCCAGCATATGGAAATCCGGTCTTATCCGGCCCGTCTTGCGGCGGAAACCACCGTGCCAGTTGCGGGGGAGAAATCACCCGATAGTCGGGCGTTCGGGATCATCGCCGCCTATATCTTTGGCGAGAACCAATCCCGCAGCGCGATTGCCATGACAGCACCCGTGGAGACCCAATCCTCCCGCGCCAAAGGGCAAACAATCGCCATGACGGCGCCGGTTGATGTCGCAGCAGGGTCTGGCAGCATGACCATGCGCTTTTTCATGCCCTCCTCTTATACAAAGGAGACCTTGCCTGTGCCCAATAATCCGCAGGTGAAGATTGTGCAGGTCGAGCCGCAGATTTTTGCCGTGCGCCGCTATTCGGGTCTTTCGGATGAAAAGGATTTAGCCCAAGAGGCTGAGGCATTGCAGACAGCGCTCAAAGCCACATCATGGCAGATCATTACAGCGCCGCGGGCCTATTATTACAATCCCCCTTGGACCTTGCCGATGCTGCGCCGCAATGAGGCGGTGATCGAGGTGCGCCGCTGATCCTTGCTTGGGGTTTGACACTGGCACGGATTTTTTGCGGCTTGCCATAGCCACGAAAACACGGTCAAATCATGTCGAACGAGACTGGCAGTCAAGCCCGTCCATCACATCAAGACGGGGAGACTGAAACGCTATGAGCCAACACGCCGGATCACGCGATCTTTACGAGGGGTTGCGCAAGATTGATACGCCAACCATCACCAATGTGGTGGCGACCTATCCCAAGAAATCCCTGTGTCTCGGGCTTTATAATCCGTGGACGGAAAACTGGTATACGGACCGTTCGATCCGCACCATCTATCCGGATATGGGTCCGATAGTCGGTCATGCGGTCACATGCGTTTATGGCCTGCCGGACCCGAATTTCGATGGCCGGTTGAGTTTCATGGATGTGGTCGATGCGCTGGACGCGATGAAAAAGCCCACCATTTTGGTGATCCAGCAAAAATGGCCCGATCACATCATGAATAAAGCGGGCCTTGCTGGTGAGATCATGGTGACCAGCATGAAGGCCGTGGGCTGTATCGGCCTGATTTCCAACGGTCCG
>Ga0209085_1001737_pt1 | contig 13062 bp, 13 predicted proteins | sample C_131016_EF_Meta_FD_187310 | JGI IMG/M metagenome (GOLD analysis project Ga0209085, IMG submission 187310) | Freshwater microbial communities from Lake Croche, Canada to study carbon cycling - C_131016_EF_MetaG (SPAdes) (version 2) | ecosystem: Environmental > Aquatic > Freshwater > Lake...
ATTCTAATAGTCATAAATCTTAAAATATTTGATTCTATTCTTTCTATTTTTTCTAACTCTTGCACAATGCTAGGCTCGCCAGAAAAATAAAGATTTGTATAATATCCTTTTTTAAAATTCTTAATTGGATAAGCCAACTGTCTAAGTCCCCAATTTTCTTTCTTTTCAACTTTGCCTTTATTTTTTTTTATAATATCTTCAATTTTTTGATTAAGATCAGAAAGATCTTTATTATTTAAACTCTGAGAAGCTATATATGTGTGCTCGTAATAATTCATTTTAACTTACGGTTGCTTTTAATTAGCATCCCAACCTCAATATTAAGGTCGAGAAAGAAAGGGCAATATATAATTTTTTTTTTTTAATACAACAGTATTAATTTTGTTATAATTGCTGATTAATTATGAAAGCAATCGTATTTCCAGGACAAGGTTCTCAGTATGTGGGAATGGGGAAAGATTTTTATGATACCTTTAGTGAGGCAAAAGAAGTTTTTCATGAAGTTGATGATGCATTAGGCTTCAAATTATCAAATATTATTTTGAACGGACCAAAAGAAGAGTTGGATCTTACAGAAAATACCCAGCCAGCGATAATGACCGTAGGAGTGTCAATTTATCGAGTTCTGAAAAAGCAAAAAATAAAAGACTTAAATGACTATAATTTTTTTGCAGGTCATTCTTTGGGTGAGTACACCTCTTTAATTTGCTCCAATTCTTTAAGTTTGAAAGAAGGAGCTAAAATTTTAAAAGCAAGAGGCAAATCTATGCAGGAAGCAGTTCCTTTAAATGTTGGCGCTATGGCAGCTGTGCTAGGAGCTGAATTAGATTTAATAAATGAAGTGATCAAAAAACATAGCTCTAATCAAGGAGTTGCAGAAATTTCCAACGACAATTGTCCAGGTCAAATTGTTATCAGTGGCAACAAAGATAAAATTAATAAAATAGTCGAAGATTTAAAAAATAATTATAGTAAAAAAGTAATTTTATTACCGGTTAGCGCTCCGTTTCACTGTTCTTTAATGCGGCCTTCAGCAGATAAAATGAATGAGATTTTGATAAAAACAGAATTTAAAAAACCTTGCATTAATATAGTTTCTAACGTTACAGCTAAAACAATTGATGATTTTAAAGAAATACCTTCTTTGCTTACTAGGCAAATTACCCATCATGTTAGATGGAGAGAATCTGTAGATTTTATGAGCAAGAATGGTGTAAAACATTTTATTGAAATAGGTCCAGGAAAAGCATTAGCAGGTATGATAAAAAGAATAGGAAAAGACCTTACAACAACCACAATAGATAATATAACTCAGTTTAATGAATTTAATTAATTTAAAAAACAAAAAAGTTTTTATAACTGGTGGCACAGCAGGAATTGGACTGTCAATTTTAGAGTCTTTTAACAATTTAGAAGCAGATATTTTTACTATTGGAACGAATGTTGAGAATCTTAAGATTATTCAAAATAAATTTCCAAAAATCAAAACTTCTAATTTTAATCTAGAAGATCATCAAAAAATTGAAGGACTGATTAAAGAAGCCAAAGATAAATTAGGAGGACTGGATATCGTTATAAATAATGCGGGAATAACAAAAGACAACCTAGCTATTAGAATGTCAGATGAAGAATGGAATAAAGTTATTAATATAAATTTAACTGCTGTTTTTTTAATCTGTAAACATTCCATTAAAGTTATGATGAAACAAAATTCGGGATCAATTATTAATATCAGTTCAATAGTTGGACATACAGGAAATCCAGGACAGGCTAACTATTCAAGCGCAAAAGCCGGTATTATCGCAATGTCTAAAAGTCTTGCAAAAGAATATGCAAAAAAAAACATTAGAATTAACTGCATTTCCCCAGGATTTATCGATACCAAAATGACTAAAGCTATCAATGAAGAGTTTAAGAAAAAACTTATAGAAAATATACCTATGGCAAGGCTTGGTACTGGTAATGATATAGCTAATTCAGCTATTTTCTTAGCATCTGATCTTTCAAGTTATATTACAGGAGAAACTATCCACGTTAATGGTGGAATGTATATGGCTTGATTTATTTAGCTTATTCATTTATTGAAAGAATCATTAATAATTAGGGAGTTTAAAAAATGAGTGACGTTGCAGCAAAAGTTAAGAAAATTATTGTAGAGCACTTAGGAGTTGATGAGGCTAAAGTTACAGAAGACGCAAGTTTTATTGATGATTTAGGCGCAGACAGTCTAGATACAGTAGAGTTAGTAATGGCTTTCGAAGAGGAATTTGGTTCTGAGATATCAGATTCAGAAGCAGAAAAAATATTAACAGTTGGCGACGCCGTAAGATTTATCGAAAATAATCCCGCTAAGTAGTTTTTTTGATTTCAAAATCAAGAAAAGGTTTAATTCTAATATTATCTTCCCCCTCAGGGGCAGGAAAAACTACACTTGCAAAAAAAATAGCTGAGAAAGATAAAAATTTTAGAATATCAGTCTCATACACAACAAGAGTTCCAAGATCAAATGAGATTAATGGAGTTGATTATAACTTTGTAAGCATTGATGAATTTAAAAATCTATCTGATCAGTATAAATTTTTAGAACAGGCTAAAGTTTTCGGAAATTATTATGGAACTTTAAAAGGACCAATAGAGCAAGATTTATCAATGGGAAAAGATTATTTATTTGATATTGATTGGCAGGGTACTGAGCAAGTAAAAAAAATAATGCCATCAGATATTGTTCCTGTATTTATTCTACCTCCGAGTATCGAGCATTTGGAAGATAGGTTACAAAAAAGAGAGGAAAAAAATAAAGAGGTAGTAGAGCAAAGAATGAAAATGGCGAAAGGGGAAATTACCCATTGGAAAGATTATAAATATATTGTTGTAAATGAAGATATTGAAAATTGTTTTAAACAAATTAATCAGATTATTAAAATTGAAAGAGATCTAAGAGCGTCTTTTAACAATATCTAGTAATCTATAATAAAAATTAAAATCTAAATTTTCAGGTCTTAAATTTTTAATATTATCAAAATTTATTATTTTAAGTTCTTCTTTATTAAAGTTTTTTTTAAGAACTTTAGAAATCATTTTTCTTTTGTTATTAAATATTGTTTTAGTTAATTCGGATAAAATATTTAAGTCTTTTAAACTAAATTTAGAATTTATTTTAGGATAGAAAGATAATACCGAAGAATCTACTTTAGGTTCTGGATTAAATTCTTTTTTAGAAACATTGAAATGAAATTTTACATCAAGTCTTGTGTGTGTAAGTATAGATATTCTGCCATACTTTTTATTATTGCAATCTGCAATAATTCTGTCAGCGACCTCTTTTTGGAACATCAAAATCATCTGACTATAAAATGGGGGCCAAATTTCAGAATAGATCCATTTTATTAGTAATTTTAATGAAATATTATAAGGAAGATTGCCAAAAATTATCGCATTTCTTTTAAAAATATTTTGTTCATTTGCACTTAAAGCATCAGCGATCTCATAATCAAAATTAATATGATTTTTTTTAATTTCTTCTAATAAATTTATCAAATCTTTATCATATTCAATTGCGTGAATTTTTTTTGGATTTTTAGTTAAAAGTTCTTTAGTTAGCGAACCCATTCCTGGACCGACTTCTATTATATTGGAATCTTTATTTATTGGCGCTATGTCAGCAATTTTTTTAATTATTTCTTTATTGATTAAAAAATTTTGACCAAGACTTTTTTTATGCCTGAACATTATATTTAGATAAAAAATTTACAGCTTTAATAAAACTTTCAGGGTTTGCAATATTTTTACCAATTATTCCAGAACCTGTTCCATGATCAGGCGATATTCTAATAAAGGGAAGACCAATGGTTATGTTAATAGCATCAAGATCAAATATATTTTTAAAAGTTGTCAAAACCTGATCGTGATAATGACCTATCAAAACATCAATTCTCTTTTCCTTTCTTTTCAAGAAACTAGTGTCCGGAGAAATTGGTCCGTAGATAGGATATTTTCTCTTTAATTTATTGATAGTTGGTATTATTATTTTTTTTTCTTCATTTCCAATATATCCATTCTCACCATTGTGTGGATTTAATCCAAGTATTCCTATTTTAAATTTTTTCTTTTTAAGTACTTTGCTATAAAAAAAATTTACATTTCTGCACGCTTGTTCAATTTTTTTAAATGAAATATTTTTAGAAACATTTTTTAAAGCAATGTGAGTTGTTAAAGGTAGTACAGAGAAATTTTCATTAAATAACAGCATATTTTCTTTATTTTTATTATTTGTTTTACTAGCAAGATACTCTGTGATGCCTTTATATCTATGTTTGGTAAATTTTGATTTATTGATAGGAAGATTAATTAGCTTAAAACTTATTTTTCTTTTAATTAGATAGATTGCGCATTCAAAACATTTTTCAATAAATTTACTTGATTTATTAAGTTTTAAGTCAAAAGATTTTTTTTGACTGTACTTGATATCAACAAAAATAAATTTATTTTTATTTTTAGTTGTTATATTTTCGGCCTTAAGAATATTAAAATCTTTATTTATTTTATAACCTAGATATTTAGCTTGATTTATTAATAAAGAAAAATTCCCTATAATAATAAAGTTTATTTTCTTTTTTTTTATTTTATTAATAGATTTTAAAAAAATTTCTGAATTTATACTGTTAGGCTCTCCTAAAATAATTATAATTCTTTTCACAATATTTTAATTAAATATTTTTTTTTAACTTTTTCTAAATGAGAGGTTGCAAATTTATTTAGTAAAATATTTTTTTCGACATTAATAAGTTGTTCTGTTGAAATATTTTTATTATTTTGATTTGAATCTTTATTAATCTCTGTCATATTTACATTAATTCTATTAGCATATATTTGTTGTATAATTTTAGACCAAGAAGCATCAATTTTAATAACTTTCATTAGATAATCATTTTCTATCTCATTTTCTTTGTAGAAAGAATTAAGTAATTCTTCGTTAATTTTTTTGTCTTTTAAATAATTATAAAAAAAATACTCAGCTTCTTTATCAGAAATTTCTGCTTTGAGATTCATAATCTCAATATTTTTTATTTTTCTTTCTATTAAATTATTAAGAGCTTCCTTTTTGAAAATTTCATTATCTATATTTTTTAACTCAGTTTTAGAAAAAAATCTTAAAAAAATAATTTCTTTTTTAAGATCTAATTCAGTAATTATATAATTATCGATTTGGGCTATAGGCTTGTTAGTTAGTTGGTTGGCCTTACCAACTTGAGATATATTTAATATAAAAATTGTTATTAAAATAATAATCTTTTTATTCATTAAAAAATTTGCTTACCACCAATGGAAGGAATTATATTACCGGTTGTGTAATTATCACCAAACGGAAGCAAGGTTACACCAAAAAATATTGCTGTATTTGGGTTTAAATCTTTATCCGTGAAATAATTCTTTTGGAAGTAAAATCCATATCTTATACATTCATTTTCATATTCAATGCCGGCTTTATGTGAGTTTGTTCTATCGGTTTTTAAATTTCTATCAGAAGATATTTTTAAACTAGTGTTGCTAGTTAAGTAAGAAGTTAAATTTGCTTTTGCGTATCTCTCATTTCCAATATGATGATTTTTTTCATAAAAATTAAAATTTAGTTCATTCGTTTTATAAAAAGTCTGTAATGTTAAATCATTATAATACATGTGATTAAGTTGATTATCTAATGTACTTTTTAAAGTTACATTGAAATTACCGGGGTTAGAGTACTGTGCTTTTGAAACGATATCTGAAGTTTTATTTTGCAGAGATGATTTAGTAGGCATGTCTAAATTTCTATCTAGTTTAAGAACTTGACCAATTGAAATATTGGATTTTTGTTTTATAGCATTGTTAATATCTTTTTCTTTCCATTCCCAATCAAGACCCAAATTAAAAGATAGGTCTTTTTCTATTAATTCGTCGCTATTCATTCTATTCATAGAAAATAAATTATCTGTTGATAAGGTTGTATCATTAGATGAAGATCTATTCATTTGACCAGGAGAATAACGAGTAAAGATTCTTGGCACTAAATACTGCTCAGAATCCTTAGATATTTTTGCAAATGGAATCGATGTGTCGAAGCCAATTATAGGATTAATTTCATTATTTAAGCTTTGTTTAGGAGCGCCGTAATCTGAATAATAGTTTAAATTATTTATTTTTGTTAAAAATTTATATCCTATCCCAATATCTGTATTGTAAGATTCTGGAGTATTATAGCTTAAATTATTAATAAAAGTTGATTTATTTTGATTAGTGTTTGTATTTTGAGCTTTAAAATTAGTATCAAAATTTAATCCATTAATTAGATTGCTAAAAACTCCGTAATTAGAGTAAGAAATTTCAGGAAATAAATATTGGTATTGATCAGATGATAATGAGATATTTTGATAGACTGCTGATTTAATATTTAAATTTTCATTTTTAGAAAAAGAATTTATGTATATTTCATTAGTTAATTGGACATCATCTTCTTTAACTAAAATTCTTTTAAATCCATCGTTAGATGAATTTATTTTATTTACTCTTAAATATGTGGGGTTATTAACTCTCTGAACTCTTGCATTTAATGTACTTTTATCAAGAAGAAGATCCGAATAATCAAGATGCAAATTACCATATAAATGATGTCTTGATCCGTCAGTTTGTTTTGAATTAATTTCTTTATATCCCTCAGTAAAACCAGCCTCAATTGACAAGTCTCCATTTTTAAATTTTTCTCTATATTCACCCAATAAAAGAGGGTTTTGACTAAAATAATAAACAGGACTGATCGTTAAGTCTTTCGATTCAGAGATTGCATAAAAATATGGAAATTTTACTGTCGATCCAATATTTTCTCCTAAAGAAGAAAAACTTGGAGCCAAAAATCCACTTTCTCTTTTTACACTAGGGTCCGGGTGAGAAAAATAAGGAGTATAAAATACAGGAATATTATTTAAATCTAATGTAGCGCCTCTATAGATAATTTTTTTTTGATCTTTGTCATGAATTATCTGATCAGCGTTTAAATTCCAATACGGACAACCTTCACTTTCATTGCTTCTTTTACAAGAAGTAAATTTTGCATCTTTGATGATAGTAATATTGTCTTTTATACTCGACTCTTTTCCAGAAAGTCTTGGTTCTGTAAACTGTTGAAATTTGTCTTTAGTTTTTTTTAACTGATTTCTATCTAAATCAGAATCTAAATCGTAACCAATTATCTCAACAAATTTATCATCAGATATAATTTTTGAAAAATAATAAGTATTTTTATAACCATCTAAAAACTTAACATTTTTTTCAGCTTTAATTATTTTTTTATCTAGATCATATTCAAGATTATCGGAGAAAAGAATATTATTTTTATTATCAGTGAATTTAGATTTCCCTATTGTGGTAATAGTTAAATTACTTTTATTATATATTGCTCTATCAGATGATATTTGTTTACCTTCTTGATTTTTGGCAACAACATTTCCTATGGCTTCTATAACATTAGAGTTCTGAGAATAAATTAGTTTGTCAGCTGAAAAGTTATAAATATCTTTTTGTTCAGCGCTAATACTTATAGAAACACCAAAAAAGAATTTTACTATAATAAAAATTATTAAAAAATATTTATTTCGCATTAACTTGAGTAATTCCAACTAAGTTTATTAAAATTATCAGGAATATAGGTATCCAAACTGAAAAATCCACAGATATTATGTCGGCTTTAGCTATTGTTATTGATAAATCATTTAAAAAATAAATTATTATACTAATTATAACTCCATAAATTCCGTATTTAAGGTAATTAGAAGTTTTTCCTAAATTAATAATCATTAATCCAGACAACATCGACATGGCTAGCAAATAAATTGGAAAAGATATTAGTTTTTGGTATCTAATTCTAAGATCAGTGATTGAATATCCTTTGTCTTCTAGCACTGACATTTCTTTACTAATGTTAAATAAAGATGTTGTTTCAGTATTTTTGTAAACATTTTTTAATTCGTAAATGTTTATATTGCTCTTGTAGTTATAAGTGTTTAGATAATTTTCTTTATTATTTTTTTTATTTACTGAGATAATATAAACTTTATTTAGTTCCCAATTTTTTTCATTTATAAATCCTTCCTCAGCATCAATTCTTTTAATAAAATTGTTAGAATTGTCATAATTATAAATAGTGATCTTATTTATTGTAGAAAAGTCTTTGTTTATTTTTTCTATCCTTATTATATTTTTATCTTTTTCATTTTTATCAAGAATCCATATTCCTGTTTCATTAACAAATACTAAATTTTTTGTATCGTTATATTCAGATCGTAACTCCTCATAATATTTTAACATTGATGAAGAAAAAGGTACGATAAAAAATATAATTATATAACCAATGATAAAAGAAGTTAATGCTGGAATTAATAAAATTTGAATATTTGAATACCCCATAACACGCAATGAGATTACTTCATTATGATTATAAATTTTCAAATAAAAAACAATTCCAGCAAACAAAATTATAAAGGGAAATAAATTTATTAATACATTGGGTACCTTGAGTATAGTAAATATTATAAAAAAAATAAATTTTAAGTCTTTTTTTGATTTAAAAAAATTAAATTCATCTAATAAATTTATTAAAAGAATTATTGAGAGCATGACTGCAATTACTACAAATAGACTCTTAATGTACTCTTTAGCTATGTATCTGTTTATTGATTTTAGCATTTATAATTTAATATTTTCTCTATTGAGAAAGTAATTTAATAAAATCCAATTTATTATTAAAAATGCAAGAGGGCTTATATATAGTAAAAAGCTTACGTACATTTTTTTTGTACTAAGATCTAATAATATTTCACTGATTATTATAATTGTAATACCGTAGGTAAAAATTATTATTTTTAATAAATTATTATTTATAATTTCTTTATTTGTTATAATTAAAAAACACGCTAATAAAATTAAAGAAGGAATAAATAAAGGCATTATAATTCGATCGTTTAACTCACCAATTGCAAAAGTGTTTTGAGTTTTATCTTCACTTGTTAATTTTTTTATTAATTCAAAAATTAGCATTTCATTAAATTTATAATAATCGACGGTTTTTTTACTATATTGACTTAAATCAAGAGTCGTTTTGTCAAAATCTAATATAGAAATTTTTCTATCTTTTCTTTCTTCTTGAATGCTTCCGTCAATAAGCACAAGTAGATTTTTATTATTTTGATTAATTGCAACACCTGACTTAGCTATTATTGTTTTTTTTAGATCTGGATTATCTTCAAATAGAATTATATCCTCTAGTTCATCAATTTGATTTTTTTTTCCAACATAAATTGTTAATTTTTTTAGAGGATTGTTAAAATTATTTTGTTTTAATAAAGATCCAATAGAACCAACACCTGAATTTAAAAGTAGATATCTTGAATAGTTGGAAAAATACGGAACTATAAAAGATCTGGTAATGATAAGTATTACTATTAGTAAAATAGAAGATTTTAATAAATAATTAATAAATTTTTTTTTTTCTAATCCAGAGAGCCACAAAGCTTTAAGTTCATTATGATCTTCAAAATTTGAAATTGTTGTGAGAAAACATATAAAAAATATTATTAACGAAATTCTTGAAAAAAATTTTGGTAGAATTGATAGTATATATAAAAAATAAGTACTTATCGAGTTTCCTTCTTCGCTGATTAAATCAAGCAATCTAACAGCTTGAGTGATCTAAATGATAAGTCCAAAGGCAAGCAGTATAAAAAGATAATTCTTTAAAAATTGTTTGATAAAATAGTATCCCAGCTTGTTTTTTTTCATTTTGGTATATATATGATCTTATATCATTATGTTAGATTTAAAGATAACCCCAAATATAAATAATAACTCAGATTTTTATATTTTTTTTTGTGATAAAAATTTTGCATTCAGTAAAAAAAAAATAGCATTCATAGATATAGATCATAAAGAAATCAGCTCTATTTTATCAAAAAATAAAGATGAAGATTATTTTTTATTTAATTATTACAGCTCAAAACCTAGAAAAATTATTTTCATTAATTATAAAGCTAAAACTGATTTTGAAATCCAAAATATTGGCGGCAAAGTTATTAATGAAATAAAATCTACTAAAGAAGTAAATGTTATTTTTTCTAATGATTCAAAGTCTTTACAAGATTATTATTTTAATTTTTTTTTAGGATGTTCACTTAAAAAATATTCTTTTACTAAATATAAAACAATTTTTAAAAAAAACGATCAATCAAAAGAAAAATTAAATCTTTCATTAGTTTCATCAAATGAAAATTTTTTTAATATTATTATAGACAATATAAAAAATATTATTGACGGAGTTTTTTTAACTAGAGATTTAGTTTCTGAACCGCCTAATTATTTAAATCCTGAGAAATTCGTAAGTGAAATTCAAAAACTTTCTAAATTAGGTCTAAAAGTTGAAATCTTTGATCATTCCAAAATGAAAAAAATGGGTATGAATGCCCTATTAGGAGTTGCGCAAGGAAGTAAAAACTTACCTTATTTTGTAATAATTACCTGGAAGCCAAACAATGCAAAAAATAAAAAACCAATTTCATTTATCGGTAAGGGGGTATGTTTTGATACTGGTGGCATCTCTTTAAAGCCTGCTAAGTTCATGGAGGATATGAAATATGATATGGCAGGTGCTGGTGCTGTAGTTGGTGTAATGAAGACTCTTGCTCTTAGAAAATCTAAATCTTACGTAATAGGAGCCGTTGCACTAGTTGAGAATATGCCTGGTGGATCTGCTCAAAGACCAGGCGATATCGTTAAATCTTACTCAGGCAAAACAATCGAAGTCTTAAATACCGATGCAGAAGGTAGATTAATTCTTGCTGATGCAATTTATTACATTGATGAAACTTATAATCCAGAATTAATAGTAGATCTTGCAACTTTAACAGGTGCAATTGTTGTAGCATTAGGAAATGAATATGCCGGATTATTTTCTAATAATGACAAGCTTTCAGAAAAATTGATGAAAGCAGGTGAAATTGAAAATGAAAAACTTTGGAGATTTCCATTGCATAAAAATTACGACAAATTAATGGATTCCAAAATTGCAGATGTACAAAATATTAATTATTCTGGTGGAGCAGGATCAACTACGGCCGCTCAATTTCTGCAAAGATTTTTAAAAAACAATACTCCTTGGGCTCATTTAGATATTGCGGGTATGGCTTGGACTAAAAAAGATTTAGATGTTATACCAACAGGCGCAACAGGATATGGGGTTAAGCTTCTTAACAAATTTATTGAGGAAAATTACGAATAATGGAAAAAACTTTATCAATAATTAAACCCGACGCAGTTGAGAGAAATCTTATTGGTAAAATCATTGCAATTTTTGAAAAGAATTCTTTAAAAATTCATTCAATTAAAAAAATTCATTTAACAAAAAAAATGGCTGAAAATTTCTATTTTGTCCATAAAGAAAGACCTTTTTTTAATGATCTTTGTTCTTACATGTCTTCTTCTCCAGTGGTTGTTATGGTTTTAGAAGGTAAAGATGCAGTTTCTAAAAATAGAGAAATAATGGGTGCAACAAATCCAAAAGATGCAGCAGCAGGAACAATAAGAAATTTATACGCAATTTCTTTAGATAAAAATTCAGTGCACGGTTCAGATAGTCAAGAAAACGCTACAATTGAAATAAATTTTTTCTTTAAGGAATAATTAAACCAATTTACTACAAACAAGATCTAAGGCATTCGGATAGATCTGGTGTTCAATTTTAAGAACCCTTTTTGCCAAAGTTGCAGGTGAGTCTTTTTTTAATATTTTAATTTTTCTTTGAATGATTATTTTTCCAGAATCAAGTTTAGCATTTACGTAATGAACTGTTGATCCAGCATATTTATCTTTAGCCTCAATTGCTCTTTTATGAGTATCTAGGCCTTTATATTTTGGCAACAAAGAAGGATGAATGTTAATAATTTTAAATTTACATTTATCAATAAAACTTTTTGAAAGAATTCTCATAAATCCAGCTAAGCATAAAAGTTGAATTTTGTTTTTATTTAAATAATTTATTGATTTTTTTTCAAAGGCTTTTCTCTCTTTTTCTATTGCTAAATAGGGAATCTTATTTTTTTTTGCAAACAATAAACCTTTTGCACTTTTTTTATTTGAAATAACTAATTTTATCTTCCAATTAGTATTATTTTTTTTTGAGTACTTTATTAGTTCTTTAAGATTAGTACCTCTACCAGAAATGAAAACGCCAACATTAATATTTCCAGTTAATTTTTTCATTTAATAAAATCTTTTTATTACCACTGGTTTTAATAACTTTCCCAATTTCATATGGTTTGAATTTTTTAATAAAAACATTTTGTATTTTTTTTGAATTTTTTTTATCTGTTATAATACAAAATCCAACTCCGCAGTTGAATGTTTTCAACATTTCTTCATCATTAACACCTTTTGACTTAATCCATTTTATTACTTTGTTAGGCTTAATTTTTGAAAGATCTATTGTGGCGCAAAAATTATCTGGAATAACTCTTGGTAAATTTTCAACAAGACCACCTCCTGTAATGTGGGCACATCCTTTAATTAATTTCATACTATGAAGTTTCAATATTTCTTTAACATAAATTTGTGTGGGAGTTAAAAGATTTTTATATAAATCTTTGTTGTTTCTAACTTTAATTTTTTTATCCCGTAAAATTTTTCTTATTAAAGAATAACCGTTCGAATGTGCTCCAGATGAAGGTACTCCCAATATAACATCTCCGTGTTTAATTTTATTTCCAGTGATTACATTTTTTTTTCCAACAATTCCAACCGCAAACCCCGCTAAATCAAATGAGTCACCAGTATAAATTCCTGGCATTTCTGCTGTTTCGCCACCAGACAATGAACAACCAGCAATTCTACATCCTGCTGCTATTCCAGATAATATTTGCTTGTATTTTTTCTCAATAACTTTTGGGATGGCTATATAGTCTAAAAAAATTACAGGTTTTGCACCTTGTACAATCAGGTCGTTCACACACATTGCTACAAGATCAATTCCAATAGTCCTAAAGTCAT
>Ga0209085_1001748_pt1 | contig 13008 bp, 12 predicted proteins | sample C_131016_EF_Meta_FD_187310 | JGI IMG/M metagenome (GOLD analysis project Ga0209085, IMG submission 187310) | Freshwater microbial communities from Lake Croche, Canada to study carbon cycling - C_131016_EF_MetaG (SPAdes) (version 2) | ecosystem: Environmental > Aquatic > Freshwater > Lake...
TTTCTAACAGAGGCAATTGTTGCCGCTCGAGGAGGGCTGAAGACTCCCTCATTAATTCCTATTGTTCAAGACGTTTCTGTTCCAACTGCCCAAAGCATTATTCTTCCGTAGGCTATTGGACACTTACCAATTTTCAGATCCACAAGCAAGTGGCGTTGGTTACTTGGCTGGATATTGCCTACAATTCTGTTAATTGGCTGGGAAATATTATCACGAGCGGGCTTTTTCTCCCCTAATCTTTTACCTGCTCCCACAGCAGTACTAGAAACTTTAAAGGATTTAACAGTAAGTGGAGAAATCTATCATCATATAGGTATTACTCTTTATCGAGTAGCTTTAGGTTTTTTGCTTGGGAGTATAGTAGCGACAATATTAGGGTCTTTGACGGGATATTCTCCGCTTTGGCATGATTTATTAGATCCGCTCTTACAGTCTCTACGTAATATTCCTTCCCTAGCTTGGGTTCCCCTCTTTATCCTTTGGATGGGTATATATGAGACTTCCAAAATTGTCTTGATAGCAGTGGGAGTATTTTTCCCAACCTACCTTAATTTAACGAGTGGTGTACAAAATGTTGAGCGTAAACTGGTAGAAGTAGGCAAAGTTTATCGACTTAACTCTTGGCAACTTATCCGCCGCATCTTTTTACCTGCTACTTTACCAGCTTATATTGTCGGACTCCGCAGTGGCTTAGGACTAGGGTGGATGTTTGTAGTAGCAGCAGAAATTATGGGAGCAAGTAGTGGGTTAGGTTTTTTACTAGTAGATGGACAATCCACAGGACGACCTACCACTATTTTAGTCAGTATTTTGCTCTTTGCAGTTCTTGGTAAACTGACAGATGCCGGTTTAGCTACCATAGGAAACAGGCTTTTATACTGGCAAGATACTCATCACTCATCTACTTAGGCTTATGTTGCAAATAAAAACAGTTTCTAAACAATTTGCTAATGGTTTTTTAGCTCTAGATGAGATCGATCTTCTAGTAAAACAAGGAGAAATCGTCAGTATAGTAGGGACGAGTGGTTGCGGGAAAAGTACACTATTACGCATTATAGCAGGACTAGATTCTCCAACTATTGGTCAGGTTCTCATTGATAATGAAGTCATTACTAGTCCTCATCCTAAAATTGGTGTTATTTTCCAAGAACCCCGTTTAATGCCTTGGTTAAATGTTAGAGAAAATGTGCAATTTGGCTTAGAAAACTTACCCAACCTTAAAAACAATAAAAGAGAAAAAATCCGTTTAGTGGAAGCTATTTTAGAAAGAGTAGATTTAAGAGAATTTGCCAAAGCCTTACCCCGTCAATTATCAGGAGGAATGGCACAAAGAGTAGCCATAGCAAGGGCTTTGGTGACACAACCTTCTATCTTGCTACTAGATGAACCCTTTAGTGCTTTAGATGCCTTTATCCGTATGAAATTACAGGAGCATTTACTGAAAATTTGGCAATATTCTCGCCCTACTATGATTCTAGTTACCCATGACATCGAAGAAGCCCTAGTTCTCAGTGATCGCATAATAGTTCTCAGGGGTAATCCTGGTCGGATCTATCAAGAATTAAATATTGATTTACCACGTCCCCGCAAACGCACAGATCTGGCTTTTCAACATTGGAAAGAGGACATTTTAACTGCTCTCGACTTGTCCACTGATGAACAGTCACTACTCGAAGTAGGAAACCACTAAGGAAGGTTGGGCTTTGAATGACGAATATCCTGAGCTTACAGCAGTTTGTAAACAAATAAGCTACAAAACCACGGGGCGAAGCTCCGCAAGGGGTTTGGCTTTTTAGTTGTAGCATAACGAGGTCAAGATAGGGTATTTTATCAGCAATTCTCAATTTAAGAGTTGACAAAGGATTGAGCGATATGAGACAAAAGATAGGGAAAATAAATTCTCTCAGAATCGACCAAAAATAAAGAGCGTCAAGGGAAAAAGTACTAGTATTTGAACTATTGTCGAGAGATTTACAGACAAGTATCACTAAAATACCAGACCAAAGAAAAGACAGTCGCTCATTTATCTCAAGAGAATGCCTTCCAGATTACCTTACTCGGACATAGTACTATTTGCTGGGGGATGTAATGCCTCTATTCTTCTCCCTGACTCGCCTTAATTCCCTTGAGCACTCTTAAAATCAGCGAACCGACAGTAGTAATCATAATCAAAAAAAATTAGTGTGTGCTAGAGATTATACTACTAAACACACACTTTTCTTTTAAAAATCTGCTCCGACTTTGAAACAGCCCTGCCCTTAATAAAGGGGGTGATCCGGGAGAACTAGGAAACTCTTAAACCGTGAGAAAATCCTCTACTTTGGGCATATCTTCAAGCTTAATAACTCTTCCTTCATCTTCAAAACCAGTAATCTGATCAAAATTGAGATAGCGGTATAATTCAGCAGCAAAAGGATCTACCTTAGTGCTAACAATCTCTAAATATTCAGCTTGGGTAGGGATACGACCTAAAATAGCACAGACTGCGGCTAGTTCTGCAGAACCTAGATAGACGCGGGCATCTTTACCCATACGATTATTAAAGTTTCTGGTAGAAGTAGAAAAGACTGTTACTCCATCTTCTACTCTGGCTTGATTACCCATACAGAGAGAGCAGCCAGGTACTTCAGTTCTGGCACCTGAAGCAATAAAGATATCATAAATGCCTTCAGCGCGGAGTTGTTGTTCATCCATACGAGTAGGAGGACAGATCCAGAGCCGTACTTTGGTTTTACCTGCGCCTTCTAAAATCTTAGCTGCAGCGCGGTAATGACCGATATTAGTCATACAAGAACCAATAAAGACCTCATCAATGCGATCATTGACACATTCACTGATTAACTTGATATTATCAGGGTCATTAGGAGCAGCAACGAGGGGTTCTTTGATTTCATCGAGATTAATCTCAATAACATCAGCATATTCAGCATCAGGATCAGCTTCCATGAGACTAGGGTTAGCCAACCATTGCTCCATCTTAGCGACACGGCGCATAATGGTGCGAGCATCTTGATAACCTCGCGCTACCATATTGGTAAGTAGAGCGACATTAGAGCGTAAATATTCAGCTACAGTCTCCACACTCAATTTAATAGTCGAACCAGCACAAGAACGTTCAGCCGTAGCATCTGTCAACTCAAAAGCCTGTTCTAACTTAAGATTAGGTAAGCCTTCCATCTCCATAATGCGGCCTGAAAAGACATTCTTTTTATTTTGCTTGGCAACAGTTAACTTACCCTGTTGTATGGCTACATAGGGGATAGCATTGACAATATCTCTTAAGGTTACCCCCGGTTGTAGGGAGCCTGTAAACTTAACTAAAACTGATTCTGGCATATCTAAAGGCATTACCCCTAAAGCTGCGGCAAAAGCCACTAAACCCGAACCTGCAGGGAAAGATATACCTAAGGGAAAACGAGTATGAGAGTCACCGCCTGTGCCTACCGTATCAGGTAATAACATACGATTTAACCAGGAGTGAATAATGCCATCGCCAGGACGTAAGGCTACCCCGCCTCTGGTGGAGAAGAAGTCGGGTAACTCTTTGTGTGTTTTGAGATCGACTGGTTTCGGATAGGCTGCGGTGTGACAAAAACTCTGCATGACTAGATCCGCACTAAAACCTAAACAAGCCAGTTCTTTTAATTCATCTCTGGTCATTGGACCTGTAGTATCTTGAGATCCTACAGTAGTCATCAAAGGTTCACAGGAAGTTCCTGGGCGTACTCCTGCTACTCCTACCGCTTTACCGACCATTTTCTGCGCTAGGGTGTATCCTTTGCCTGTATCTTCGGGTAAGGCAGGACGGACAAACAGGGTACTCGGTGGCAGTCCTAAAGCTTCTCTGGTTCTATCAGTTAAACTCCTTCCTATTAATAGGGGGATCCTGCCACCAGATCGAACTTCATCACAGATAGTCTCTGGGGTTAAGGTGAAGGTAGATATTACTTCTCCTGCTTCATTGGTTATAGTTCCTTGATAAGTATTTATAGTAATAACATCCCCTGTCTCCATCTTGCTGACATCACATTCAATAGGTAAAGCACCAGAGTCTTCGGCAGTATTAAAGAAAATGGGGGCTATTTTACTCCCTAAAATGTAACCACCTGTGCGTTTATTGGGAACATAGGGGATATCTGACCCGATATGCCAAAGCACAGAGTTTATGGCTGACTTTCGCGAAGACCCAGTCCCGACTACATCTCCTACATAGGCTACAGGATGACCTTTTTCTTTCAGTTTGGCTATGGTTTCTAAGCCTTCAGGCATTTTAGACTCTAACATGGCCTGTGCATGAAGCGGAATGTCAGGTCTAGTTGTGGCATGAGTGGCAGGTGATAGGTCATCAGTATTAGTTTCTCCCGGAACTTTAAAGACTGTTACGGTAATACTGTCAGGTAAGGGGGGTCGATCTGTAAACCAGATCCCCTCCGACCAAGCATTAATAACTTGTTTAGCATAGGAGTTAGTTTCTGCTAGGTGTAAAACATCATTAAAAGCATCAAAGACCAACATAGTCTTACTGAGTGCGTTTGTTGCTGCTTGGGCAATAGCTGGATCAGAGGAACTCAATAAATCAATTAAAGAGTGGACATTATAACCCCCTATCATGGTACCGAGAAGTTGAACAGCTTCTATAGGGGATAAAAGAGGGGAATAGGTCTCACTTTTGGCAATAGCAGTCAGAAAACCTGCTTTCACATAGGCAGCTTCATCTACCCCTGGCGAAACACGCTCCCTCAGTAAGTATAATAAGGTCTCTTCTTGTCCTTGAGGAGGAGCAGAGAAAAGCTGAGAAAGTTCTGCTGTCTGTTCTGGAGTGAGGGGAAGGGGTGGTATGCCTAGTTGTGCTCGTTCTGATACCTGTTGACGATATGCTTCTAACATGAGGTATGTCTTGTTTGTTACTTGCTATATGTCTCTAGGTTACAACAGACTATACCTAATCATAGTTAGTATTGTTTTGGAGTCTTAACTTTTCGCTTCTTAGACTAACGTAAAGCTACATTGCATGAGTTTAGACCCTACGGAGGGTGCAGAAAAACGAAGACCTTATTTGATAACCTTCGTAAGGTAAACCATATCTTGTCAATGCGTAACTACTATGCTAATCTCTTATAAAGAAGTTAAAATTATAACTTTTATACTTTTAAAAATAGAAATATGCCTAAGATCAATTCTCAACAGAAAAATTGGTTAGTTTCATTACATGTTATTTCTGGCAGTCTCTGGTTTGGAGTAGCTATAGCGATGTTAGCAATGACGATTGCGAATTTACAAACTACTAATGGCGATGAACTATACGCTATCAATGCAATGGTGAAGTTGTTGGACGATTTTGTCGTTATTCCTATGGCAATTGCTTCCGCTCTAACAGGAACATTGCTTTGTTGGTTAACTGTTTGGGGATTTACAAAATTCTATTGGGTCATCTCTAAGTGGAGCATAACAACTATTTTAATTATTTTTGGTACGTTTTGGTTAGGTCCTTGGACAAATTCGATGACAGCAATTTCAGATACTGAAAGAGTCAAAGCTTTAACTAATCCCTTATTTATGTTTAATACTCAGGCAGTTATTCTATTTGGATTAATTCAAGTACTTTGTTTGCTAATACTTATTTGTATCTCAGTTATCAAACCTTGGGGTAGACGCAATTTAACTAAGAACAATACTATTGGTGAAGTTAAGACAATATCTAATTCTTAAATAAAGTCTGTCGTTTAAACCAGAAAATGGCTCATTATACTAATTTGGGATTGACAAATGCGCCAATGACTGACTGAAATGTTATGAAATTTAAAATGAGAATTGTTGAGGTTTTACTTGAACATTGTGAGCAATGTATAGTCTTTGAGCAAAAATATTCTGTCCCATCCAGGGCTATTAGTAAATTATTTTTAAAAGAGCGAAATTTGGCTAAATGCTTACCTTCCTCTAATACTCTGAAAATCTTGTCAAACACTGGAAAAACGAGGGCTGGTTTTACCTCATCCAGTAAATCTCGAATATGGTTATCTGTTGGAATTTGGTGGACTCCAAATAGACTTTGGGCGTTACTTTGTCCTTTGTTTAATTCCATTGAGCGTTGATAAGCAAGAAATGAAGGACCGGAGAGTAAAAAATACCGAAAACGCACTTAATGTTGCATCGCTCATCTTATAGCGTTTATTCTTACCTTTTCGCTTATCAGGAAAATTTTCCATGATTGACCGAAAGTAACCTACTATTTCGTCGAAAATACCTAATTGATTCAACCTTCTCTTTGAGCCTATAAGTTAACCAGATATTAAAATCATACCTTTATCTAAGAATTTTGCCTTGTTTTAGTTTTATAATGATAATCATTTTCATAATGAGAATTGCTGCCGCTAACTAACAAAGCATGACTTTAGTTTTTCTGGCTTTAATTTTATAGATTTATTGCAGATCTTTAAGAAGTGTGTGCGATTGTCTTGGAAAGGTTTTTTTTGAGGTACCAATGGGAATCTGTGTGGTATAATAACAGTGTGTTCAATCGTTCTGCACGAGTTATCGCTCAAGTAAGCTTTAATACTTTTATCAATCAATTACATGATTCAAAGATTATCTAACTTAATATCTCTAGCCACTGCTGTTTCCATCTTGGGACTTGTTAGTTCGAAAGCGCAAGCAAATCCAGATTTGTTTGTTGACGCTACTACATCTCCCAATGCAAATGTCCCAATATCCTACGATCCAAGTACAGATACCTTCACTTATAATACTTCTGTAGTGAGTGGCTTGTCATCAGGTATTTTGCGCTACAACGGGACAAATGGTCAATTTTTAGGAGATTTTGTCGCACCCAGTACTGCTCACTTGTTGGCTGGCTCAACAATAGGCCCTGATGGTAATCTCTATGTTGCTGACCAACTTAACAGCGAGATCCTGCGCTACAACAGTCAAACAGGTGCTTTTATGGGGGTTTTTGTATCATCGCAGGATTGTGTACCTCATCCAGAAGAAGTAGCTTTTGGACCTAATGGCGACTTGTATGTTAGCAGTACAACTGGCGGTGGAGTCGGTAGCTACGATGGAACAACTGGAAAATCCCTAGGTGTAGTAGCTAGCACCAATAGTAAAGGAAACAAACTAGCTGCTGCTGAAATAACATTCGGACCTGATGGCGATCTTTACATCAGTTCTTTCATCAGTGACAACAGTATTTTGCGCTACGATCCCAAGAGCAACCTGACAAGTGTTTTTATTCCCTCTAGTATTGCACAACCAGCGCCATCAGAGGTACTTTTCAGTACTGATGGAAAATATTTGTACAACGGCACATTTGGTTCATCAATCAGTATCAAAAAATACGATGCTAAGACAGGGGCTTTGCTTGGCTACCTTGTCCCCCCTACTAACAATGGTGGTATACTATCAGTCTCACGCATGAAATATGGTCCAGACGGGGATATCTATGTCAGCGATTTTGTCGGCAATACTATCGTGCGATTTGATCCCGATACTGGAGCACCACTTGGTGACTTCATTTCTCCTGGCTATGGTGGGTTGTATAACCCTTCAGGCTTTAATTTCTTTACGTCTGTTCCTGAAGGTTCTTCTTGGTTAGGTGCATTTAGTTTTGCTGCTTATTTCAGTGCTAGTGTGATAGTCAGAGCTAAACAAAAAAGTAAGATTAAAAGAACATAATTCGTTTTCTTTTAATTAAATTAAAGTCATCAATCTTTTTCTCTGAAAGTCAAACAGGAAAAGTTACATAACAATCATTTTGCATTTTGTTAATCTCAACGCCAAGCTCTGAAAATTTTAAAGATTTTAACTTTAAAAAAAATTATCTACTACGATGTGAAAGTGCTTCAACCTTATTTTGTATAACAAGGACAAAAAATGACCAATCCTTCCTCTTACATTTTTCTCAGTGAAAATAGACAGAATACGATCAAAGTAGTTGATCGTATTGGTAACTATATACAGGATCTGATTCCCCAAAATTCTAACTTAGTAAAAGAGTTCGTAGACCGCTTGGACAGTTACGTTTCGTAGACCGCTTGGACGGTTACAAACATTTTAAATTCCATCTCATCGGAAGAAAAAAATTATGACCACACCTTCGTCTTACATCTTTCTCAGTGATCCGAGTCAAGATACAGTTAAAGTCTTTGATTCCAATGGTAACTTTTTACAAGATCTAACTACCCCATATCAAGTTAATCCTGCAGGAGTCGGTCCAGACGGTTTAGCCATCGGAGCAGATAAGAATCTCTATGTGGGAACTATTCTGGACCACTCTGTTTTGGAATACAATTCTACAAATGGTCAATACCTAGGTAAATTTGTCACAAGTGGTGAAGATGGTTTAGGTAGTGTTACAAACATTGCCTTTGGACCTAATGGGGATCTTTATGTCAGTAACTTCGATGCTTTTGCAGGTCAAGGACCGAATGGAATTATAGTCGATCCAACTAAGACAGATAATATTTTGGTTTTTTCTCCAACAGGACAATATCTTCAAACCCTTAATTTCCCGACAACTGGTCCTAAAGTCCCCATTGGATTAGCATTTATCACTGATCCTACTACTAACCATCCTGAACTTTTAGTCTCGACACGTGGTGGTACTTATGAGAACAACGTTGGCGGCACTACTACAATAGTTGGTGGGAATACCATCTACAGTTTTGATATAACACAGAGTAATCCAACAGCAAGTGTATTTGCTACTGGTGGCTCTTTAGATAGTCCGGCAGGTCTATTAGCTGCCAACAATTTTCTCTATGCCAGTAGCTTAGATAACAACAAGATTTTAAAATACAATCTTGATGGGACTCTAAATAGTACTTTTGTTGCTGATACTACCACAGCGGGAATTAATGGTCCAACAGCTTTAGCACTTTCACCTGATGGACAAGAGTTGAGTGTAACAGCTTTTAATAGTCAAAATGCTTCGATTATTAACTCCAACACAGGTGCTTTAGTGAATAATTTTATTCCTACAGGTGGCACGCCAATTTTAGGATTTCTGAAAAATTCAGGAGAATTATGGGTGACCCCTGCACAGATAGGTGGTGTAGTGGTTCCTGAACCTTTAAATATATTAGGTGCGGTTGCTGTAGCTATGTTTGGGGCTTTTGTTAAGAAAAAACTCAAGAAATAACATAAGGTAAGAATTCAGGTAGGCGAATAGCCAATTAAGTAACATTTTCTAAGCTTCCCTGTTCATAAGCTAAAACAACGTATATTGAATATGCGTTGTTTTAGCTATTTTGAAACCCCATTACATAGACACTTCTTCTAATTTAATCACAACTTTTCCTGTCGCACGTCCTGTGGCACTATAGGCATGAGCAGCCGCAATTTCCGAAAGCGGATAGACTCGATCTATTACGGCACGAATTTTGCCTTGTTCAATTTGTTCTTTCAAGTAAGCCAGATCACTGCCACTTGGTTGCACCATAATTATTTTATATTTTGGGCCAGGGAGTAGCGAAGTGATAAAACTCTGAAGTAAATTAGCTGGAAATGGTTGGGTAGTTATGTAAATACCATTTGGTGGCAACACCTTTTTACAGTCAGAGAAGGAAAGATTACCAACTACATCAAATATAATGTCATATTTAATGCTTTCCTCTAGAAAATTTTGTTGTTTGTAATCAATTACACGATCTGCCCCCAAACTTTTCACCAATTCTGAATTCTTGCCACTACAAACACCTGTTACCTGACCTGCGCCTAGCGCCTTGGCAATTTGTACGGCAAATATTCCTACTCCACCAGAAGCTCCATTAATAAGGACTGTTTGTCCAGGTTTAAGTTGTCCTTTATCCCGCAGAACTTGTAAAGCTGTCATAGCAGCTAAAGGAACTGCTGCTGCTTCTTCATAAGACATATTTTTAGGTTTGCCAGCCACAATCTTTTCTGAAATTGCTACATATTCAGCATAGGATCGTCCTATTGTACCATCCAGTGCTGCGAAGACTGCATCCCCGACTTTAAATCGAGTAACATTGCTGCCAATTTCAACTACTTCACCTGCTAGATCAAACCCTAAAATCATGGGAAACTTATTGCCAGTGATAATCTTAAGCATTCCCTGTCTGATTTTCCAATCTATCGGATTAACACTGCTAAAATGCACTTTGACTAAGATTTGCTCTGGACTGAACTGAGGTTTTTCTACTTCTCCATATTTAAAAACCTCAGTTCCTCCGTACTGGTTGATAAGAGCTGCTTTCATTTTTAGCCTTTTATGTAAATATGTTTTTTAAGATTGAGCAATGCGGTTTTAAAAAGGCATGAGAGCCAGCTTAAATCATTGCCATAAGCATTATAACCTACATTCCGTTAGACTTTATTAGTACCATACTGAGATTTACTAAATAGGATCTGAGCAAGTCGCACTCTCAAACGACTGGAATAAAAGCGCCAATTTAGTAAAAATGATATCTAGTCTACTCTCTAGACTTGCTCTGAGAATTGTAGAGATTTTGATATATTTTCAGAATCTTTTCTGCTTCCACTACCCCAGGACTGTCTATTCTAGTGGACATTCCTTCAGGATTACTGTAATAAGATACTACGGCTGGCTCTATCTTGAGAAAATTTATACCTGAAAAAGCCGCTCTCAGCCAAAATTCATAGTCACCTGCTGATTTATAAGTACTGTCAAAATAGCCTAATTTTTCGTGAATTGCTCTTCTCCACATAGGAGAATTATGAGGAGCATTATATTTAAGTAAGTTCAATTTATTAGCTGTAGGAAGATTGGTTTTTAATCCACATTCTTCGACTACTTCAAAGGGCAGATTTTCTAGAAAAGAATAGTAAACATCCGAATAGACTACATCAATGTTTGGGTTATTTTTTAAAGCCTTTACTTTTAACTCAAAAGCATCTTTTCGATGAACATCATCCACATTAGCATTAGTTATAAATGCTGAATCAGACTCTTTAATCGCCAGATTCCATGCCTCATATATACCTATTTTATCTGACATTTTTAAGTATTTTATATTAGGATAAAACTGAGCATATTCCTCAATTATCTGCTGTTCATTTTCAGGAGAGTTAGCATCCACAATGAATAATTGACATTCTGAAAATATAGTCTGATTGAGCATATTTTCTAAAAATGTATTGATGTATTTTTCACCTTGATATAAACTAGTAATAATTGTCAAGGTAAAGTCTTTATCTTTGACAACTAGTTCTGGATATTTAACTTCTTCAGAGAATTTATTTTGATTATAGAGAGTTATCATAGCTTGAGCGGCTTTTTGGTACCATCTCAGCACATCGGCTGGAGTGAGAGTAATATATTCTCCTAAAAGACAGTCTGTAAAGCCAACAAATGGGGATAAATTAATTTTTATCCTCTCTTGTTCGTCATGGTATTCTTGGGTAGCGAGAAAATCTTGAAAAAGTTTTAAGTAACTTTGTTTGGCAGAGAGATGTAACTTTAGTTCGGCTTCTTCGGGTTCCCTATTTAATAGGTATTTATAGAGATAAGTTATATATACTTCAGGTTCAGCTTGCTTTTTAATCACTGCCTCTCGAATAAGATCTTGAATGGCTGAAATTCTCAGGGCTATTTTTTGGCTTATTTTCTCTAGCATCAGACTGCTCTAGTTTAACTGCTTTATGTTACTATGTATGTTACCATATATTTACAAAAAAATCCTGATGTTAAACTAAAGTTTAATCACATACCAGTTCGCTCGATCATGACTGTATAAGGATAATAAATTATAAAGACTCCTTTTCTAAGATCTGGTATATATGTGACAGAGTTAAAATAAGGCCAAGCTTGAATTTTATTGGCACTAATAAAATTGTCAATTTTGTTTATTTCTTCCTCTTTTAAATCCTTTAAATTTATCATATTTATAGCGTAATTGTGATAAATTTTAAAAATTTGATTGAGATTATTGTAGGGAAAATATAAAGGCCAAAAACGACTATTATCTACCTCTGACCTCTCCTTGTTGTCTGGAATGTAGGGATAAATTAAAACTTCATCATTCACACTGTAGTTCGGCATAACAAAAAGACGACTCAACATTTCTTGATGTTCTTCTCTAGCAAATCTAACCCCGTTGGCCATTCCGTTAAATACCTGAGATTGAAAAGTTCCCAGCAACACAATAAAAATTAGAGCTAAAACCCCTGCAATAGAACTAGATTTATGTTTCTTTTCCATTTGAATTAGTAGAAAAGCTGGAAGTAATAAACCAAATGGATAAAATGCTCTAGAAATCATAGTACTACCTGAGACAACAAGGGGTAAAATGGTAATCAAGATTGTCAGGGGTAGAACGCCAATAGAAAGGCAGATCTGCAACTTAGATCTTTTCAATAGGCTTTGAAAAACTAGGAGCAAATTAACTATTAACAAGGTCATTTGATAGACCATTATTAATGGTTCTCGTAAACTAATATGTCCTACTAATACGCTATCAGAGGGATTAATTCCAGATGAAACGCCATTAAAAATAAACCATTTAAAGCTATCAAACGCATACGAGATCAAGTCTATTAAATTATTAAATACCTTATTGTGCCACACTTCCCCTCGACGTAACCATCCCGGTATACCAGCAATTGTAAGTAGTATCTTGACCAGAAAATAGTATAAAGCGCAGCCACCTAGTACCGCAAAACCGAAAAATCCATAAAATCGGATTTCTTTTTTAGCATTAAATTTATTAGTTTTGAAACATCTTATAAGAAAATGTAAGAAGACGACTTCAAAAAGAAATGATAGAGTTGGCTGATATGTTCCTAGGGATATAGCTATAGCAAAAGGTAAAAGGTAAATCAAACGGGCTCTCCAGATTGAGTAGTGATAATTTTTTCTTATAAATAAAAAATATCTTTAGTGACAAAAAAGCTGAAGTGCTTAGAGAATAATGCTTATAGTCCAACATAGCTTCATGATTAAACAAAGAAAAAGCTGTCAATTTTTGATAAAATAGTAAAATGAGCTTTTGTCAATCACTTTTAGTCCAAAAAATAATATTGTTTGGACTA
>Ga0209085_1001750_pt1 | contig 13006 bp, 4 predicted proteins | sample C_131016_EF_Meta_FD_187310 | JGI IMG/M metagenome (GOLD analysis project Ga0209085, IMG submission 187310) | Freshwater microbial communities from Lake Croche, Canada to study carbon cycling - C_131016_EF_MetaG (SPAdes) (version 2) | ecosystem: Environmental > Aquatic > Freshwater > Lake | place...
TGTAAATCATCACTACATTCGGTTTCTTCTGACGAATGTATTCAGGGAGAACACCATAACCAAAACCCTGTTGAACAGGTTTCTCATTAGCAGCAGCATCAAAGACTTCTACATTGGTAGGATACGGACGGAATCCTTGAGGAACTTCTGGCATCTTCTGGAAACCAAAATGATTCACAGATAACCAATCAATACTTTTTAGTTCATTGATTAAACCATGTGATACTTTTGCATAACCCGTAAATTGATGCATATGAGTAGATACAATCATAAATTTAAATTTATTTACTTCTTCTTTTTTCGCAAACATATTACCGAATCCAATTTTGCTTAAATCAACATCCTTCTTCTCTTGAGGTAAAGTTTCTTTCTTTAATTGCTCCTCTAATGAGCGAAAAAACATTGGCACATCTTCAGACATTCTATAAACTTTAATTCAATAATTCTTTAGACTTATCTTGGAAATGTTTCTTCATAAAACTGTAGGCTGTTAAAACAGAATAACGATACTGCTCAAATATTTCTTTCTCATTCAAGAAACTATTTAATAAAGAAGGAACTTGATTCCAAGATTTTAGAGGAACTATTGGAATATAATTTGTTATATATTTTATATATTCTTTGTTAAATTCATCCTCCACTAAAATAGGGATAGAACCACATTCTAACGCTTCATAAAATCTATACGTTTCAGAATTATTTCCTCCAATACAAGGGACTAGCCAACTATTCAAAAGAACACTTAAATATTCTTTTTCTCCTAACGATTTTTTATCATTCCATTCATCATATAATTCACATCTATTTTCTCTAATTTCTTTTAAATTTTCTAACAATTCCTTTCTTCCGTTCCATCCAGTTCCACAGAAGGACCAAATATAAGAACGGAATGGAAGTTGAGGAGTTCTTTCATAAGGTTTTTCAATTCCCTGTTTTGATGTATGATGATATCCTAGAGGAATTACAGTTACATTTGATAGATTTGTTAGATCATTTCTCACATAATTACGTAGAACCATCTTACACATTGTATAATGATAAAATTCAATTGGATCACTACCATATTCATCAGATAAATGAATCACTTTGAATGGTTGCCCAACAGATTCATATAATGTGAATAATTTGTTATATTCTTCTAAATGAGGACGCATTGCTAAAAATATAGGTGTAGTGGTAAATTTCTTCTCAAAATCTACTTGTTCAATCTCAATCATATCAGGATTTCCAAATAATTCTTCTAACCATTTCTTCTCATACAAATCCTTCCAAGAAATATTCTGTAAACTATAGAATGTTAACTTCTTACAAGTCGTTTGTATTGTATTCACTGGTTTAGAAATATTTGGTAGAGAAATAATTTTATGCGATATAGAAGCATCTTGTAATGCCTTCACGATATCTAAATCTTTCGAGTTATTTACAGATACAATCTCTTGTTCCGTAAAACGTTCATCATTGTTCCATAAATCACTATCAAACTTATCCACACGATTAAAGTTATTAAATTGACTATTTGCGTAAACTGGATCATCATCTTGGTAGCATCCAGCGATTAAAGGATCCAAGAAATATATATTGAAGAAATCAACAGGATTACATAATATGTGGTCAGCACTTGTGTAATATCCATCTTTTGCGATTAATGTAGAAAGAACTTTTTCTGCTCCTTGCTTTGATAATACGTATGCATACGCACAGAAATGGAAATAACGATTTGGTATCTGCTGTCCATAAAAGTTATTTTCTTTTACTCTACTGAAGTATTTGTTAATAGGGTCTTTACAGGACTCAAATCCTCCACGATTCGGTGGTAAAATTCCTCCTAAATAGACAATATCATAGTTTTCTGGTAAATGAGGAAGTGCTTCTTTCCATCTTGCTTCCCATCCTTTTTGTAACTTCACATCATCTTCCAGAATTAAATAATTATTTATTTCTGGCTTCTCATTGATTAATTGATTCCATAAACTTAAATGACTTAGAGCACATCCCATAATTGCTTTCTTCCACATAAAATCGTGAGGTCTGAATAAACGATATAACGATTCTGTTAATTGTAACTTTGTTCCTTCAAACGCAGAAGATACGATGCTACGATTTTTTAATTCAGGATGATTTGTATATAATTTCTCCAATCTATCTTTTCTCCGTTTCAGATTAATTACAAAACATTCATCAATTCCATCTGTAAATTGTTCGTGGATTTTGAAATATCCTCTGTGAACATAAATATGTTTCTGTGTAATAAATGTTCTACGTAAGGAAGTATCACAATAAATGTTCTGGAGAGGATATCTATCTAAATTATGTCTTAATGATAAGATTGATAAAATACTTTGGTCGTGACGATGACCATAAGGTTTGCCATTCTTGATACCAGACCATTTCTCACCAACAATTAATTCTCTTCTTTGTCCTAGACTCCAGGCTTCCTCAAAGAATTTTGTTGCTTTCTGAGAACCAGAACGGAATGCCATAATACCCCCAACAATTTGATTCTTTTCTAATTCTTCTTGTGTCACATTCACCTTCTTAATAAAAGTATCGTGACACCACTGTTCATTCAATTGTTCTTCATCGTTCAGAACACATATATCATTTTCTTGAACCAAACGTAAATATTCTGTAGGCCAACGACATAAGAAGGAACCAGCATCCATATAAAATATTATTTTATCTTTATAATTGTTACACATATCTTGATAGACATATAGTTTCCAAGCAAAATGTTGAGGTTCCCATATATCTTTAAAGTCTTCAGGTATAGTAGTTGGTAAATATTTATATGTTATAAAAGGAAAGGTTTCTAACAATTTCTTTTGTGGTTCCTCACTCACATCATTTCCTAAATATACAACTGCTGTTAAATCTTTTATGACATTTCTTTGAGCTGCTATACCTGCTAACCATTGATTTAAGGATGGTAAAAATTCTTGAGTAGCAAATGTTACAACAATAGGGGTTTCAATTGCGGAACTATTATTTTTTACAACAGAAGGAACAAATGGTTTTTTCGATTCTTTAGAACCAATAAAACGCTGAACATCATTATTTGTTTCTGTCATAATATTTAAAATTCTGCGAGCACACTCTGCCATCGTTCTTCTACACCAATCTACTTTACAAGCATCTAATGCTGGAACAGACATCTTTTTCTTATACAATTCACTATCCGAATCCACTGCTTTCACTAATTCAATGAGTTCTTCTTTTGATTTTATATTTCTCGCATCAATACATCCATCTAAGTTAAAATCACGTTCTACTTTAGGGTCTCCCCAGTAAATAGGAATACATCCTGCTGCTTTGGCGTGTAACAACTTTTCTGTAGTATATCCTTGAGAGGAAGAATTCTCATAGGTTAAAGCAAACTTATAACTTTGTAAAAACTCAAACTTTTTTAATTCACCACCACCTCCTCCTCCTAAATTACTAAAGAGTTTATCGCCAATATTATTAAATAATCTTCCAGCAGAATCAATATGTTTATAATCACTTAACCACTCAAACGATTTATTACGAATTTCATTGGATGGATTTGTTACAATGAAAGCACAAAAGTTAGATCTTTCTTCTGAAGACCAAATACGAGTGCATGCTTCTAGAGGAATTGGTTTGGGATTGACAATCTTTTCTAAATCACAATGGAACCAATCAATCTCTAAGAGCCATAGAGGGAAACGTAAATATTCTTCACCTACCATATCAGCATGTTGAAATCCTAAATTTAGTTTTACATTTCCATCTTGAATAATCGGTGAATTTTCTCCGGTGAAATGAATTTTAGGCACTGCAGGATAGGATCTCCATGTGTTACCAAATGGTCCAAACATAATTACATTTGGTTCTACACCATTTGGTAAAGTATGCTCATTATAGAATTCAATATTCAAAGAAGGATTTGCTTCATTTAACATTAATGTGAAAAAATTATAGTTAGGATTCATACTATCCCACATATCTGTGAAAAGAAAAACATACTTTTTTTCTTGATTCAGAGGTTTTATGGAAGTTTGATGAACATTAGATATTTGTATAGAATCTAATAAATTTTTAAGAACTGATAACTTACTTTGTTCTAATGGTGAATAACGAGATAGAATTTCTTTTCTTACATTTTCAATATTTTGAACATTAAACCATCCTTTACCACTTAGAAAATCTTCGTGCATCGTTTGTAGACTCTTCACAGCACCAGATACAGAATTATTCGCATAATAATATCTATCAAACGATGGAAGGCTACGTAGAACAATTGAATTATGAATAAATGGAATACCATACCATGCTAAATCAAATAACATTGGTTTGAAATCAATAAAACGAACATGACTTACTACACAACTCATTGGTTCAAATGCTAAATCCATTAAACGCTGACGACCAATATAGTTGGAACTCAAATCTTCTATTTGTGAATGTTTATGGATATTCTCTTTAAAGAAATCAGATTTATAAATATGTTCTGAGTTATGGACGCTATAGTTTTTTACACCAAAGCCTTTTGCTTTTGCTTCACGAAGAATTACAACAGGTAGTGTGCAAGAAGAAGTATTTGTTACATTTGTTTCTGTTATATGAGGACTCCATAAAGGTAAACGACCTTCATTTTGAGATGCTACTTGTGATTGGAGTTGTATCCATAAAGGTGTATTTACTTCTTTTTGATGTGCTAGAATAATAGAAGGTGTCCACATATAAGGTAAAATACAAATAGGTTTTCTTGTAATTGTTTCTAACATCTGTATCTCATCCTTCGTAACTAAATCAAAACACCATACTTCATCAATACCATTATAATTCATAACGTTGTTAATGATAGGATATAAACTATATTCTATTGTTGTAATTAATACATTTTTACGATGAAACGCTACATTCTTTTTAGCATACTGTTTTCTTTGTTTTTCTGAGTTAAAAAAAGGAACCAATTCTACAATTATATCAAATACTTCTCCTTCATATTTTTCATCTTTAGAAACATTTATAATCTTAAATTCATCTTTTAGAAGCATACAATCATCAAACCATTTTGTTGTAAGTGTGTTTAAGAATGTTACATCACATCCTAGAGCCCTAAAAGACTCTAGGAGAGCAATTGTAGTATTTGCCAACCCTCCACTAAACATAGAGTGTTGGCAACTAGATAGAATTCCTACTCTCATCTTGTATATCTTAGAAGATTTATTAAATTCTTTTTAAACGACTCTTGTTCTAAAATTACTATTTTAAACAACTCTTGTTCTAAAATTACTATTTTAAACAACTCTTGTTTTTAACAACTATCATATCAAATAATCTCATTCCACACTTTATGAACTTCGGGGTTATAAGGAGAATGTGTCCAAATTAATGATTTTGCGTGTGAAATATATGTTTCCATTATAGAAGAATGATTTGATACTCTATTCAATTGTTCTCCTAATGAATCTAAATTGGATTCTTCATAATAGTAACCAAATTCTTTCCATGAGGTTGCGTTATGAATGACAGGATAATTATTGTGTAAAAGTTCTAGAGCCATATAATTGTATTCATTATTGATTTGATGAAGAATAAAAGAAGCATAAGGGTATATTTCTAAGGTTTTTAAAATATCATTGCGAGGAAGCATAAATATCTTTTCGTCTTTTACTAAATCCAATGTATCATATATACATTCTTTGAAATAAGGAGTTTGTAATAATCTATCTCCATTTACTACAATAATTTGTCCATTCCAACTTTTATTCTTTCTATACCATCTTTCTAAAGCAAGAATAGGAACAACAGAAGACTTTTGAAAACTAATATTTGGTTCCGTAATAATAAATGTTTCTTTTTCTTCTCCTTGTCTTGGTCTCCACTTTATGTTTTTTGTTGTATTATCAATAAAGCACGAATCCCATACATAAGGAACAGTTAGATTTCTTTGCTTCAAAGGATCTGTGTGATTTAGATAACAAGCATATTCAGCGTGTTGTTTATAATGTGGTGATACCCAAACTTCATCTAATTCACCAATCACGTGATGAGCAAAATTGGTTGTTTGATAAAACATTGGTGTTTCAATATCAATATTTAGAATATTTCCTAAATAAAGTTTGTAACTCTTCGCACCAGTCATTCGTAAGAATCTTCTCACAATTGGATCAATGGACATTCCAATTTCAATGTATGCTTTTACCGGTAATGGTTGTTTCAATAAATCTTCTGCGACTACCATACGACAGGAACGAATCATTTTAGGAATGTTCTCTAGTGATCTAGGTTTATCATTCACAAGCATTATCACTAAGTAGCCCATTGCATCAAACATTTTATAGAGAACATATACGTTCTGGAATAGTCCGTTGGAAAAGATGTTGTTTTCGGTAATCGATGCCGTGGCTAAAAGAATAATCTTTCTTTTATCAACACGCTCTTGCTGTAAACTCCTAAAGGGAAGCACTTTTGTTACTATTTTTTCATCACACTCTGTATATCCAGGGTTTGTGTAAGACATATATTAATATTAAGTTTGAATCCTTTAAAACAGTTCTAACGCAGATTTAGATGTCCGCTGTAACTCCGTTTAATCCAATTAATATTTCTTTGTTTCAACCGAATCAAGTTGCTGGTCTTGCTCTTTGGCTCGATGCTGCGGATAGCGCTACTGTTTTAACAAGTGGTGCTAATGTTACACAATGGAATGATAAGTCTTCTAATGCTCATATATGTATTTCTAATGCCAATTATGGGGGAACTACTTTGCCAACCTATAATTCTAACGCAATCTATAAAAATGTTAATTTTGCTGATAATCAAGCATTAGTAACTTCTAGTAATTGGAATTATTCACCATCTTGGTCTTGTTTTGTTGCACTGAACTCTGTTAGTTTGGGAGCAAGATGGTTAATATCACCACATAATGCTATACCTACTCCAGTATTAATGGGTATGCAATCCGGAACAAATAAGATATTTCAAAATGCTTTCAATAGTGTTCCCGCAGATATAACAGGAAATCATATAGAATATACATCTGCTGAAAATACAAGTGCTATATCAAATCTTTTATGGTATCGTGATGGTGTATTACAAGCCTCAAATGTTAAAAATCTAGGTGGTATTAACTCTTCTAGTCCATTAAAAATGGGTATAGGAGCAAATGGAACTCTTGGTAATAATATGGCAGGAACTTATCAATTATATGAAGTATTAATTTTTAATTCGTATTTATCAAGCACGCAACGCCAACAAATAGAATCCTATCTCGCATACAAATGGGGCCTCCAAACATTGTTACCGACTACACAACCATATTATAATTCCCCATATAATGCTGTTGGTTCTTTTACAAATATAAATCAGAGTATAAAATTTGCGTATCCCGTTTTACCAACTAATATTGGTGGGTTGGCGTTATGGTTGGATGCTGCGGATAGTGCTACTGTTATAACGAGTGGTTCCAACGTCACTCGGTGGAATGATAAGAGCGGTAATGGTTTCAATATGTCAAATAATGTGAGTTATCAATCACCAACGTATAATACAACCGGATTTAATGGACAACCTACTATATCTTTTTTCAGAAATTCTTCTAATAGTCTTACGATTTTAGAAAATACTGCTTTCTCTTTTACAAGTAATTCTGTCACTTTATTTTTTATATCTCAAAGAAATATAGCAGGAACAACAACAACATATCAAAGATTTTTCTCAGTTGCTTCTAATATAAATGGAACCGATAATAATTCAGGGGTTTTTAATATAAATAGTTTTGGAGGGATAAGTCTAGAAAGAAGCACTTATCTAACCTCTGCATTTACAACAACAAATCCTTTTCTTGGAGAAGTTATTATAAATGGAACTGCTTCTGCTGTGGGTAATTTTAATACAGTAACAAATTATATATATGCTAATGGGTCTCAAATAGGGGGTTCAACTACTCCTACTGCAGGAAGTAATTTCAATATAGTTCATGTTCGATTAGGAGCAGCAACAAATACTTCATCTGGAAATGATAGTGGATTTGGATCATTACAAGGAAATATGAGTGAAGTCTTATTGTTTAACAGAGTGTTAACAACAAGTGAATTTACACAAATCGAAGGATATCTTGCTTACAAATGGGGTTTACAAAGATCCTTACCAGTTACACACCCATACTATAACAACCCTATTACACCAACGATAACTCAGTCAATTCCAACAGCAATCACAATGTATCAATATAGTCCGAGATCGCTTTCTGGATTAGCGCTTTGGTTAGATGCTGCGGATAGCGCAACTGTCTCAAGAACTGGTTCCAGTATTACTGCTTGGAATGATAAGAGTGGTAATGGATTCAATATGTCAAATAATGCGAGTTATCAATCACCTACCTACAATACAACAGGATTTAATGGGAGACCTACAATATCATTTGTCAGAAATTCTTCTAATAATTTTACGATTTTGGAAAATACATCATTTTCATTCACTCAAAATTCCTTTAGTTTATTTTTTATGTCTCAAAAAACTGGTTCAGATGCAGTAGTTTATCAAAGATTCTTTTCAGCTGTTGCTACTATAGGAGGACAGGATTATAACACTTCAAATAATTTTAATATTAATAGTGGCTTAACAAATACAAGTATAGATTATGAAAAGAATGGTAAGGTAATTGGATCTTTTACAATAACAAACCCTTTTCTTGGAGAAGTGATTGTAAATGGAACTGGCTCTGTTATAGGGAGATACAATTCGCTAACAAATTATATATATGCGAATGGGTCTCAAGTAAATGCTTCAACAACTCCTACCGCTGGAGCAAATTTTAATAGTGTTCATGTGCGTCTAGGTGCAGCAACACAGACTCCATCTTCAAATGATAACAATCTTCTTTCTTTCAATGGAAATACGAGCGAAGTAATATTCTTTAATAGGGTTCTAACAACGATTGAATCACAACAAATCGAAGGCTATCTCGCATGGAAATGGGGTCTCCAAGCCAATCTTCCAGCAAATCATCCTTACAAATTATATCCACCAGGTTGAATTAATAATCTACGAAAGAAATTAGATGTCGGCTGTAACTCCATTTGATCGAAATAATATTGAATTGTTTCAACCCAATCAGATTAGTGGTTTGGCGTTATGGCTCGACGCTGCTGATAGTTCTACTGTTACAACGAGTGGGGCTAATGTTACACAGTGGAATGATAAATCTTCCAATGCTCATATATGTATTTCAAATGCGAATTATGTTGGAACTACCTTGCCAACCTATAATTCTAACGCAATCTATAAAAATGTTAATTTTGCTCCAAGTCAAGTGCTAGTAACTTCTAGTAACTGGAATTATGTAACATCTTGGTCTTGTTTTGTGGTATTAAATACGGTTTCTTTAGCACCACGATGGTTAATATCACCGTGTTGTGGTGTAGGTTCAGTAATGATGGGTATGAATCAAGGAATTAATAAAATATACTCAAGTGCTTTTCCAAGTGGCACAACAGATATAACAGGAAATCATATAGAATATACATCTGCTGAAAATACAAATGCTGTATCAAATCTGTTATGGTATCGTGATGCAGTGCTACAAGCATCAAATGTTAGAAATCAAGGTATTGCTGCTGGAACAACAAAAATGGGTATTGGAGGAAATGGAACATTTGGAGATGCTATGGGAGGAACATATCAACTATACGAAGTATTAATTTTTAATTCTTATTTATCAAGCACACAACGCCAACAAGTAGAATCCTATCTCGCATACAAATGGAATCTTCAGTCGTCGTTACCGACTACGCACCCATATTATAATTCCCCATATAACGCATATCCTCCTTTTACAAATATAAATCAGATTACAAAGTTTGCGTATCCTCTGGTACCGAGTGATATTGGTGGATTGGCGTTGTGGTTGGATGCTGCTGATGGTTCAACATTATTTCAAAATACTGCTGGAACCACACCAGTAACAAATGGTTCTCAAATACAATTATGGAAAGATAAATCTTCTAGTGTAAATAATGCTACAAACTCACAAACGGTTATGACATATAACTCATCTGGTTTAAATGGATTGCCAGCAATTTCATTTCCAGGAACACAAACTACTGGGTTTTCTTTATCAGGGGCTCTATTACCAAATGGAAGTTCTGATGCTACTTATTTTTTTATATTACGTAAACCAAATTCATCTCTTGCCGTATATTTTACACACGGTTCAAGTGCAACCAATTTAAAACAGTTTTATGCTGATAGTATTTTATATGCTGATAAAGCTGGTGTAGCACTAGTAAGTGATAGTGTAAATATAGTAAATCAAAATATTATTGTAAGTGTTACAGAAACATCTTTAGTAAATGGTTGGAGAAATGGAACATCTTTTACAACTACTGGAGCAACAACAACTTGGAATGTAGGAACAACAGCCGCATGGTTAGGTTCTGGAGGTGAGGCAGGAACAGGTTTTATTTATAATGGTTTTATTTCAGAAGTTATTGTTTATGCTAGGGCTCTCACAACAAACCAAAGACAAGCAGTCGAAGCATATCTCGCATACAAATGGGGTCTCCAAGCGAATCTTCCAAGTACACACCCATACTATAGAAACCTTTTTCTACCAAATGTGGCTCTATCGGCTCCAACATCTATTAGTAATTATCAATATAGTCCACAATCAATTTCTGGATTAGCACTTTGGTTAGATGCTGCGGATTCAGCGAGTGTTGTGACGAGTGGTTCCAGCGTCACTGCTTGGAATGATAAGAGTGGTAATTTGAGGAACTTTACAACAGTATTGAGTGGTAGTGGAACAATTACATATAGCAATGTATCTTTAGTATTTAGTAATACTGCGTATATGTTTATTAATACAGCAGTCAATTTACAAAATTTTACAGTATTTTCTATTGGTAAAACATTGGTAACATCTGGGAGCGCCGATAATCAAACCATATTTTGTGCCAGGCCAACTAGTGGATTCTCATATAATGCGACAGATGGACTAGGATTGTATTACGATTATACTGCATCTTATAAACGAACACGTTTTTATGGCACTAGCACCAGTGCTAGCGCTACTATAGTAGATAGTAATACATTTGTAGATTTAGTATTAAACTGTTATACACAAAATGCAGCAGGATCATTATCATCATTTGTATATGGTACCAATACATCAAATGCTGCTGCTCCCGCAAGAACTACTACTACACAAGGGTTTGGTGTCGGAGCAGAATTTGGCACTGGAGTATACACAGCATCGTCTACAAATAACTTTCAAATCTGTGAAATTATATTGTATAACAGTGTTCTCACAACAAACCAGCGACAACAAATCGAAGGATACCTCGCATGGAAATGGGGTCTCCAAAAGTCTTTACCGAGTAATCATCCGTTTTATTTAATCCCACAAGGATAATAGGTATGTCAAATCAGACGTTTGTGAAAAAAGATAGAATATCTTTTGCTCAAAATTCAAATGAACAAATTGCGATCGCACCATCCAATATTTTAACAAAGGCTTTATACATTGGACCGAATAGTGCTATAACGTATGATAGTTTATCAAATGTCCAAACTATAAATACTTTACAAGGTGTTACACTATCCAATCAATATATATATGCGGATGGGACATATTTATCGAATCTTCCGACTACTGGTGGTATCACACAAAATAATTTGAATTCTACTATTATTGGTTTAGGAACCTTTGGATATATTTCTACTTCTACTGGTGGTGGTGGTATAACACAAACTAATTTAAATTCTACTATTATTGGATTAGGAACCTTTGGTTACATTAGTAGTGCTTCATTAACATCCTCCTTAATAGGTTTAGGAAACATAGGTTACATTAGTAGTGCTTCATTAACATCCTCCTTAATAGGTTTAGGAACCTTTGGTTACATTAGTAGTGCTTCATTAACATCCTCATTAATCGGTTTAGGAAACATAGGTTACATTAGTAGTGCTTCTCTCTACTCTTCTATACAATCCTACAATTTTGTATCTTCTTCTACTTTACAATCATCATTAATAGGTTTAGGAACTTTGGGATATATTAGTAGTAGTCAATTACAATCAACTGTAAGAGGATTGGGAAGCATAGGATATATTAGTAGTCAGTCTCTCTACTCTTCTATACAATCCTATGGATTTGTATCTTCTTCCACTTTACAATCATCATTGATAGGTTTAGGAAGTTTAGGATACATTAGCAGTCAGTCTCTATATTCTTCTATACAGTCCTATGGATTTGTATCTTCTTCCACTTTACAATCATCTTTAATAGGTTTAGGGACTTTTGGTTACATTTCTACTGCTTCTCTCTACTCTTCTATACAATCCTATGGATTTGTATCTTCTTCCACTTTACAATCATCTTTAATAGGTTTAGGGACTTTTGGTTACATTTCTAGTGCTTCTCTCTACTCTTCTATACAATCCTATGGATTTGTATCTTCTTCAACTCTTCAATCATCCTTAATAGGTTTAGGAACCTTTGGTTACATTTCTACTGCTTCTCTCTATTCTTCTATACAATCTTATGGATTTGTATCTTCTTCAACTCTTCAATCATCCTTAATAGGTTTAGGAACCTTTGGTTATATTAGTAGTGCTAGTCTACAATCAACTGTAAGAGGTTTAGGAAGTATAGGTTACATTAGTAGTGCATCTCTCTATTCTTCAATACAATCTTATAACTTTGTATCATCCTCAACCCTCCAATCATCGTTAATAGGTTTAGGAACTTTAGGATACATTAGTACTGCATCTCTTTACTCCTCCATACAATCTTATAACTTTGTATCATCCTCAACTCTTCAATCATCGTTAATAGGTTTAGGAACTTTTGGATACATTAGTAGTGCTACATTAACATCTACTATTGTAGGTTTGGGAACCTTTGGTTACGTATCATCAGGTTTAACACAAACATCTTTGACATCTACAATAATAGGTTTGGGAACATTTGGTTACATATCATCAGGTTTAACACAAACATCTTTAACATCCACCATAATAGGTTTGGGAACATTTG
>Ga0209085_1001751_pt1 | contig 13005 bp, 13 predicted proteins | sample C_131016_EF_Meta_FD_187310 | JGI IMG/M metagenome (GOLD analysis project Ga0209085, IMG submission 187310) | Freshwater microbial communities from Lake Croche, Canada to study carbon cycling - C_131016_EF_MetaG (SPAdes) (version 2) | ecosystem: Environmental > Aquatic > Freshwater > Lake...
ATACTACTCATATTCGTCACTGATGCAGTATCAGAAAGAGTTACATCAGTAAGCGCAGTGCAGTAATCAAAAAGATACCTGAAATTATCAGCAGAAGGAGACTTTAGAATTTCAACCTTTCTTAAAGAGGTAAAAGTATAAAAACATTCAGTAAAATCAGTCATTCCTCCGGCGTGAATGATGATAATCCTTTGAACATCAAACAAGTAGCCGTTACCATTCAATCCATACTCATAACCGCAAAATCTTAAAGAACCACCAGCACCCGCATTCGGCATTGATACTGCAAGGTCTAACCAAGGAGTAGTTGATTGTGAGCTAGTATTAACATTATCGTGCCTCACAGTCAAATCCATAATCGTAAGATTTTGACCACTTTGAGGTGTTACAGTCACAAGAACCTGACGATAACCTTCAGAAGTTAAAGTATCAGAAGAAATATCAGACCAAACATAAGAATGTTGAACTTTATTACCACCACTTATATTATCAATAACCCCATCACCCCAATCAACAGTATAGTCTCCTTCAAAATACACTGCAATAAAGTTCTCTGGAGTATCATAAACAGCAAAGAGACCTACAAATTTCTGTTCGGTTTCAGATACTGTAGGCATCTCCAACCAGTCTGCAGGTCTTACCCAAGGGGCACCACCTCCTCCAGTTAAATGAAGACCACCAGCAGTAGAACCATCAGAAACTCTTAAGTCCCCAACTTCTGGGTCATAAAACACTTCTCCAACATTACCTACAAACTCTTCTACATTAGTTCCACCTAGATTTTCAGTGAATACTCTATAAATTGAATTAGACATTATACTTGAGGACTAAAAAGGACAATTCCGCCAGCAGTGACGCCATCAGAAATACGAAGTTTCTTATCTTCTGGAGAAATAAAGAGTTGACCTTTACGACCCACATAATCATCTACAATACTATCTCCGAGTTTCTCTACGAAAAATCTATAAGTGCTTTCACTCGCCATTGATTTTTAAATATTACTTATAGATATTTATCAAATAAAAAAAGGAAGGTACTCCAAGATGGAATGCCTTCCTTTTATAATAGTTCAGCCCTCAACAACTGGAGCCTTAATATAATTTCCACCAGCAGTAATAGCATCAGTGAAAGCAGTGAGACTTTGACCAGAACCTTTGATATTATCTTTGGCGACCATTAGTTCAAGATGGCGAACATTACGGTCAATAGTGTCGTGAACATTAGTTGTATGATTTCCAGCAGCGATAAGACGATTGATGAGGTCTACACTATCTCCCATCGCACTGATTTGTCTTTCAGTCTTTTGAGCTTCAGTTAGCTCTTCTCTTTTAATAGGCATTGTTTTTTCTCCGTATTTAATAGTTATTTAGACATTCTCCAGATATCCATTCCTTTGCATTTTTGCAGAACAGATGAAGAGAGGACATTACTTGGGTCTGGTGCGGTAGAAGCAAGCTCGGAGCGTACTTCGTGCATATCACCAAGACCATATGTTGCTAAATCACTTTCACGACTCTTATTTTGAAGATTGGTGAAAGTGTGTTCAAAGGTCTCTTCTTCAAGAAACTCATAAATTGAATTGAGAGTTTCTTGAGGAGAAGAAACCAAATCCTTATACTCCACAAAATGAAGTCTATCTGCAAACTCTTGTTTGAAGCACTCCACAATCGCATTGAGAGACTGTCCAAGAATGCCTTGAGGGCCTGCAATATATTCACAACGAGTATCATCACTAATAGGAATATTAAGTTTCACAAGTTGTTCATCAATAAAGTTGATTCTATCTTGACCTTCTTGATAAGGATTTCTCCGAATCATTGTAATCATTGAAGTTAAAATCTCATCAATGTCTCTTACAGGACAGATGATTTTTGCCTTTTGGTCGATATATCCCTCAATATAAGGAACTCTTGCAGGCCAAGCACGATTCTTATCAATGATGACTGGTTGTTGAATATCAGAATAGAACTGATAAGGAATAGAAGAAATGATTTGATTTGCTTGTTGTGGTTTTGGATAACCGTGAAACAACTCATCACTTCTCAAATGGTCTTCTACAGCATACATTGTAGAAAGAACTGGGCTGGAAGGTGAAACATAAAATCTTGGATTTTGATTCAGAATGCTTCCAAGAACTGTAGAACCAGCTCTCGGAAGTCCAGCCATAAAGTAAAATGTTTTTCTTTGATTTGAAGAGGAATGAATAATATTTTCAGTCATTAATTTGAGTAATTTATTTTTACAATTTTTCTAAACTTTTTCCGATTGCATAGATTATATCATATCTATGCATTCTGTTTTTGTTTATGTTTTTATGATGGTCTTTGTGCATTTCTGCTCCCCACATTAAAGGATATAATATGGGTAGATTAATTGAACGATTCTCTTCATTTTTTCCCAAATGAGATATAATAAAGAGTAAGTTTATTAACCAGAAACTTGCAACAGGAATGAATGGAAAAAATATTGCAGATACTAGAGACCACTTTAGATGATTATTGTGTTGATTTCTTATATTTTTATCTTTAAGAAAACTGCAAAGTATTTTTTTATTTATGGGGTAATCATCACTCCAGTTCTTAACAATCATATTGAATAGACCAATATTTCTGTAGTCGTGTGGGTCTTTCACTGTATCAGAATACTTATGATGCGTCAAGTGAATTGCGCTATTTGATGCGATACTTCCAAAATTGCACATTGAAAACAATACTAATAAAATATTGTTTAGACCTGAACTGAATTTAAATTGTTTATGAGAGATTGCTCTGTGCATAAACAACTCTGCAGCCACATTAAAAACAAAAAGGCCAATCAATAAAGAAACAATTAAATAGGATAAACCAAAATAATAACAATATACAACAAATAATAAATGGCTCAATATACTTACTAACCAATAAGTATATTTGGTTCTCTTATTAAAAAATTTCATTAAAGTTTTTAAAAAATGTTCTTGTGGAAGATATATCATTTTCAGCTTTATTCCACCCCAATTTTTTCATATATTTGTTTGATATTTTTGGATTTTCTAATACTGCTGCAAGTCCTTTGATATTTGAATTATCTTCATTCTTTAAGATTCCAAATGTAGTTCTTAATATCCAAGGTTGTTTGTGAATGAATACTTTTCCTCTATGATTTATATCAATAAACATACCATAAAAATAATACATATCATTTAGTGAAGGCAGATAATTAATTTTTGATGTGCTAACACCTATAATTTTTTCTGTTGACTTTTCTATAATAGCACATACAGCGTGATTAACTCTATCTATTGCTTCAATTTCAGGTATTATATTATTTTTCACCCACAAATCAATAATGTTTTTTCTTATTTCAGGTGTTAAATTGTGACGAACAACTTTCAATTCATAATTCATAGTTCATAGTTCATAGTTTTAGGTATTATAGCACAGATTCAATCAAACCGCAACTGTTGAGAGGGCTCCCATATCATCTACAATCAGACGATATGCAGTTCCAGTTGGAGAAGTTAAAATCACACCTTGAGTTGTATTAATTCCAACTTTCACATCTCCATCTACTTGAAGTTTTGTTTGAGGATTAGTGGTTCCAATACCGATGTTGAAGTTCTCATTACCGACTAACCAGTACTCTGAAGTTCCTGATGTGTTTAGGCCAACTGCAAATTGAGTGTCTTTGGTGGTATCTGGGGAGTCAAAATGCACACCACCCTCACCACCCTCACCAGAACCAAGTAGAATTTTATAAGAAGCAGATGTTGAGAGACCAGTATAATTACCAAAGAAAGTATTACGACTTCCAGTAGTGTTGCAATATCCTGCACCCAAACCAAAGAAGTTATTACAAGTTCCAGTAGTGTTATATTTCCCTGCCGCAAAACCTAAAAAATTATTAGCATATCCAGTGGTGTTGTATCGTCCTGCATAAGCACTTAAAAAATTATTAGCAAATCCAGTGGTGTTATTAAATCCCGAATATTTACCTAAGAAGTTATTATAACATCCAGTAGTTGTAGAATTACCAGCATCAATACCCATAAAGATATTGTTGTGACCACCAATTAAATTTGCTCCAGTAGTATTATCACCAATCCTTATGTTGGTTCCTGGAGCTACACCAGATACGATAAATGTTCCAAATCCAAGAACACCATTGATTTCAAGTTTTGTTTGAGGATTTGTGGCTCCAATACCAATGTTGAAGTTCTCATTACCTACTAACCAATAGTTTGCTGGATTTGCATCAGTTCTTATACCAACTGCAAATTGAGTGTCTTTGGTTGTGTCTGGGGAGTCAAAAAGAGCATAACTTAAACCACTACCAAGTATAATCTTATTAGATGCTGATGTAGAAATACCAGAATACTTACCCAAGAAGTTATTATTATTTCCAGTAGTATTAAAATATCCAGATTTATAACCAATAAAGTTATTACCATTTCCAGAGGTATTATATCTTCCTGCAGTTTTACCAATAAAGTTATTAAAACCGCCAGTGGTGTTGCAACTTCCTGCATAACTACCAAAGAAGTTATTATAAAATCCGTTGGTATTAGAACATCCTGCACCACCACCAAAGAAATTATTACCACCTCCAGTGGTGTTGCAACATCCTGCAATTTTACCAATGAAGTTATTATAACTTCCAGTGGTATTAGACCTTCCTGCATTAAGACCAAAGAAGTTATTATAAAATCCAGTGGTGTTAGAATCTCCTGCTTGATTACCAAAGAAGTTATTAAACCCGCCAGTGGTGTTAGAAGATCCTGCGCTACGGCCAAAGAAATTATTATAACTTCCAGTGGTGTTAGAATCTCCTGCTTGATTACCAAAGAAGTTATTAAACCCGCCAGTGGTGTTAGAAGATCCTGCGCTACGGCCAAAGAAATTATTATAACTTCCAGTGGTGTTATCAAATCCTGCACAACTACCAAAGAAATTATTATTATATCCAGTGGTGTTTAAAGCTCCTGCTTGATTACCCAAGAAGTTGTTATCATTTCCGGTGTTTTCGGTACTTTCAACACCATCAACAGTAATTGTAATATCATCAGTTCCTGAAGAACCACCAACATTAGTACCATCAATTGTTAATGTTTCGCCCAAATTATAATAATAACCTCCTGTTGTAATATTAACTATAGTAACATTACCACTACCATCTCTTTCAACAAAGAAAGTTGCATTATCAGCACCAATACTACCAGTTGCATATACATTAGAATAAGTAATGTTTGCTTCTCCTACTAATGTGGTGAAACTTGTGATGCCTATAGATGTTATAATACCTACTTTTCTTGCTCCTCCTGCACTAAAACCAAAGAAGTTATTATTAGCTCCAGTAGTATTGGAAGCTCCTGAATATTTACCTAAAAAGTTATTATATGCTCCAGTAGTTGTAGAATTACCAGCACCAATACCCATAAAGATATTGTTGTGACCACCAATTAAATTCGCTCCAGTAGTATTATCACCAATTCTTATATTGGTTCCTGGAGCTACATCAGCTATAGAAAATGTTCCAAATCCTAAAACACCATTGATTTCAAGTTTTGTTTGAGGATTTGTGGCTCCAATACCAATGTTGAAGTTCTCATTACCTACTAACCAATACTCCGAAGTTCCTGATGTGTTTATACCAACTGCAAATTGTTTGTCTTTTTTTGTATCTGGAGAATCAAAATATCTTCTTGGTCTAAACAATCCTGTTCCTAAAATTACCTTATAAGAAGCAGATGTTGAGAGGCCAGTATAGTTACCATAGAAGTTATTATAGCCACCAGTTCTATTACATCCACCCGCAAAATTTCCATAGGCTTGATTATACTCACCAGTAGTATTATTATATCCAGCTGAATAACCAAAGAAATTATTAGAGAGACCAGTAGTATTACATTTACCAGCATTCTCACCTACAAAATTATTATAATCACCAGTAGTATTGAATTTACCAGTATCTTCACCAATAAAAACATTATATTCACCAGTAGTATTATGATATCCAGCACAATGCCCAAAGAAATTATTATAGCTACCAGAAGTATTACCTACTCCAGCATATTCACCAAAAAAGATATTGTAGCAACCAGTAGTATTAGAATATCCAGAGCAATAACCTAAAAAGGTATTATCGCTACCAGTAGTATTAGAATATCCAGATTTATAACCACCCAAGAAATTATTATATCCACCAGTGGTATTAGAATATCCAGATTTATAACCAAAGAAGTTATTATAACATCCAGTAGTGTTTGATGAGCCAGCACCTACTCCAATAAAAATATTATTAGTTCCAGAATGACTTCCATCTCCAACAATAAAGTTATCATTAGAATCAAGATTTACATCTCCACCACCACCAGCAATAGTTAAACCACCAACAGTAGAACCATCTGATAGTTTTAGTTCTGGTGTGTTAGGGTCATAAAAGATTTCTCCTTCATTACCTATAAACTCATTAGGTTGTGATGCTCCCAGTTTTTCAACGAGAATTCTATAAGTGGTATTATCAATCATTTTATTTTTTAGATACTTTTTATTATTTATAAAGATAAAAAAAGAACCTCCTCTTTAGGGAAGTTCTTTGAAAGTTTATTTAACTAAATATCAAACTACAAATGCAACGGTATTTATACCAACATTAAGATTTCCACTATTATCAATAGTTAATGCATATTGAGTTCCATTTGGTGAAGTAAGTTTGAGTGATGCGCCTGGAGTAGCAACAGTAACATTTCCACCAACAGTCAGTTTCTCTGTAGGATTTGTGGTTCCGATGCCCAAATTACCAGAAACATAAGCACCACCAGTCACCTGAAGTCTTTGTAATTCAGTTCCTGTAGATGTTCCAGAACCAATGAATACTGGGCCATTAGTAAATGTAGAAACTCCAGTGACTTGAAGTTGAGTAATAGAACCAATACCACCTATAACTGAAGTCGCAATACCAGCAGTTGTTGCATAAGTAGCAATACCACTAGAAGTTGCATAAGTTGCTATTCCACTAGAGTTAGCATAAGTAGCTATTCCACTAGAGGTTGCATAAGTAGCAATTCCAGCATTAGTAGCATAAGTAGCAATACCAGCATTAGTTGCATAAGTTGCTATTCCACTAGAGGTTGCATAAGTTGCTATTCCAGCATTAGTAGCATAAGTAGCAATTCCACTAGAGGTTGCATAAGTTGCAATACCAGCATTAGTTGCATAAGTTGCTATTCCACTAGAGGTCGCATAAGTTGCTATTCCACTAGAGGTCGCATAAGTAGCAATACCAGCAGTTGTTGCATAAGAAACATTAATATCATAAGTCCCAGTTAATCTATCACTACTGATGGTTCCCGTAGTGATATTAGCAGCATCGGAGAGATTGGTCGCAGTAGTAGCAGTTCCAGTAAGATTACCAAAAAATGTAGTAGCTGTTATAATACCAGAAGCATTAATATCACGAACTACAGGAATATCAAAATCAGTAACTTGAACTCCACCAACTGCAAGTCTTACTCCACTTGGTATTTGAGTGCTACCAATACCTACTCCATAGTTAAACATCCAGGCATCAGTATTTAATCCAGCAAAGGTATTCTCCTTTACCCACATAATCTGCTTGTAAGTATCTGGAAGACTATTAAATCCTACTGCATGTAAAGAAACTATTGGAGTTCCTTCTGTACTTGCAACTGCGATACCACCGTGATTTGCACTAAAGTCAGTAGAAGCATCATTTCCATAAGCATCAGTAACATATCCAACAATAATATCTTTATCAAGAATTTTTAAGTCTTGACTGATTAAATATGCAGATGTTCCACCAACAGTAATATTTCCAGTTACATTCAAATTACGATTAACTTGAAGGTCATTACCTATGGTTAAATTACTTCCAATTGTAACATCATCGGGAAGACCAATTTGTGGAGATACTCCTTCTCCTGAAATTACACTAACTTCAATTTCACCAGTAGTTCCAGTAATATTTTTTACATAATCACCATAAGTATGAGTTCCCAATCCAACAGTATCTGGTTGAATTGAGGAAGCCAGAGAGACATTTTGAGTTCCATTAAAATCTTGAGGTGCTGCAACAATATCTCCAGTGATTTCAAAGGTTCTGATAGTTTCTAATTCAGTTGCGGTAGTTGCAGTTCCAGTTAAATTAGCATAAACAGTAGTAGCAGTTACAATACCTACAGTAATATCAGGAGTTCCAGTAAGTCCTTGAGCTACTGTAGCTATTCCAGCATTAGTAGCATAAGTTGCTATTCCACTAGAGGTTGCATAAGTTGCAATACCAGCAGTATCGGCATAAGTTGCTATTCCACTAGAGGTTGCATAAGTTGCAATACCAGCAGTATCGGCATAAGTAGCAATTCCTGCTGTTGTTGCATAAGAAACATTAATATCATAAAAACCAGATAATCTATCGCTACTAATGGTTCCCGTGGTGATATTAGCTGCATCAGAAAGATTATTTGCAGTAGTTGCAGTTCCAGTTAGATTACCGATAAATGTAGTTGCTGTGATAACCCCAGAAACAATTAAAGAAGTTGCAGAAGCAATTCCTAAAGTAGATGCAACCGAAACATTTAAATAATTTGTTTCAATAGTTCCAGGAGTTAAAGTTATATCTTTTAAATGTATCGTTCCACTAACATATAAATCTCCACCAGTCGTTGTAATTCCACCAGAACTTGCAAGAGTTGTGATACCAGTGATATTAGTATTACCGATTACATCCAATACTAAATCGTTTTCAGTATAAGAACGAATACCAATATTTAAATTTCTTTTACGACTGCTGAGATATTCGGACATTTTAATTGAGTGTTTCTAAAATACTGAATGTATACTTTAAATCTGTTCCATTTGTTCCAGAGAGTTCAAGACTTTCGCCACTTAAAACAAATAACTTTCCAGAGAATAATTTAATAACATCATTAGCTGAAACTGGAGAGTTTGGAACTATCTCAGTAGTATCCCCATTTACATAAGAAAATAAAATCTCTTCAGTATCCGCACTTAAATTCGCAACCTGACCCATTAATACAACTCCAGTATATCCAATAGGAGCAGTATAGATAATTTCTGGACTTGTGGAAACAATTCCAACTAATCTTTGATATACATTTAAAGGAAGCGCCATTTTATTAATCTCCTCCGAGTGCAAGAATGAATGGGGTCATTTGAGAGAATAAACTTTTAGAATATGACCTACCAGAAACATTACCAGTTTGCTGATTAATCACTACACCATCACCAATTCTAAAGTTTCCTGATTGGTCGGTAGAAGTATAAACAACTAAACCACCATTACGAGCATCAGTTTCATTCTCTTGTATAGGAACTCCACCAGAAGCAGGAAGAGCAGTTGCAATTTCAGTACCAGAACCAATATATTCTAATGAATGACCAGATGCTAATACTCTACTTTGCTTATAAAAATATACTTCAGAACCAACTTCAACAGAATAAGGAATATTATCATTTAAAGTTACAGTACATATTCCAGAAGAAACTGAAGTAGAACTTTGAATTGAATAATAAGTAGGAATTAATTCTATAGAAACCACTGCTGTATTTAGTCCAATATTTGGGGCACTGATTGTGATATTTGGAGTTGTAGTATATCCTCTTCCACTAGAGACTAACTCAAGACCAATCACACTTCCATTCTTCACAATCGCAACTGCTTGAGCTGGTATTCCCCAAGGAGTTATTGGTGGGTCAATTGTAACATAAGGAGTACTCGTATAACCAGTTCCACCTGAAGATACTTGAACTTTATTTACAGTAGAATAAAGAGTATCAAAATAAAGAACTTGACCGTCAAATGGTCTCGTGATATTTAACTTTACATTACCACCCGAATCATAAATGTGAGATAAAGTTGAGATACCTACATTTAAGGAAAAAGAATCACTTGTCGGTGTAGATTGAACTTCAAAGATATATCCTTTATTTCCAGAAGGATAAGTTAAAACTCCAGGCTCATAAGTACAAGTGAATCCAAGTCCTGAAAGTGAAACTCCCATACCAACAGAGAAGTTATGAGGTTCTGTGGTATAAGCAGTAAGAATACCAGTTACATTATCATACTCTGCATCTTCAATATTAAAGTCTGGGTTATCAAATTCAATTACAAAAGTATCAGAATTAATGGATGCAGTTTCAGTAGTAGTTCCAGAATACTTCAGAGGACTTAAACCATCAGCAACTAATCCATAGTTACCGAAGGATGAGTTGGAGTTGGTTAAATCACAAGCTCCACCAGAACCACAATAAACTGCGATATCATTACAAATAGTGAATAGCGAAACTAATTGAGCGTATCCTTCATTGGTAATTGAAACGCCAATTCCACCTTGATTATATTGCGTATAAGAATCCAGAACCATTGATTTAATTGGTCCGATTGCTTTATTACCATCAATTTGTAATCCAATACTATTTGGAATAAAGTTAGTGCAGTTTTGAATATAAGGAGACTGATTAATATATCTTATCTGATGAGGGTCAAAAGAGAAGATTGCTCCTGTATTTGCGGCTCCAACAAAAGACATCTCGGCAATATAGTTTCCATTTCCCACATAAAATAAATCTCCAGGATTAGAACATCCAATAGAGACTTCACGAATACTTCCACCAATAATACTCACTTGGTCGGGAAGAGTAACTGGATTATTTAAAATATAATTACCAGCAGCAACTTTAATGACTGTTCCTGAAGTAGCAATTCCAACGGCACTTTCTAATGTATATTTTGCTTCTTGTATTGATTTTCCATTATTTTCATCACTTCCATTCTTTGAGACATAAAGAGTATTTGCTTCATCAGGAAAGAATTGATTTCTTGTTACTGGTATAAAGGTCTTAGTTGCTGCATCATAGGCAACTAAATCGCCATCTGCAACTCCAATCATATTTACATCGGTAAGCTGAATAAACTTACGAGGTGCAATATTTCCAGAGAACGATGAGTTTATATTTGCAGCAGCTCCAACTTTAACCGAATAACTATCGTTTGAGGTATTAACTTTCATAGTGATGAGGTATCTTGTACTATAATAGAACCAGTAATATATTTTTTAGTTGTTAGTTCCACAAATCCAGAAGTTAATAAAATATCAAAATAACATCGCCCTGAAGGTAGTTCGGAAGTCATTGTGGAAGCCATTGAAATTATTACAGAACTATCTTCTTCACTCAAATCAACTTGAAATGGAAATTCTTTAACTGCTCCAGGATATTTACGAAGTTTTGATGTTCCAACAAAACTTGAGTTAATTCCTAATGGACTTCCATCTTCATTAAAAATATTAAAAGATGCATCAAAATCAGTTCCTTTCTGTATGGTTAAACTATTAATTTCGTATACGGCCATAGGAACTTATAACTCTTTATATATTTATAGTTTTTCTAAATAGTTATATAATTCAATTCACTCAAAAAATGGCTAGAGAGTGGGATAATGATACTAGAAATCCTTGGAATCCAAAAATACATAATATTCTTAAAACTATAGATTTACACACCAAAATGCATCTTGAGACTGGAAATGATTTTCATTGGTATCAGGCAGAAGCATTACGAAAATATGTTTCTGATTTAAAGACCTGGATACATTCTTGTGAGAAATGAAAAGACCAGTATTACTATTCTTAATCATATTTAGATTACTTACTCACGATGGAGTTTTTTCAAATGTCCGAAGACACCCACCTAAAAAACAATTCGCAGAAATCGGAGTCGCCATCAGAAGACCCTGTAAAAAAGGAAAAAAAAGATTGTCTCACCAATAGATTGATTTTTATTATTTGTTGCTCTTTGATTACCTTTGTGGGGGTTAATTTTATTAGCTGTACCTTTATGATTCCAGGTTCAATTGAAAGAGCCAGTGCATTGGGAGGTTTAAAAAATCCCCCTCCATTGGATTGCAAAGAATCACAAAAGAGGGGGTATGACGCTATACTTGCCGTATTATCTACAGTGATTGCATTAAAAGCAAGAGTTGATTAAGTAGTCTCAATTGCTTCAAAAATTTTATCTATATCAAATAAATCTTCATTCTCATCAAAAGGATACTCCGCCTCATTTCCATTGAAATCAAAATCAAACAGGTACGAATTGGGAAGTTTAAAGTTTTGAGGTTTTATGGTTTCTATATTGGTGTGAATATCATAACCAAATGTTGTTTTTGATGTCGCATTCCATAATACAACTGAAGGCAATCCTAGTGCTGCTGCAGCGTGTTGAAGGCAACTATCAATCAGAATTCGTTTTTCACTGTGTAGGATAATACTCAAGAACTCCATAGTAGATAATCGTTGTTTATCATCCCATTGAATTACATTCGCATTTATGAGTTTAGGAGAATTAACTTTAGTGCATTGATAGATGGTATAATCTTTACGATACTTATCTACAATCTCTTGAGCCACATTAAAGGGCATATCTCTGGCCCACAGATATTCTTTTGCATTTGGTTGAATCAGTCCACCGTTAGTATGAATCACCATCACTGGTTTATCATTCTTTACCCATACATCCTTTGAGATTTTCTTCTGAAGAGGATTAAAAATCAAATCTGGAGTTTCTCCGTGATATTCCAGATTATACATTTTACACCACGATTGAATCAGTGGAAGTCTCTTATGAATATGGTCTGTAGTCAAATAAGGTTCATTAGAGAAAATCAATGAATCTTGGTTTTCAATATAAGTCTGGTAAAAATATGATGTAGCTCCAAGTTGGTAAACCCTATCCACATAAGGAATATTCATAAAGACGTCTGTATAAACACAGACGACAATCAGCTTCCTATCTGGATAATTGTTTTTAATTGCTTTAGCTACCGCAGTTGCCGCAATGTGTTTTCCAAGGCCACCTTTTAGATCAAATATACAATATTGTTCTTTAGTCATAATTTTTATATCAAGTCAAAAGGTATTTAATCAAATTGGTAGTTGGAATCTTTTTGTTTTTTTATCTTCTTTGACTGGTGGAGTTTTTCCTTGAGCTG
>Ga0209085_1001752_pt1 | contig 12998 bp, 10 predicted proteins | sample C_131016_EF_Meta_FD_187310 | JGI IMG/M metagenome (GOLD analysis project Ga0209085, IMG submission 187310) | Freshwater microbial communities from Lake Croche, Canada to study carbon cycling - C_131016_EF_MetaG (SPAdes) (version 2) | ecosystem: Environmental > Aquatic > Freshwater > Lake...
TTCGACCAGGTCCCGTAAAGAGCGACATGATCAGACCATTTCTCTCTGCCCGGCATGGCTTAAGTAATGTAAAAAGTATTCATCCAGAGCTAGATCCCATCATGCAAGAAACTGAAGGTGTTGTAGTTTTTCATGAACAAGTAATTAGATTAATTTCAGTAATGACCGATATTTCATTGGCACAAGCAGATGAAAAACGCCGAGCACTTGGCACATTAGATGGTCAACAAGAGGTCTGCGATTGGTTTTATCCAGCAGCGCTAGCAAATAATTTTTCCTTAGAGGTAGTACAAGAGATCTGGGAGATCCTGCGCGCCTTCGCCTCATTTGGTTTTTGTAAAGCACATGCCGCCGCCTTTGCACTTCCTACCTATCAATCTGCATGGCTGAAAACTCATCACACCGCAGCATTTATGGCAGGAGTTCTTACTCATGATCCAGGTATGTATCCCAAGCGATTAATTCTCGATGATGCCAGACAGTGGGGAATTGAAATAAAGGGAGTTGATGTAAATAAATCAGAGCGCACAGTTGTAGTAGAAAAGGTAATTAGCAAGAATCAAAGTGCATATACCGCACCAGATTTAAAGAGCACGGGCCGATCACTACAACTGCCAAATGCAAATGGCTATGCACTTCGCATCTCATTAGCTGATGTAGGTGGCATATCTGATAATGAAGTAAGTTCAATTATTAATGGCCGGCCATATGTAGATCTATCAGATTTTGTTAGAAGATCTGGTGCTAGCGTTGCTACAACTGAATCATTAATAATGATTGGTGGCTTTGATCAACTTCATCAAATTGGAGATCAATTAAATCGACGTGATCTACTGCTGCACCTACAAGATCTCTATAAATTAACCGGCACCAAAATTGGTCAGGATCAATTAACACTAGAGCTTCTGCCACCACCACTTACCTCAGCAGGGCTACCAAATTTAACTGTGCAAGAGCAGATACAAAATGAGATCACCGTGTTAGGAATGGAGGTCTCTGCCCACCTACTCAACTCTTATGGTGAGTTCCTAAATGCAATTGGCGCTGTTAAATCTAGCGATGTCATTAAGCAGCGCTCTGGTGCCTCACTTTTAATCGCTGGCGTTAAATCTGCGCTGCAAACACCACCAGTTAGATCTGGTCGGCGAGTAATGTTTTTAACAATTGATGATGGATATGGCTGTAATGATGTGACCTTCTTTGAGGATGCGCAGCAAAGTTATGCGCAATTACTTCGTACCTCAAATCTATTTTTAATTCGTGGCCAACTTCGCCGAACTGGTCCACGGGGAGCCTCCATTAGAGCAACGCAGGCATGGGAGTTATCTAGTGCTTACAACTCATGGCTTGCCGATAATTCTTTAGGCACCAATAATTATTTAAATAAAGGGCGTAATCTGACAACTGTGAAGAGCAAAAACATATGAGTGAATCAACAATTTTGCATGTTGATATGGATGCCTTCTACGCCTCTGTTTCAATAAAAGATAATCCAAAATTAAAAAATAAAGCGGTGGTAGTTGGCGCAGGAGTTCGTGGTGTTGTTTTATCTGCTAATTACGAAGCTCGTAAGTTTGGTATCAGAGCAGCAATGCCAGTTGGTCGCGCCCAACGAATGGCGCCACACGCGATATTTATCGCACCAGATCATCAGCGTTACTCCGAGGTCTCTGAACATGTAATGCAAATATTTAGAGATGTCACACCACATGTTGAACCAATCTCATTAGATGAGGCTTTTCTCGATGTAACCGGTGCCAAACGTTTACTTGGTGATGGGCGAACAATTGCAAAATTAATCAGAGAACGAGTTGAAACCGAACAGGGAATTACTTGTTCAGTTGGAATTGCCCACAATAAATTTATTGCCAAACTTGCCTCACAACATTGCAAGCCAAATGGCATGCTGGAAATTCCAAGTGATCGAGTAATCACCTTTCTGCACCCACTGCCAGCAAGTGCAATCTGGGGAGTAGGCCCAAAGACCAATGAACAACTAGAAAAATTAGGTCTTCGTACCGTTGGTGAAATTGCAAATACTCCACGAAGTACATTGATCAGAGCGTTAGGTGAGGCAGCAGGTTCATCACTTTATGAGCTCGCATGGGGCCGTGATTATCGAGATGTAATTACCGATGAGCCAGAAAAAAGTATTAGTGCTGCTGAAACCTTTGCAAGTGATATCGATGATCCGGAAGAGATCCTGCGTGAGTATTTAAGATTGTGTGAGAAGGCAACACTTCGAATGAGAAGTGCTGGATACTGCGCAAAAACAATTTCAATAAAGGTGAGATTTGCAGATTTTAAAACTATTTCAAGATCAAAAACTTTGGATCAACCAATCTCCGGAACAAAGGAAAGTTTTGAAGTTGCTAAAGCTTTGTACCAAGCATTAAAGATTGATCGCGCGCGAATTAGATTGGTTGGTGTCGCACTTGAAGGATTGATTCCAGCAGAGGATGCACCTGAACAAATGTTGCTTGGGCAAAGAGATATTGGCTGGAAGGAGGCGGACTCCGCAATTGATCAGGTAAAGGCAAAGTTTGGCCGGGGTAGCGTGCGACCAGCACGCCTAGTAAGCCCTGATGAGGATGATTAAGCCGCTTCGAGTTTCCAAAGATCTCAAAACTGCTCTATATTTCGAATATGGGTTTATCTGATCACGAACGCAAGGTTTTGGCCGAGATGGAGGCCGCCCTTGAACAAGAGGATCCAAGGCTTTTATCTACCCTGACCGGAAAAGCCCGAACCAAACAATCATCCAGGGCGCTGCTAGGAGCTGCGGTACTGGTAATTGGATTACTGCTTCTATTTACCGCGCTAATCGCAAAGGCGACCTTGATCGGGGTTGGAGCTTTTGTGCTCTCATTAACTGGCTTGATCTTGATTTTGACCAACCTTTCCGTACGAGTAAATGGCGGCTCAGCCAGCAAAAAGGCGAAGCGCCGAGGCTGGGGCTCATCCTTAAATGAGCGCTGGGATCGCAGGAATGACCAGTAGTAATTAACTCGCCAAAGCTTTGAGACCGCCTAACTGGCGGTCTTTTTTTATGCCCAAAATCTTGGGGGTGGGATGGGGAGGGAGTGGAGAGAAAGTGGGTGAGGGGGGTTGAAAGTGGAGAAAAAGGGAGTAAAGTGGTGACCTGAGCGATTTTCTGAGCGTGAAGGGAGGCGATCAATGTTCTTGGGAACTCATGAACCAAAGCTTGATGAGAAGGGTCGATTGATCCTGCCCGCCCGATTCCGCGATGAGTTATCTGAAGGTTTAGTAATTACTAAAGGACAAGAGCGTTGTCTTTATGTTTTTCCAGCAAATGAATTTTCATTAATCACAGAACGCTTGCGTCAAGCACCAGTTACCGAGAAAAAATCACGTGATTACTTACGTGTGATGTTTGCCGGTGCACATGATGAGGTTCCAGACAATCAAGGTCGCGTAACTATTCCATCAGGACTTCGCACTTATGCATCTCTTGAAAAAAATTGCGTAGTTATTGGCGCAAATACCAGATTAGAAATTTGGGACTCTGCAACTTGGAACTCTTATTTGTCAGATCGTGAAAAAACTTTCGCTGATGTTTCAGAGGAGGTTCTACCCGGACTGTTTTAGATATCAATTTCGGCCACCGCCACTCAATAAAGATTCGCGGCGCCACTTCCCCGGTGCCGCGCATAACTTTAGAAAGTTCGATTCCGTCGAGTAAATCCGTTAAGTGGCGGTGACCAAAGTTGATATCAAGATATAAAGATTAAAGAAAAAAGCCAACCAATTAAGTAGGGAAGGGGAAGAAAATGAATGCAGAGTTAAAGCATGTTCCAGTCGCATTAGATCGTTGCATTGAATTACTTGCCCCCGCATTTGCAAATAAAGCAAAGCCTATAGTTATTGATTGCACGCTGGGCCTAGGTGGTCATGCAGGCGCAATGCTTTCTAGATTTTCAAATCTACAACTTATCGGTATTGATAGAGATCAATCTGCACTTGCAATCTCAACTGAGCTGCTTGCTCCATATAGCAACCGAATTAATTTAATTCATGCAACCTATGACCACATTGATTCTGTTTTAACAGATCTAGGCATTAACTCAGTAGATGGCATTTTCTTTGATTTAGGTGTTTCATCAATGCAATTAGATCAAGCAGATCGTGGCTTTTCATACTCTCAAGAGGCACCTCTTGATATGAGAATGGATCAAAGTTCACCATTAACTGCAGAGATTGTTTTAAATACTTACTCACATGGTGAGCTAGCAAAATTGCTACAAAAGTATGGTGAAGAGAAATTTGCCAGCAAAATTGCAGAAAATATTATTAAGGCAAGAGTTGCTGGGACTTTAAAGACCACAAAGGATTTAGCAGATTTAGTTAAAGATTCAATTCCAGCACCTGCTCGTCGTACTGGTGGAAATCCAGCAAAGCGCACCTTCCAAGCTTTACGTATTGAGGTTAATCAAGAGTTAGCGGTATTAGAGCGCGCTATTCCATCTGCATTAAAGGCGTTAAATGTTGGCGGCCGGCTAGTCGTAATGTCTTATCAATCATTAGAGGATCGAATTGTTAAAACATTTTTTGCTGAGGCAACCCAGGGAAGTACGCCTCTAGGTCTGCCAATAGATCTACCTAATTCAGCAGCAAAATTTAAATTGTTATTAAATGGAAGTGAAGCAGCGGAGATAAGTGAGCAAGAAGTAAACCCAAGATCTCAATCTATGCGCCTGCGGGCAATTGAGCGGGTGGCGGCATAATGGCAATCTTTGATTTTGCACCAGCAATTGAACGCTCTCGTAAAGCGGTCAGCCAAAAAACCGCAAAAGCGGTTTTGCGACTTGTGCCAGAGATGGAATCTGGCAAGCAAACAAGTGACAAAGGTTTTGTAATTGCAATTAGCTCCATCTTTATCACCGGATTACTGGCTCTTTTAATTATTAATACCGCCTTAGCTCAGGATGCATTCAAGTTACAACAATTAAAGCAACAAGCGACAGTTTTGGCTGATCAACGAGAGGCGATCCTTCGTCAAGTTGCCGAGAAAGCATCACCTGAGAATCTAGCTGCTAGCGCCACTAAATTAGGAATGGTTGCCTCAACAAATCCAAGATTCCTAGATTTATCTGCGACTGAGGTAAAGCCATGAATGAACAGGGCTTAACACCTCAGCAATTAGTGCATGAGCGAATTCGTAAAGTTGTTGCGATTGCAATCGTAATTTTGATGTTATTTGCACTTCGTCTGATTGATCTACAGGCGGTAAGAGCGCGTGGTTTTGTAGAGAGAGCTCAAAATGAATTAACCAAATCCGGAACATTGCTTGCGCCAAGAGGAACTATTTATGATGTAAATGGCGTGGAACTGGCACGAAGTGTTTCAGCCATAAACATTGCAGTTGATCAAACAGTTATAAATGATCCGCAAACTACTGCAAATTTAATTGCACCAATTCTTGGCATGAGCTCAATTGAATTACTTTCTCAGATCACGGGAAGCAAACGTTATGTGTTAGTGGCTAAAGATGTAACTCCAGCTACTTGGCGGGCAGTTAATTCTGCGATCACAAATTACAACAAAACAGTAATGGCTGAAAAAAATGGAATTACTAAAAGATTAGGTGGTTTTGTTCCAGAACGTTCTTACATTAGAGATTACCCAAGCGGAGGCTTAACCTCCTCTTTGATTGGCATCATAAATAATGAAGGAATAGGTGCAGCAGGGATTGAGAGCTCATTAAATCCACTGTTAGCTGGAATAAATGGAAAGTACCTTTATGCAAATGGTCGCGGAAATATTATTCCGGGCTCCGAGGAGGTAAAGGTTGAGGCTAAAGCTGGAACAAGTATTAGATTAACAATTGATCGCGATGTGCAATGGGTTGCGCAAAATGCAATCAACCAAGCGGTCGCATCATCTCGCGCAAAATCTGGAACCGTAGTTGTAATGGATCCAAAAACTGGCCACATTCTTGCGCAAGCAAGTGCACCAACCTTTGATCCAAATAACTCTGCTTCTATAACTTTAGATAGATTAAGAAATCCAGCGGTACAAGATGTTTACGAGCCGGGCTCTACTGGCAAGGTAATTACAGTTGCCGCGGCAATGGAAGAGAATAAAGTCTCACCAGACAGTATTTTCACCATTCCTTACTCAATGAAGATTTATGACCGTACCTTCCATGATCATGAAAAGCATCCAACCCAACGTCTGACAACCACTGGTTTATTAGCTGTATCTAGCAACACGGGTGCGATTCAAATTGGAAATATGCTCGGCCAAGATATGTTGTATAAATACCTACGTAAATTTGGAATTGGCGAAAGCACAGACTCCAAACTTCCGGGTGAGTCTGCAGGAATCTTGCATCCAGTAAAGGATTGGTCTGGAGTTTCACTTCCAACAATTGCTTTTGGTCAGGGTTACTCCGTTACCGCAATGCAAGCCACATCTGTCTTTGCAACTATTGCAAATGATGGTGTGAGAGTTAAGCCAACGATTTTGGCGGGCGTAGTTGATCAAAGCGGTAAGTACACACCAGCGAAATCAAGTGAGAGTGAAAGAGTTTTAAGTATTGAAACATCTGCAAAGTTGCGCACGATGATGGAGAGCGTAGTTTCTAAGGATGGAACTGCACCTACTGCTGCGATTCCAGGTTATCGCGTTGCAGGCAAGACTGGAACTGCGATGCGCTACAACAGCTCCTGCAGTTGTTACAGCGGCTACACCGCATCCTTTATTGGCTTTGCACCAGCTGATAAACCGGAATATGTTGTTAGTGTGACGATTCAAGATCCACAAGGTTTGCACTGGGGCGGCGCACTTGCCGGTCCAGTATTTAAAAAGGTAATGAGCTTTGTGTTGCAAAGCGAGAAGGTAAAGCCAACACCAGCTGCCGATATCTTCTACTCATTAACTGAAAGCACATTAAAAAGTAAAAATGGAAAGAGCGCATAATCCATGTTGCCTCGTCCAAAACTTGAAGGTAAAAATCTTAAAGATTTCGATGGCAAATTATTTAATCAAGAGCTCCATATCTCTGGAGTTTCAATAAATGCTCAGGCAATAAAACCGGGCGATCTATTTATCGCATTAAGTGGGGCGAAAACACATGGCTTAAATTTTGTATCTGAGGCGATAAAAAATGGGGCAGCTGCGGTCCTTGCAGATAAACCTGCAGATATTTCAATTCCATTGTTTGTCTCTGAAAATGCAAGATCGTTAGTTGGAAGGATTTCTGCTTGGTACAACGATAATCCATTTTCCAAATTAGTAGCAGTTGGTGTAACTGGAACAAACGGGAAGACCACAACAGTTAACTTAGTTAAACAAATGTGGCAATCGGCAGGAAAGAGCACTGGCATTATCGGAACAATCGGTACTGAAATAGATGGAATTAGCTTTCCTGGCATTAGAACCACACCTGAGGCATGTGATCTGCAGGCAATTGCTGCTTTGATGGTGCAAAGGAATGTAACTCACTTGGCTATGGAGGTCAGCAGCCATGCATTGGTGCAGGAAAGACTCTCTGGCGCATTTTTTAAAATAGCGGCATTTTCTAATTTAACTCAAGATCACTTAGATTTTCATGGAAGTATGGAGAATTACTTTTTAGCTAAATCAAAATTATTTAATGCCGATCTCTCCCAAAGCGCAGTAATCAATATTGATGATAAGTACGGCATTAAGCTCTATGAAAAAGATCAAAATAAGGCAGTTTCGGTCTCTCGTTTGAATAATTCAGGGGACTGGCATTTTGAAAAAATCGATGGCAAAAATAATGGTTTTGATGTTGTGATTACCAATAACAACAAGGATCAAATTAACGCTTTCTTTCCTTTGTTAGGTGAGCATAATCTTGATAATTTAATTTTGGCGGCTGCTATCGCCGCTGAATCTGGCTTAACAGTTTCTGAAATAGCCGCTGCGATTCCAAAGTTACAAAGTGTTGCCGGACGCCTAGAGCAAATAAATCTTGGCCAAAGTTTTAACGCCTTGGTTGATTACGCACACACACCAGATGCAGTTGAGAGAGTTTTAATCTCAGCAAAAGGATTTACAACTGGAAAGGTTATTGGCATCTTGGGATGCGGCGGAGATCGGGATAAGGGCAAACGCCCATTGATGGGTAAGGCATTGATTGATCATTCTGATATTGCCATCTTTACAAGTGATAATCCAAGAAGTGAATCACCAGATCAAATCATCTCTGAAATGGTGGGTAATTTAGAGATCACTTCTCCAAATTCAATTATTTCAGATCGAAGAGCTGCTATTGATTATGCGGTATCAATAGCAAATAGCGGAGACAGTATTTTATTACTTGGAAAAGGTCATGAAGTAGGCCAAGAGATAAGTGGTGTTGTTACACCATTTAATGATGTGACTGAACTTTCAGATGCAATATCTAAAGTGGTGAGCAAATGATTAAATTAACCGCAGCTGAGTTTGCGTCAATCGTAAATGGCGAGCTTTGCAACTTGGAACCAAATGAGATCATTGATCAAACCCCAGTAATTAATTCAAAAGAGGCAAAGGTTGGAAGCTTCTTTGCTGCCTTTGTGGGCGAGAATCTAGATGGGCATCTTTATGTGAAAGATGCGATTAGCAATGGTGCAAAATTTGCATTGGTTTCAAAATCGGTAACTGAACCCTCAATTTTGGTAGCAGATGTAGGTGCTGCATTATTGAAACTAACAACCTATGTTCGAAGCCACATTAAAGATTTAAAGGTAATTGGAATAACAGGATCGCAAGGAAAGACCACAACCAAAGAGTACTTAAACTCAATTCTTTCATTAGTCGGTGAGACTGTAGCAACTCAAGGAAATTTCAATACAGATATTGGAGTTCCATTAACTGTTCTTCGATGCACCAATGAAACTAAGTTTTGTATTGTTGAAATGGGCGCAAGACATATGGGCGACATTGCCAAATTAACAATTGCTACCAAGCCTGATGTCGGAGTAGTGCTAGTTGTGGGTACCGCACATTTGGGAGAGTTTGGATCTGTTGAAAATATTGCAAAAACTAAAGGTGAGTTAATTAAAGAGTTAACTGGCAATGCAATTGCAGTACTTGGCAATTTCGATCCATACACGCCAAAGATGGCTGATGGTTTACCTATCACCAAGTTAGTAATCGGGGAGGATGTCAGAGCAGCCGATCTTGAACTACCAGGTGGATTTGCTCATTTTGATTTAGTTACTAAAACTGGTCGCGTACCTGTTTCACTTCAACAATTAGGTGAGCATCAAGTACCTAACGCATTAGCAGCAGCAACTGCAGCCTCTGCGTTGGGCGTGAGCAATGAAAAAATTGCAGATGGTTTAACTACAGCGGTTGTATCGAGCAAGTGGCGGATGGAGATTTCTGAGTTTAATGATTTAACAGTTATTAATGATTTTTATAATGCTAATCCAGAGAGTATGAAGGCAGCATTAAAGAGTTTGGTTTTACTCTCCCAGGTTGGCGGAGGTGCATCGTGGGCGATTGTGGGCAAGATGCATGAATTGGGAGAGATGGAAAAATCAGCTCACCTGGAAATTGTTAAATATGCAGCCCAAATAGGGGTAGATCATTTGGTCAGCGTAGGAACAGATCTATACGGCGTAGAAAATACAAAAGAATTACTCCAAGAGATGAGTTTTCATAAGTGCAATGACCTATCTGCTGTTTTAGAGTTATCCAATAATTTTTCAGCAGGTGATGTTTTATTACTTAAGGCATCTCGATCTGAAAAATTTGAAGATATCGCACAAGCGCTTAAGGCAAAGTGGATGGAGATAGAGAGTTGAAAGGTATTTTGCTATCTGGTGCATTCTCAGCGATCTACGCGTTTTTTGCCACACCTGCATTAATTAGATTGTTAGCACGCAAAGGTTTTGGTCAATTTATTAGAGAAGATGGACCAACAACTCATTTAACAAAACGCGGAACCCCAACAATGGGTGGCTTAATTTTAATCTCCGCAGCAGTTTTGGGTTACGGATTTAGTCACTTAATCACAGGTATCACAATGACCACCTCTGCTCTATTGGTTCTAGCGCTAATGGTTGGCTTAGGAGTTGTTGGATTTATCGATGATTATTTAAAGGTTGCGAAGAAAAGATCTTTAGGACTTAATGCAAAACAGAAGATTTTAGGACAGGTTTTAGTAGCTGGTGCTTTTGGTTATGCCGGATTGCAATTTCCGGATAAAGATGGATTAACTCCCATATCAACAAATCTTTCAACAGTTCGAGATACCTCAATCAAATTAGCAATGGTTTTGATGGTTATTTGGGTAATTTTAATGATTTTAGGAACTAGCAACGGCGTCAACTTAACTGATGGATTAGATGGCTTAGCAACAGGTGCGGCGGTTATGGTTTTCATCTCCTTTATCTTGATTGGTGTTTGGGAGTTTGGCCAAAGTTGCGCAGTATCACCAGGATTGAAATGTTATGCAGTTAGAGATCCACTTGATCTAGCGGTACTAGCCGCCGCACTTGCTGGTGCGTGTGGTGGGTTTTTATGGTGGAACGCATCCCCTGCAAAAATATTTATGGGCGATGTTGGCTCGCTGGCACTTGGTGGAGCATTAGCAGGTATTGCAATTACCTTAAGAACTCAATTGTTACTTGTGGTCTTAGGTTTTCTCTTTGTACTTATAACTTTGTCAGTAATCATTCAAGTTGGGTACTTTAAATTAAGTGGCGGCAAGCGGGTATTTAAAATGGCCCCACTTCAACATCACTTTGAATTAATTGGTTGGGGTGAGGTAACAATTGTTATTAGATTTTGGATCATCGCTAGCCTCGGAGTAGCTGCTGGTTTGGGATTGTTTTATGCGCAATGGGTAGTTTCATAACATGTCCTTTATTGCCCAACTAGCGGGCAAGAAATGCTTAGTTATCGGAGCAGGCGTTACTGGCCAGGCACTAAAAGATGCCTTAGAAAGCTTCAAAGCTGAAGTGGTAATTTTTGATGAGAAGGCTAAATCAGGTGCGGTTTCAACGGTACCAAGTGAAATCCAACTAGCAATCACATCACCTGGATGGCGTAAAGATCATGAAGTTTTTTCTGAGATTAAGAAGATTGGCGCACAACTTTTAAGTGAGATTGATTTTGCCTGGCTGGTTAAGAATGAGTTAGCACCCAATCAAAAGTGGGTCGCACTTACTGGTACTAATGGAAAGACAACCACTATTCAGATGGTGGAGAGTATTTTTAAAGCAGCAGATGTAAATGGCGCCGCATGTGGCAATGTTGGTGAAACTGTAATTGCAGCTGTTTGCAAATCTCCTGCTTACGATTACCTAGCCTTGGAATTATCCTCATTCCAAATCGAATGGAGTGATCTGCCAAAGTATGAATCGGTAGCAATATTAAATATTTCACCAGATCATATTGATTGGCATGGCTCCTTTGAATCATATTCAAAGGCAAAGTTGAAATTATTAACCCAAGCAAACCATGTTGTTTTGAATAAAGCTGATCCCGAACTTAGAAACCGTTGCGCACTTAATCAAAATGTAATTTGGTTCTCACTTGATACGCCCGCACCTGGTGAGATCGGTTTAGTGGAGGAGTTGTTGATTGATCGGGCATTTTCACCAAACCCACAAGAGGCAAATGAAATCTCTGAGTTAGTTGATATCACGCCAACTGTTCCGCATAATGTTTTAAATGCCATGGCAGCAGCAGCATTAGCATTATCAATCGGTATTTCCTATAAAAAGATCAAAGCGGGCCTTAATTCATTTACTACTGATCATCATCGGATGGAGCTGGTGCGAAGCCATAAAGAAATTAATTGGATTGACGATTCCAAGGCAACAAATCCACATGCCGCCGCTGCATCAATCATGGCTAATTTAAATGTAATTTGGCTGGCAGGTGGTTTAGCTAAAGGCGCACAGATGGATGAATTAATTAAACAATGTCGCACCCGAATTAAATCGGCGATCTTATTTGGTAAAGACCGAGATCTAATTGCACAAGCTCTAAAGAGTTATGCACCAGATGTTCCCGTTAAATTAATTGATCTCAAAATTGATAATAAGCAGTTAATGCATGATGCAGTAGCTGCAGCGGTTGAGTTGGCGGTAGCGGGGGACACTGTTTTGCTCGCACCAGCATGTGCTTCAATGGATCAATTCTCATCCTATGTAGAGCGCGGCCAATTATTTGCGCAGGAGGTTAAAGCATTGTCATGAGTAGCAATTCAACGGTTCGAGATTACGCCCGCGTATTTAAACGCCCAGAATTACCTTTTTACTTAATTATCTGGTCGGTAATTGCGTTATCTGCACTTGGTTTAACCATGGTGCTATCAGCATCATCTGTTAAATCGCTACAAGATAATGGCTCTACCTACTCAATATTTATCAAGCAATTCTTTTTCTTAATTCTTGCAGGCGGCTGTGCTTATTGGGCCTTTAAAGTAAAGGGTGCCATTTGGCTAACAATCGCAAGATATGCACTTCTACTATCAATCATCTTCCTTGCGATGCCATTAGTTCCAGGACTTGGCAAAAATGTAAATGGAAATCTCAATTGGATCGAGTTTGCCGGCTTTACCTTGCAACCATCAGAGTTTGCAAAGTTAGGGTTAATTTTATGGTGCGCACTTCACCTTAAGAAAAGTGAAGCAAAGAGTGAAAATGGATTCATTAAGAACCCACTTATTGTCGTTATGCCAGGTGCCTTAGCTGTGGAGTTGTTTGTACTAGGAGAGCGTGACCTTGGAACTGGAATTCTGATATTTGCAATTCTTGGTGGAATTATTTTTATCGCTGGGGCGCCATTGAAGATCTTTGGTTACTCATTTGTTGCAGTGGCTGGAATTGTTGCGGCCTTGGTTATTACCACTCCAAATCGGATGCACCGCTTTGCCGCATTTTTAAATCCCTTTGATGAGCAGTACTACAAATTTGCTGGCTGGCAACCAGCACACAGCATCATGGGGCTTGCCAGTGGTGGTTTATTTGGCGCAGGCCTCGGCGCTAGTAAACAAAAGTGGGCTAATT
>Ga0209085_1001755_pt1 | contig 12977 bp, 5 predicted proteins | sample C_131016_EF_Meta_FD_187310 | JGI IMG/M metagenome (GOLD analysis project Ga0209085, IMG submission 187310) | Freshwater microbial communities from Lake Croche, Canada to study carbon cycling - C_131016_EF_MetaG (SPAdes) (version 2) | ecosystem: Environmental > Aquatic > Freshwater > Lake | place...
CCGACCTGATGCCCTCCGACATCACTGGCACCGAGATCCTCCAGGAGAACAAGGACTCCGGAGAGCGGGTGCTGCGGTTCGTGAAGGGGCCGGTGTTCGCCAACCTCGTGCTCGCCGACGAGATCAACCGCACGCCCCCCAAGACGCAGGCCGCGCTCCTGCAGGCGATGCAGGAAAACCACGTCACCGTGTCGGGCCACACCTTCGACCTGCCGCAGCCCTTCTTCGTGCTCGGCACGCAGAACCCGATCGAGAGCGAGGGCACCTATCCCCTGCCCGAGGCGCAGCTCGACCGCTTCATGTTCAAGATCTCGGTCGACTACCCCTCGCTCGACGAGGAGATCCGCGTCGCCACCTCGACCACGTCGCGGCAGGCCGCGCAGCTCGAGCCGCTCCTCACCGCCGCCGACATCCTCCGGATCCAGGAGATCGTCCGCGACGTGATCGTGGCGGAGCCGGTGGCCTCCTACGCCGTGCGGCTGGCGCGGGCGACGCGGCCCACCGACGCCTCGAGCCCCCCCGACATCCGCCGCTGGCTCTCCTGGGGCGCCGGGCCCCGCGCCTGCCAGTCGCTCCTGCTGGCCGCGAAGGCGCGGGCGCTGCTCGACGGCCGGCCCAACGTCTCCTTCGCCGACATCCGCGGCGTCGCCAAGCCGGTGCTGCGGCACCGCCTCGTGACGAGCTTCACCGCCGAGAGCGAGGGGGTGAAGGCCGATGCGATCATCGACCGCATCCTCGACGGGCTCTCCGAGACCGCCTGACCCCACCCCCGCGTCCTCACGGCGACCTCACGGCGAGGGCCCCATGCAATCATCCCCAGGCACGAGCCCGGCCGGCGGCGGGCCGCTGGCCGACGTGGCCGAGGTGCTCGACCCGGCGGGGCTCGCGCTCGTGTCGCGGATGGAGTTCGTCGCCCAGAAGGCGGTGCTCGGCCTGCTCTCCGGGCTCCACCCGAGCCCCTGCTTCGGCTCGAGCGTGGAGTATGCCGACCACCGCCCCTACACGCCGAGCGACGAGCTCAAGCAGCTCGACTGGAAGCTCCTCGCCAAGACCGACAAGTACTACGTCAAGCTCTTCGAGGACCAGACCAACACCCGCGTCACCGTGATCCTCGACGTCAGCCGCTCGATGGCCTACGCGGGGGACGGCGGCATGACGAAGCTCGACTACGGCCGGTTCCTCGCGGCCGGCCTCTGCCACCTCGCGCTCAAGCAGCACGACGCCGCGGGGCTCGTCACCTTCGACGGCGCCGTCCGCAGCTACGTGCCGCCGCGGTCGGCGGCCAACCACTTCCGCCACGTGCTGGCGGCGCTCGCCAAGGCGACGCCGGGGCGGGAGACGGCGGTGGGGCGGGTGCTGGCGGAGGTGGCCGGACGGCTGCCCCCGCGCGGCATCGTGGTGCTGGTGAGCGACCTGCTCGACGACCCGGCGAGCATCGCCACGGGGCTCGCGCACCTCGCGCACCGGCGGCACGATCTCGTCGTCTTCCACCTCGTCGATCCCGCCGAGCGGACGTTTCCCTTCGAGAAGGTGACCCGCTTCCGCGACATGGAGGGGGAGGGGCGGCTCGTCGCCAACCCGCGGCAGGTGCGGGCCGCCTACCTCGAGCGGTTCGAGGCCTTCCTCGCCTCCGTCCGCACCGCGGCGCTCGAGCGCAAGATCGGCTACGAACTCACGCTCACCGACCAGCCCTACGCCGAGGCGCTCGCCTCCTACCTCGCCCGGCGGCACCGTCGCGGCTAGCCGATCCCCCGGGCCGGCGGCCCCACTCCCATGCTCAATCCGCTCCTGCTGTGGTTCCTGCCGCTGGCCGTCGTGCCGGTGCTCCTGCACCTGCTCAACCTGCACCGGCTGCGCGAGGTGGAGCTGCCCACCTACCGCTTCCTGATGGAGGGCTACGTGCGGCAGCGGCGGCGCGTGCGGCTGGTGGAGTGGCTGCTCCTGCTCCTGCGCACGGCGGTCGTGCTGCTCGTCGTGGGGGCGCTCGTGCGGCCGGTCGTGGGGAGCTTCGCCGGCCTCTTCGGCGGCGCCGGCCGCGACGTCGTGCTCGTCGTCGACGCCGGCATGACCACCGGCCTCGTCTCCGAGGGCACGTCGGCGATCCACCGCATCCGCGAGGCGGCGCGGGCGGCGGTGGGCCGGTTTCACCCGGGGGATTTCGTCACGCTCGTGCGGGCGGGCATGGAGCCGCGGGTGGTGCACCGCGCGGTGAAGGGCGACGGGCGGCGGCTGGCGGCGGAGATCGACGGCATCGAGCCCGATCCGGGCACGTCCGACCTGCCGGCGGCGCTGGCCGAGGCGCTCGCCGGGCCGCCGCGCGGCGCGCGGAGCGTGTGGATCTTCTCCGACTGCGAGCAGCGGGCGTGGCGGCGGCTGGCCGATGATCCGGCGACGGCCCGCGTGCCCGCCGAGGTGCAGTTGGTCGTCGTCGACGTCGGCGGCCTCGGCGACCATGGCGGCGTCGCGAACCTCGCCGTGCTCGGCGAGCCGCCCCGCGGCCAGCGGCCGGTGGTCGGGCTGCCGGTCGAACTCGCCGTGCGGATCGAGGGGGCGGGCGGCGCCGGTCCCGTCGAGACGAAGGCCACCGTCGTGCTCGACGACGAGGTCGTGGCGCAGGTGCCGCTCGTGGCGACGCCGGGCCGCGTGGCCTCGGCGGCGGTCGCGATCGTGCCCCAGCGGCCGGGCGTGCTCCGCGGCCGCGTCGAGATCCCCGCCGACGCCTTTCCCGACGACGACACGCTCCTCTTCGTGCTCAACGTCGAGCCGCGGGTGGGCGTGGTCGTGGTCGCCCCGCGGGGCGTCGAGCCGCTCTTCGATCCGGCCCTCTTCCTGCGGCTCGCGCTCGACAGCCCGCGGGACAGGCTGGCCGAGGGACGCCGCGATCTGCCGGGGGGCGACCCGGCCGCGGCCCGACCGGCCGGGCAGGGGGGCGACGCCGCCAAGGACGCCGGCATCGCGGCCATCGCCGGCAGCCTCGACGTGAGCGTGGTGCGGTCGGACAGGCTCGAGGAGCGGCAGGTGAAGGCCGCCGACGTGATCGTGCTGGCCGACCCGAAGCTCGACCCGGCCCGTCAGCGCTGGATCCGCAGCCGCGTGGAGGGGGGCGCGGGGCTCGTGCTCGTGGCGGGCTCGCACGTGCGCGGCCCCGAGCCGCTGCCGGAGCTGTCCGCCGCCGCCGCGGGACAGCCGGCGCGGGAGGGGCTGACGATCCGGCTCGCCGCGCCCGTCGGTGATCCCGGCGACGAGACCGCGGGCCGCACGCTCGACCGGATCGACCACTCGCATCCGATCTTCGCCCCCTTCCGTCCCGGCGCTGCCGGAGCGGGTGGCTCGGCGCTCGAGACGCTCGTCGTCTTCCGGCACGTGCCCCTCGAGCTGCCGGCGGCGGCCAAGGCGGGTGCGGCGCCGGCGCGGGAGCCGCGCGAGGTGGTGCTCGCCCGGCTCGACGACGGCACGCCCGTCGTCGCCGAGACGCGGATCGGCCGCGGCCGCGTGATCGTGTCGGGCCTCGCCGTCACGCCCGACTGGTCGAATCTGCCGGTGCATCCGGCGTTCGTGCCGATCATGCTGCGGGCGGTGCAGCACGTGCGGCCCGAGCCCCCGGCCGTCGCGGCGGAGAGCGTGCATCCCTACGAGCCGGCCCCGGTGCGGCTCCAGTCGGGCTGGCGGCGGGCGGTCGTGCAGGCCAGCGGCCCGGCGGGCGACACGCGGATGATCGACATGGTGCCGGGCGACACGGGCGCCACCGGCGCCCTCGACGACACGCGGGCCGTCGGCTTCTACGAGTTCGCCGTCGAGCCGCCGGCGGGGCAGACCGCGCCGCCGGTGCGGCTGGGCATGGCGGTCAACCGCGACGTCGAGACGGCGGCCTTCGCGGCGTTCGCGTCGGAGGACGTGGCGGCGGCGTTCGCGCCCCACCCCGTGTCGCGGCTGGCGGGCACCGCCGCCGATCCCGTGCTGCACGGCCGGCTCACGGGCCGCCGGGAGATCTGGCGGTGGCTCATCGCCGGTGTCTTCGCGCTCTTCTTCGCCGACTTCTTCCTGAGCACGCTGCGGCCGCCGGAGGCCGCGGTGCCCGGCGCCAAGCGGGGCTGGCGGGAGCGGGCGGGCGACTGGCTGGGGCGGGCCGTGGGCAACTCCGCGGTGGGCGACAGCATGGAGATGCCCGCGGGATAGTCGCCCCGCGACGCGGCCGCCGGGGCGGCGCCGCGACGACCGGGATCGCGGGCGGGGCGGGACGGCATGGGCGGTTCGGGAACGAGGGTGGAGGTGATCATGTCGAGCGGCCTTTCGAATCAGCTGTCGAACCGCGCCGACGACTCGTGGCAGTCGCGGGCCGGACGGATCGCGGCCGTCGTGTCCGGCGTGCGGCTGCGGATGGTGGCGGTGGCGCTCGCCACGGGGCTCTTGCTCACGCTGGCCGCCGCGATCGCCTGGGTCGTCGGCGGCGTGCTCCTCGATCTCGCGGCGCCGCTGTCGGTGCCGCTGCGGGTGGCGGTGTGCGGCGGCTGGCTCGCCGTCGTGGCGGCGGCGACGGCCGCCTTCGTGCTCCTGCCCGCGGTGCGCCGGCCCCTCGTCGACGCGGTGGCGCTGCGGATCGAGCGGGCGCTCGGCGGCATGCACAACCGGCTCCTCACGGTGGTCGACATCGCCCGCGGCGGCACGGCGCAGGCCGGCGGGCGCCGGCTCGAGCCCGACATGGTCGAGCGGCTGCTCGCGCAGACGCAGGCGCTCCTGGCGGGCTTCCGGCCGTCGGCCGTGATCCGCTGGCGGGCGCTCGCGCGGAGCCTCCTCTTCGTGCTCGGCGGCGCGGCCGCGCTCGCCGGGCTGCACCTCGTGCTCGGCGAACGGCTCCTCGTCACGCTCGAGCGGCTCTGGAACCCCACGGCCGACATCCCCCCCGCCACCTGGCTCACCCTCCGCGCGCCGGGCGACGTCGACGTGCTCGAGGGGGAGCCGCTCGTGATCACCGGCAGCGTCACCCGCGGCACGGTCGACGGGGCCGACCTCGTGGTCTACGACGAGGGGGGCCGCGCGGTCCGCTACCCGATGCGCGCCGGCGTCGACGGCGGCTTCACCGTCACGCTCGACGGTCTGGATGCCGCGGCCCGCTACCGCATCGAGGGTGGGGGCACTTGGACGCGGACGCACGCCATCCGGCTCCTCGAGCGGCCCGAGATCCTCGCCGTGGCCCCGCGGATCGTGCTGCCCCCCTACATGCGGATCGATGCGCCGCTTCCCGTCGACCCGGAGTCGCGCCGGATCGAGGCGCCGCTCGAGTCGACGGTGGAGTTCGTGGCCGCGGTGACGCCGGACGTCGCCGAGGGCAGCCTCAACCTCTTCGGCCGGCGGCTCGAGACCCGCACGGTGGAGCGGTTCGACGAGCGGGTGTGGTTCGAGGACGACCTGCCCCGCGACGCGGTGGAGGAGCAGCCGTGGCGGTGGACGACGGCCCACGCGGCGGGGGGCCTGCGGAGCTTCACCTTCGGCCACGACGGCCGCCCGTTCGCGATGCGCACGCGGCTCGAGCCCCTCGTGCTGCCGCGCGAGCAGGTCGCCACGCGGTCGGTGATGGTGATGGCCCGGCTCGACCCGGCCGACCCGCCCGGCCGGCTGGCGATGCTCCTCGACTGCGAGGGGGGCCGCACGGAACTCGTCTGGGGCGACGCGGGCTCGGCGCCGCCGACGCAGGGCTTCGCCCGCGTCGTGGCCGGGCCGCTGCCGACCCCCGGCGCGTGGACGCGGCTCTCGAAGCCGCTCGCCGAGCTGCCGCAGCTCATCGGCCGCAGCGTCGGCAGCGTGACCTTCTCGATCGACCGCGGCCGCGTGCTGCTCGACCGGCCCGGGTGGGTGGAGCGGTCGACGGAGTCGGTCTCCGAGCCGGTCGACCATCCGACCGGCAGCCTGCCGATGCGGCGCGACGAGGCCGGCGCCACCGACGCCGCGTCGGCGGGCGGCACCGCCCTGGCGGGCAGTGTGGCCTCGGCAGGCAGTGCCGCGTCGGCGGGCGCGGAAGGCGCCGCCCCGCAGACACCGCAGCGGGCCGCCTGGATCGGCGGGCTGCCCGTCGCCGCGGCCACCTGGGCGGCGCTCGAGTTCCGCAGCCGCGAGGGGCATCCGACGCTGCCGCAGGCGGCGGTCGAGATCGTGCCCACGGTGGACAAGCCGCCGGCGATCATCGTCGAGGATCCTCCCGAGGTGCTCACGCTCGAGGTGGTCGACGACCTGCCCCTCCGCGGCCGCGTCTTCGACGACTGGGGCATCGACGCGGTGCTCGTGCGCACGGGGCCCGACGCGAAGCGGCTCGGCGCGCCCGAGCCGCTCGCCGGCGTGACGCCCGCCGTGCGGCCGCCCGACACACTCCTCGCGTTCGACGCGGCCTTGTCGGCGGAGCGGCTGGGCCTCGAGCCGGGCAGGTCCGCCGCCTTCACGCTCCTCGTCCGCGACACGAAGGGGCAGGTCACGGAGACGAAGCCGTTCGTCGTGTCGGTGGTGCTGCCGCCGGAGCACGCGCTGGCGCGACTCGGCGTGCCGGGGCTCGAGCAGGCCCGCCGCGAGGCGGAGCAGGCGGCGCGAAACGCCGACCGCAAGGCCGAGGAGCTCGACGCCCGGCGGGAGGAGGTGCTCGAGGCGGTGGGCCGTGAGCCGCTCGACGCGCTCGACGCGGCGGAGAAGGCCGCCCGCGAGGCGGCCCTTCAGGCCAAGCCCGACGACAAGAACGCCCCGCTGCGGCAGGAGGCGAAGGAGAAGACGGCGGCGGCGCAGCAGGCGGCCGACCAGGCCGTGAAGGATCTCGAGAAGCCGCTCCGCGCCGACATGGCGAAGATCGACGCGCAGCTCGAGGAGCGCAGCCGCGAGGCCGACCGGCTCGCCAAGTCGGTCAAGCGGGCGGCGGAGCAGGCGGCGAAGAACCCGCTCGTGCCGAAGCCGCAGCAGGAGCGGCTCGCCGGGCTCGCGAAGGATTCGCGGCAGCTCGCCGAGGCGCTCGAGAAGAGCGACCAGTTCAAGGGGGACGCCGCCAAGCTCGACCGCATGGCCGACGCGCCGGAGGCCGCGGAGGTGGCGGAGGAGACCCGCCGGCTCGCCGAGGCGCTCGGAGAGGTGGAGCGGGAGATCGACGCGGCCGGCGCGGCGCGGCGGCTCGAGTCGCTCGCGCAGGATCTCGACCGCCGCGCGGAGGCTCTCGAGCGGGCGCGGCAGGCACGGGCGGAGCGGGCGGCGGAGGAGGGGGCGGCGCCGCAGTCGCCCCAGGACCGGCAGGCCGACGCCGCAGCCCGCGGGCAGATCCAGCAGCTGCAGCAGATCCTCGGCCGCGCCGCGAAGCCGCAGGAGACGGCGGCCACGCAGACCGCGGCGCCGCAGCCCGATGCCGCGAAGCCTGACGCCGCGAAGCCCGCCGCCGACGCCGCGGCAGCGGCGAAGAACACACGAGAGCCCGCCGCCGACGCCGCGGCAGCGGCGAAGAACACACGAGAGCCCGCCGCCGACGCCGCGGCGATGGCGAAGAACACACGAGAGCCCGCGGCCGACGAGCCGGCCGCGGCGAAGATGGAGGCCGCGAAGCAGCCGCCGGGCAACGACGCTCCGGCGGATCCGGCCGAGGCCGCCGAGCAGCCCACGCAGGCGATGCAGCAGCCGGCACCACAGCCGCCGGATCCCGTGTCGCGGGCGCTCCTCGACGCGTTGGCGGCGGCGGCGGAGACGGCGCGGGCGACGGAGACGCTCGCCGACCAGCTCGCCGGCCGGCGGCCCGTCGAACCCCCCGCGAGCAAGGCCGGCGCGGGCGAGCGTGCCGCCGCCACGCCCGCCGCGACCGATCCGGGCGCGAACGTCCCGGCCGCGAAGGACGCCGCCACGAATGAGCCCGGCAAGAATGAGCCTGGCAAGAAAGAAGCCGGCAAGAATGAAGCCGGCAAGAACAACGCCGGCGAGAACGAGGCCGGGCGCGGCGAGCCGGATGCCGGCGCCGGTGAGCACGATGGTGACGGAGCCCGGGCCGAGGCGATCGCGGACCTGCTCAAGAGCCGGGAGGTGCAGCGGGCGCTCGACATGGCGGAACGGGCGCGGCGGCTGGCGGCGCAGGCCGCCCGCGAGGCGGCGGCGCAGGCCCGCAAGACGCAGGCGCAGGCCGCCATGGCGAGGCAGCCGGGGGCGGGCGAGGAGGCGGCGCAGGAGCCGACCGACCAGGATTCCGAGGCAGGCACCGACGGCGGCGCCATGGCGGGCCGCACCGAGATCCAGCCGGGAGATCCCCTCCGCGGCCTCGACGCGGCCCGGCGGGCGGCGATCTACAAGCTGCCGCCGCGGGTGCGCGACCCGCTCCTCGAGGGCATGCGGCAGAAGGGGCCCGCGGCCTACCAGGACGTGATCGACACCTACTTCCGCCAACTCGGCCGGGACATCCCGCAATGAACCGGCTGCCCGCCTCGATCGCACGGTTTCTCGGCATCGGCCACGACCTGGCCTCGCGGATCGACCGCGTCGAGTGGCACTGGGCGCGGCCCGACCTGCTCGTGGCCGGCCTCCTGCTGCTCGTGCCCGTGGGCTGGTGGATCGTGCGCCGGCACCGCGAGCGGATGCCCTGGCTGTCGCGGCGGGCGCGGCGGGCGCTCGACGTCTGCCGCATCGCCATGCTCGCGCTGCTCGTGTTCGTGATGGCCGGGCCCACGCTCCGGCTCGAGGAGCGGGTCGAGGAGAAGCCCGTGGTGGCGCTCGTGCTCGACATCTCCGACAGCATGCGGCTGCCCGTCGGCCCGCTGCCGAAGTCGGCGATCGCCGCGGTGGCCACCGCCGCCGGGATCGAGCCGCCGCCGGAGACGGACGACGCCGGCACGACGGCGCTCGTGGAGCGGATCGGCGGCCTCTCGCGGGCGGAGCTCGCGCGGCAGGTGCTCGCGAGCCAGGCCGAGACGACGCTCCGCCAGCTCGGCGACGGCTTCGAGCTGCGCCGCTACGAAGTGGCCCGCCGGCCGCGGCGGGTGCGCGACGCCGCGGGGGCCGCGGGTACGACATCGTCCGGCAGTGTGTCAGCCGGCAACGTGTCTCCCGGCATGGCTTCATCCGGCACGGCTTCATCCGGCAATGGGCCCCCCGGGCAGTCGCCGGGGGGCGTGGCGGCCGGCGACGAGGCCTTCGACACGAGCCTCGGCGCGGCGGTGGAGATGGCGATGGACGACGCCTCGGGCCGCCGGCTCGCGGGGATCGTGCTCGTCACCGACGGCCGCTCCACCGCCGGCATCGATCCGCTCGAGGCGGTGCGGCGGGCGGCCGACGCCTCCGGGGGGGAGCCGCGCGCGCCCGTGCTCGCCGTGCCCGTGGGCTCGCCGGCGCCGCCGGTCGACGTGGCCGTGGCCGCGGTGCTCGCCGCGCCGGTGGTGGCCCTCGGCGATTCGGTGGCGATCGGCGCGGCGATCGAGTCGGCCGGGATGGCGGGCCGCGGCGTGACGGTGGAGCTGCGCGACGCCGACGGCCGTGTGGTCGAGTCGCGTCCGGTGACGCTCAAGGACGGCCGGCAGCAGGTGGCCTTCACCTGGAAGGCCGCGGCCGCGGGCTCCAGCCTGCTCACGGTGGCGGTGCCGCCCGAGGCGGACGAGGCGACGGGGGAGAACAACGCGGCGACGGTGGCGGTGGAGGTGTCGGACCGGCGGGCGAAGGTGCTCGTCGTCGATCACGCGGCCCGCTGGGATTTCCGCTTCATCGATCACGCGATCCAGCGCGACACCGGCTTCGAGCCGCGGATGATCCTCACCGGCTCGCTCGACGCGGCGGCGGCGGGGCAGGGGGACGCCGCCGGCCTGCCCGCCGACGTCGACGCGTGGGCGGCCTACGACCTGGTCGTCCTCGGCGACCTGCCCGCCGGCATCCTCGACGAAGCGCGGCAGCGGGCGCTCGTCGAGGCCGTCTCGACCCGGGGCACGGGCGTCGTGTTCCAGCCCGGCGGCCGGCACCTGCCGCGGGAGTACGAAGCCGCGCCGCTCGCCGGCCTCTTTCCCGTCGAGGTCGACTGGCGGGCGGGCAACGGCTCGGCCACGGTGGAGGCCGCCGGCTTCAAGCCGCTCGCGATGCGGGTGACCGCCCGCGGCGCGATGCACCCGGCGTTCGCGCTGGGGGACGACGCGGCCCGCAACCGGGCGCAGTGGAGCACGATGCCCCCCTTCTTCCGCGCCGCGGCGGCGACTGGCCCGAAGCCGTCGGCCACGGTGCTCGCGGAGGTGGAGTCGCCGGTCGCGCGCGGCACGATCCCGCTGGTGGCGGAGGCGCCGCTGGGGAGCGGCCGCGTGGCCTGGATCGGCACCGACGAGACCTTCCGCTGGCGGCGGAACGTCGGCGACCAGCTCTTCTGGCGGTTCTGGGGGCAGGCGCTCCGCAGCGTCGCCCGGCGCGAGGACCGGCCCGCCGACGCCGCGTGGCTGGCGGCGTCCCCCGGACGGCTCGAGCCGGGGTCGGCCGTGCTCGTCGAGCTCAACGTGCCCGAGGCCGCCGCGCGGAAGGGCCCGACGGCCGCCGCGTCGCGGACCGTGTCGCTCGAGCGGTCGGGGGCCGGCGGCCAGGCCACCACGGCGCTCGAACTCGCCCCCGCGGGCCGGCCGGGCCTCTACGCCGGCACGTTCACGCCCGACCAGCCGGGCCGCATCGTCGTGCGGCACACGCCGGCCGCGGGCGCGGCGCCGCTCGTGGCGGAATGCGTGGTGGCCGAGCCGACCCGCGAGCGGGCGCGTCCGGCCGTCGACCGGGAGTCGCTGCGGGCGCTGGCCGACGTGTCGGGGGGCGCGGTCGTGGAGATCGGCGACTTCTCGACGATCCCCTACAAGCTCGAGTCGTCGTCGGTCGAGGCGAAGCTCGCGCTCGAGGACGAGGTGTGGGACACCTGGCCGGTGCTCCTGCTCCTCGTCGGCCTCTACTGCGTCGACATCGCGATCCGCCGGTTCTCGGGGTCGAGCTAGTGGACGCGACGCGACACTCCGATCGACACGGCATCCCGCCCGACGGCCGGCCGCGCCGTGCGCCCCGCCCACGACCGCCATCCACGAGGACGACGCCCATGCACCGCGACCGCACCCGCCCGCTCTCCGGCGCCGTCGCGTGGATCGTGGCGTGCGGGCTGCTGCTCGCCGGCCCCGGCGGCGCCGCGGCCCAGACCGATCCCGACGCCCGCGAGCTCGTGCGGGTGGAGGCGGCGGTGGATCGGGCGCTCGAATACCTCGCCGCGCAGCAGCAGCCCGACGGCACCTGGCCGCAGGGGGTGTCGCAGCGGCCCAACACCGGCGTCAACGCGCTGTGCCTGCTCGCCTTCATGGGCCGCGGCCACGTGCCCGATCGGGGCCCCTACCGGGAGACCGTGGGGCGGGCCATCGACGGGCTCCTCGAGAGTCAGCAGAAGGACGGCCTCGTCGTGCGGCCGGGGGGCAACTCGCACGGGCCGATGTACGAGCACGCCCTGGCCACGCTCGCGCTGGTCGAATCGTCGGGCTGGCTCGACCGCCCCGACGTGCGGCCGCGGTGCCAGCGGGCGGTGGACGTGATCGTGGCGGCGCAGAACCGCGAGGGGGGCTGGCGCTACCAGCCGAAGCCCAACGACGCCGACCTGAGCGTGACGGTGATGCAGGTCGTGGCCCTGCGGGCGGCACAGAACGCCCGGCTCGACGTGCCGCAGAAGACGCTCGACAAGGCGGTGGACTACGTGAAGCGGTGCGCGCGGCCGGAGGGGGGCTTCGCCTACCAGCCGGGGCAGGGCGTGAAGCACGCGCAGTCGGCGGCGGGCGCCCTGTGCCTGCAGCTGCTCGGCCGCTTCGACGATCCCGACGTGGCCAAGGCGCTCGAATCGCTGCGGGCCAGGGAGTACGAGCCGGCGATGGACCAATACTTCCACTACATGAACTACTACTCGATGCAGGCCCACTTCCAGGCCGGGGAAGAGCAGTGGGACCTGTGGCACCCGCGCGTGCGGCGACAGCTGCTCGAGACGCAGAACGCCGACGGCAGCTGGCCGGGCTGGAGCGAGGAGCGGATCAACGGCGCCGCGAAGTGCTACTCCACCGCGATGGGGGCGATCACGCTCGAGGTGTACATGCACTACCTGCCGGCGTATCAGCGCTAGCTGCCGTGGAGAAAGTCCTCCGGACGTTTCTCCACGGATGAAAACCTCCGGTTTTCACGGGAGCTGCGCTCCCGGGATCGCATCCCTGCGATCCCGGCAGGCTGTGCGTCCACAGCCTGCCGGCTGCCGTGGAGAAAGTCCTCCGGACGTTTCTCCACGGATGAAAACCTCCGGTTTTCACGCGCTGCGCCACAGTCTCACACGATGCGCACCAGCTATGTCTCGAGTCGACGGCCTATAGCACCTGCAATCGAGTGAAGGGGCTGCCCGTCGCCCCGTGAGACGGCGTAGGCGGCAAGCGCAGGCAGGATGCCGGAGCGCAGCCGGCTTCGAGTGAGCCGAAGCCTGGAAGGCGGAGGCGAACGTCCGGCGAGCGGGGTGACGGGCGGCCCCGGGCGTCACGGTCATACGCAGGCACGGAAGGGTGACTCGAGTCGGTGAATCAACGGCGAGGAGGGGCGGCAAAAGTCTCCTCGTTCGGCCGCGGCGGCCTCCACTCAGGAAGCGTTCGCCGACCCCTCCTCGCCTCGACGACGAAGAGGGGCGAACTCCTCGATCTCCAAGCAGGACGATGGCCTACCGCCGCGTTCATCCGGTGACGGGCGGCCCCGGGCGTATACTGCGTGCGGGGTTCTTCGTCGTTCGCAGGAGGGGATGTCATGCTCGCAGGTGTGTCGTCGGGGACGTCGTCATCTGGCAGGGTGCCTGGTGCCGGGCCGTCGGCCCGGCCGGTCGCCGCCTTCACGGCCGCGCTGGTCGCGGCGGCCTGCCTCGGTCTGCCGGCCCGCGGGCAGGACGCCGCGCCGGCCGCCGGATATGCCACCGTCGGCGACGCCGTCGAGGCCGCGATCGCCTTCCACACGGTGAAGGACTACGCGCA
>Ga0209085_1001756_pt1 | contig 12975 bp, 10 predicted proteins | sample C_131016_EF_Meta_FD_187310 | JGI IMG/M metagenome (GOLD analysis project Ga0209085, IMG submission 187310) | Freshwater microbial communities from Lake Croche, Canada to study carbon cycling - C_131016_EF_MetaG (SPAdes) (version 2) | ecosystem: Environmental > Aquatic > Freshwater > Lake...
AATCTGGCCAAGGGTTTAGGCGATGCCAAACAAGATTCAGATGCTGCTTTTCACTTTCAGACAATGTCGTCAGTGCGAAGTCTTCCAAAATACCGTCCAAGATCATGCGATGCAGGTCGTCAATCTTTGTCCAAGGCAGCTTGCCTGATCTAACCCGGGCCATGGCTGGTTGATAGCCCTCTCGCCAGGCCGTTGCAAATGCATTGGCATCAACTGGTAGTTTTAGTCTTTGTACTTCGGCCGCAATAGATCCATGCCAATCTACAACTGTTCCAAATATGTCGAAGGCAATGACTTTAGGTTTGGTATTCATCTGCGATCTCTTAAATTTAAAACACAACCGGTGTCGTGCACCCATCCATAGTGAGTGAAACACCAGTGATGTAACTAGCCCTAGAAGACGCTAAGAAAACAACAGCATCTGCAACTTCGCTCGGTTTGGCCATTCGACCAAGTGGGATGCGTGCGTTTGCGCGTTGCATTGCCTCGGCTTCAGTTATGCCTTGGGCCTTTGCATCTGCAGACATACCCTCTTGTAATCTGTCTGTTAATGTGAGTCCAGGGTTGACAGCATTTACGCGTACACCTTTTGCAGCATAGGCCGAGGCCATACCCGCGTTAGCCAGCATCAATGCTGCGTTCGCCGCACCTCCAGGCATATGAATAGGACTTGCAATTTTCCCGCCAGCACCAATCACGTTCACGATGACCCCAGAACCACGTTGTCCCATGCGTTTAATGGTGGGATCTGTCATGTGGATGTAGGAGAAATATTTGGCTTGCATGGCAGCATGCCAGACATCGGGTGTTAATTCTTCTGGAGGTGTGCGTTTGGCGGCACCTGCTGAGTTGACCAATATATCCACAGGACCAAAGTGCTTTTCTGCTTGGTTCAACACCTCTTCGCCAGTATTCGCTATTTGTAAATCGGCAGCAATGGTGTGAATGGATGACGCATCGTGATTCACAGAAAGTTTCTTTAGCGCATTGGCTAAATTTTTTGGGTCACGCGAAACCAAGGTAACTTTTGCGCCTTCTGTCAGAAAGTTTTCAGCGCAAGCTAACCCTATGCCTTTGCTGCCGCCAGTAATTAAGACATGTTTTTGTTGGAGGCGTAAGTCCATGGTGTGCTTTCTTTGATTCGAAGATCATATCCAAACGCATATGCTAGAATATCTTTCTTTCCAAAGCGGCTGTAGCTCAGCTGGATAGAGTACTTGGCTACGAACCAAGGGGTCGTGGGTTCGATTCCTGCCAGCCGCACCAATAAAAGATAAAGCCTCGAGTAATCGAGGCTTTTTTCTTTTAGGTCAGCAAGTCTTGTAGCGTTCTTGCGATTACTTTGGTGGCGCGTCGCAAGTCTTCAAGTTCTAGCCGCTCATCTGCGCGTTTGGCGTGAGATTCCAGCACAGTGCGAGGCCCTGCACCATAAATCACACCGGGGATGCCGCGCTCCGCATAAAGACGAACATCGGTATAAAGTGGCGTCCCCACTGCAGGAATAGTTTCGCCAAATAAAACTTCGCCGTGCTTCTGAATGGCATCGACCAAAGGTTTGTTGCCCGCCAATGGTTGCATAGACTTGGCTAACAAAATGCGTTTGATTTCAACTTGGAGTTGATTGCCTCCGCGAGGTGGTTTGAAAGATTGCGCGACCTTCTCAATGGTCTGGCGGATGCTAGCTTCTACTGCTACAGGGTCTTCTTCTGGAATCATTCGACGGTCTAGTTTGAAAACCACTTTGCCAGGAACAACGTTGGTATTGGTTCCACCATGAATTTGACCAACATTCAAATAGGGGTGGCTGATACCTTCCACCGCAGAAGTGGTTTGGAGGTATTCGGTGTTGAGAGCATGTAGAGCTTGCAAAATATGCACCGCCCCTTGCAATGCATCGGTACCGCTGTCAGGAATCGCAGCATGTGCCATCTCGCCTTGCACGGTGACTTCCATTTGTAAACAACCGTTGTGGGCCGTAACTACCTGGTAACTAAAACCTGCTGCAATCATTAAATCGGGCTGGGTGAGTTTGTGCTCAAGCAACCACCCAGGTCCGAGAAGTCCGCCAAACTCTTCGTCGTAGGTGAAGTGCAATTCCAATGTGCCATGGAGCTGATGTTGCGATGCCGCGTTCACGGCTTCTAACGCGCGCGTTGCAAAGGTAAATGAAGAGAAATCACACTTGCTTACCGCGCTGGCGCGGCCAAAAATTTTTCCGTTTTCAATCTCGCCGCTGTAGGGGTCTTTGGTCCAGCCTTCACCTGGAGGGACTACATCACCGTGGGCGTTCAAAGCGATTGTTTTTCCTGGACCATATTTACGGCGCACGATCAGGTTGGTGATGCTTTCTAGGCCGTAGTCATGGACTTCATGTTGAGGGACCGGGTATTTTTCAGCTTCAAAGCCAAAGTCTTTGAGCAGCTCGGCTGTGCGATCGGCATGGGGGGCGTTGTTACCCGGTGGCGTGTCGGTGGGCACGCGTATCAAAGCTTGCAGAAACTTCACTTGTTCGTCAAAGTGCGCGTCAATCCATGCGTCTAGTTGGGTGTATTGGGTGTTATTTGTCATGATTTTGCGTTAGGCAGTTGACATCAAGGGATAACGTTACCCAACAAATGCATGCAGGCATCAATCGCCAATTGCATGTCGTCACTGGTGGTGCTCTCTAGTGGGTTATGGCTAATACCTGCGTTTTGCCCGCGCACAAACAACATCGCCTGGGGCATGATCTCGTGCAACTTCATGGCGTCATGGCCGGCACCGCTTGGAAGATGGAACACAGGCACACCCAGCGATTGCACTGCCTTTTCCCAGCGAGCTTGCCATGCAGGGTTGCTAGGCGCTGCACTTGCTCGCATGGTTTCTTCGAGTGTGTAGTGCAGGCCACGTCGTTCGCAAATGGCTTGCAGCTCTGCGAGAACATCTTGCATCAGCGCGTCTCGCTTTGCGTTGGTTGTTGCACGTAAATCAAGACTGAATTGACAACGGCCCGGAACAACATTGACAGATCCATTGGGTACTTGAAGTTGACCGACAGTTCCAACGCATGTGTCAGCGTCTTGAAGGGCTCGTTTCTCTACATACAAGGCCAACTCTGCAACTGCAGTAGCAGCGTCGCGCCGGCGATCCATGGGCGTGGTACCCGCGTGGCTTGCCATGCCCGAGACTTCACCTACAAAACGCACACTACCGTTGATCGATGTGACTACACCCAGTGGGATGTCGAGCTCGTTTAAAACGGGTCCTTGTTCAATGTGTATCTCAATAAACCCAAGGTAATCTTCTGGCCGACGTTTGAGTTGTGCAATATCCGCGGCCTTAAATCTTGCTTGTTGCATAGCTTGGTGCATGCTGATGCCATCCGCGTCTTTTTGGTCCAGCCATTCTGGTTTGAAGTCGCCGACCAATGCGCCAGACCCTAAGAAGGTAGCCTTGTAGCGCTGGCCTTCTTCCTCGGCAAAGGCGACAACTTCTAAATGGAAGGGCAGGCGTTTGCCATCACGCGCGAGTTCCCGCACGCAAGCCATAGGTACAAATATGCCTAAGCGCCCGTCGTACTTTCCGCCATTGCGGACGGTGTCGTAATGGGAGCCTGTCATCAAAGTTTTGGCGTGGGGCTTGTTGGATTTGTAAATACCAACGACATTGCCTACAGCGTCTATCTTGACCTCATCAAATCCGCAAGCTTGCATGCCGAGCTCAATCGTGCGCGCACATTTGCGATGCGCGTCTGTGAGGTAGGTGACGGTAAGTTCTTCGCGCGCGACATGGGGAGCTTTCTTGTTGACAGCGCCTACGTCACTAAATTGCGCCAACCATTCATGCCAATCCCACACTTCGTTTCCAAGCGCTGGTTGGTAACCCAATTTGTCGTTGAGGCGAATTTCAACAATGCGGTGAATATTGCGCAAACACTCCGCCAACTCGTAGTCAGGATGGTGCTGCAAACGCCGCTCAAAAGTACGAATGATTTGCTGGCGGGTCAACCCCGTTCCGCGCGGGCCACGAACTGCCAAGATGAAAGGAAAGCCGAACTTGGCGTTGTAGTCAGCGTTGAGTTGTTGAATAAGCGCAAATTCTTCTGGCGTGCAATCCGTCAATCCAGCCGTGCTTTGCTCGTTGATAGATTCGGCTGTCAGACTTTTGCTAACCATCGCCTTACCAGCCAATTCAGGATGGGCACGTACCAAAGCGATTTGGGCGTCACGGCCTGCGCGCTGTAACACTTTCACCATCGCATACTTGAGTGCAGCTGCAGACGCAAAAGGGCGGGCGTCTAAAGCTTGCTCGGCAATCCAGTCGGAGTGTTCGTACAAACCTTGCAACAAGGCGGCTGCCTCAGAGCGTGGCAGATTGTTAATTTGCTGCAAAGTGATCAATGTCGGAGTCATCTTTATGTGGTCTTTTTGTTTTTGTGCAAAACGCAATATTTCAGTGGGTTGTCTCAAAAAAGTGTCTTGATACAAAAAATTATTTCGATTCAAAAGGATGAACCTTCTTCCAATGGCGGGCGATATCAATACGGCGGCATACCCACACCTTATCGTGCTTTTCAATATGGTCCAAAAACTTTTGAAGCGCTACGATACGTCCTGGTTTGCCCAATAAGCGACAGTGCATGCCTATGCTCATCATCTTGGGAGTTTCTGCACCTTCGGCGTACAGCGCGTCAAAACTGTCACGTAAATAAGTAAAGAAGTCTTCACCTTGGCTAAAGCCTTGAGGAAGTGCAAAGCGCATGTCGTTGCAGTCCATGGTGTAGGGCACGATGAGTTGTGGCACGACTTCGCCACTGGTTTTTTTGACCTGCATCCAAAACGGCAGATCGTCACCGTAATAGTCGCTGTCGTATTCGAAGCCGCCATGGTCTGCGACTAAACGATGGGTATTGGGGCTGTCACGGCCGGTGTACCAACCGGCGCCATGGATAGAGTTGCCGTGCGTGGTCTTGGTTAAACGCGCAATGATCTCGATGCCTTTTTGCATATGCGCGCGTTCAGTGGCTTCGTTGATGGTTTGGTAATTGATCCAACGCCAGCCATGGCAAGCGATTTCATGCCCAAGGTCGACGAATGCTTGCGTCACTTCAGGGTGGCGTTCAAGCGCCATGCTGATGCCAAACACCGTAAGAGGCAGGCCGCGCTTTTCAAATTCGCGCAAGATGCGCCAAACACCAGCACGTGAGCCGTATTCGTAAATACCTTCCATGCTCAAGTGACGGTCCGGAAAGCTGGGCGGATTGAACATCTCACTTAAAAATTGTTCGCTGCCGGCGTCGCCGTGCAAGGTGGCGTTTTCGCCACCTTCTTCATAGTTCAAAACAAACTGCACGGCGATTCGCGCTTGGCCAGGCCATTGGGCTTGCGGCGGGGTGCGTCCATAGCCGACCAAGTCGCGGGGGTAGGGGGCGGTGCTGTCGTAGTGGGCTTGGTGCTTGGACATAGGATTTCTGTTTTTTTGCAGATGGGCTTAGGCCAAAGCCATTGCGATATCGCTGTTGGGGAGTTTGCGGTCTAGCGTCAAACTGGCTTCCACATGGCTGAGATGTTCTTCCATCAATTGAACTGCAAGTGTTTCGTCTTTGGCCACGATGGCTTTCAGAATGGCCGAATGGTCTTCAGCGGAGTGCTCGGCTGCGTTGTCCGACTGGTACATCAAGGTGATCAGCGAGCAACGTGAGATAAGTTCGCCCAAGATTTGTCCTAAAACGGGGTTACCCATTAACTCGGCCATGCGCACATGGAAGTCACCCAGCAAATCGGTTCTTCCAGCCACATCGCCGCGTTGGACGGCCGCTTTTTCTTGCGTGACGTGCTCTTGCAAAGCTTGAATTTGCACCTTGGAGGCGTTGCGCACAAAGTTGCGCGTCATTTCGGCTTCGAGCATTTTGCGCACTGCAAATACCTGCTTAGCTTCTTCGCCAGAGGGCGTTGCAACAAATGCACCTCGGGCAGGCTCCATGCGAATCAGGCGTTTTTGGGCTAATTGAAACAGGGCTTGTCTCACCAAGGTGCGCGATACGCCAAAGTGGTCGGCGAGTTTTTGCTCGGCCAATTTGCTACCTGGGTGCAGCCGGTGCTCCACGATGGCTTTGGTCAATGCGTCCACAATAGAGCGGGTGGCAGTGGTGGTGTCCATGCAGTCTCTCGGGTCTTTGAAAAGGACTGGTCATGATAGCCTGAAAGCCAAAAACTGTATACACTTTTTGCAGACTATTTCGACCGTTTTTGGAGTTTCTATGGGGTTGAGTACGCACGTTTTAGACACCATGCATGGCGGCCCAGCTGCTGGCATGAGGGTTTCCCTTTTTACGACAGACAAAGCTGGCGCCACTTTGGTTAAGTCGTTCACGCTCAACCATGACGGGCGTAACCCAGATGGCCCTCTTTATGACAACGAAAGTCTGCAAAAAGGTACGTACCGCTTGGTTTTTGACGTCAAAGGGTATTTCGCTGCCAAGGGTGTTGCTTTGCCCGAGCCCAATTTTCTGAACCAAGTGAGTCTGGACTTTGGCGTAGCGCATACCGATCAGCACTACCACGTGCCACTATTAGTAAGTCCTTGGAGTTACTCTACCTATAGAGGTTCCTAAGTCGAGGCTACTCAAGGCCTGATATGGCCTTAGTTTTTGTATACGCAGGTGCATACTTTGCATCAAAAGCTCGCGCTTATCCCTAGAATATCTAATCTTATTTCCCCTAGCCACGCCCCCTCTATATGACCCAAGCCACCAACACCGTGCGCTTTGTGCTCGACGGACAGATCGTTGAAGCCCAAGGTAAGCGCCGTACCACCACTGTTTTGGACTATCTGCGCGAACAACTTCAGCGCACTGGAACCAAGGAGGGTTGCGCAGAGGGTGACTGTGGTGCGTGTGTGGTGATGGTGGGAGAGCTCAATTCGGCAGGTACGGGCGTGGACTATGTAGCGACCAATTCCTGTATCCAACTGCTCCCATCGCTCGACGGTAAGTCTGTCAAAACGGTTGAGAGTTTGAAAAAAGCCGATGGAACACTCCACCCCGTGCAAGAAGAAATGGTCAAGTGCCACGGATCGCAGTGCGGCTTTTGTACCCCTGGCATCGTGATGAGTTTGGTCAATATGGTTCAAACCAATGCGCAACCGTCGCGCCTCGAAATAACCGATGCCTTAAGCGGCAATTTGTGCCGCTGTACAGGTTACGCCCCCATCATCGATGCCGCTGCTAAAGCCTGCGAGAAAAAAGCCGCTTTGAAAATCGACGACAGCTCCGACATCGCTCTGCTCAAAGAAATCAAACGTCCTAGCACGCCGACCATGAGTTTGGACGGTGAAATCATTGTCCAGCCCGTTGTGCGCACTAAGAAGGGCAACGAGTTTGTCTCGCCCAGCACATTGAGCGAAGTGGCTGACTATTTGGTCAAACACACCACCACCACTTTGTTGGCTGGAAGCACTGAAATTGGTTTACAGGTCAACAAGCAGTTTTCTAGGCCCGATCACATCATGTATTTGGGTAATGTCAAAGAGCTTCGCCAAGTCGGTGAGACTGACAAAGCTTGGCGCATAGGCGCTGCAGTCTCGCTGACCCAAGTTGAAACCTTAGTCGCCAAGGCCTATCCCGACTTTGCAGAAGTGTTGCGACGCTTTGGCTCACCACCCATCCGTTCTACCGCCACGCTTGCCGGCAACATTGCCAACGGCTCACCGATCGGTGACACCATGCCTTGCTTGATGGCACTTGGTGCAAGCTTGGTCTTGCGTCGCGGCGACAAGAGCCGCCGCGTGTCCCTTGACAACTTCTACACAGGCATGAAGAAAAATGTGCTCGAAGCGGGTGAATTTATCGAGGCGATTGAATTGCCCAAGCCTGTTTCTGGGCAGGTGTTCCGTGCTCACAAAATCAGTAAGCGGTTCGAGCAAGATATCTCAGCTACGTGTGCTGCCATCACTTACTCGCTCAAATCGGGCAAGTTAAGCGGCGTGAAGCTGGCCTACAACGGCCTGGCACCATCGCCTTGCAGAGCGCCTAAGTTAGAGGCGGTGTTAGAAGGCAAGGCGCCTAGCGACGTGAAAGCTGCAGATCTTGATGCGGCTATTACTGCAAGCTTCACTGCACGAGATGGATTGCGGGCCACATGGGTCTACCGCGCATTAGTGGCCAGAAACTTGGTACTCGAATTTATTGAAGAACACACTTCGGAGGTGGCATAAATGAACGCTCCTACCAACCTGAAAAATCTTTTGCCCGCCACCAACGTGCAGCAGGGCAAAGAGTTGGTGCACGAATCTGCACATTTGCATGTGACGGGTACTGCCACTTATACCGATGACATTCCTGAATTGGCGGGCACTCTTTACGCTGCGTTGATTTTGTCGCCTGTGGCGCATGGTGAGTTGATTGGCGAAGGCATTGACCGGGACGCCATTCTGAAAGAGCACGGCGTGGTGGCGGTCTACACCGCCAAAGATATTCCCGGCGAAAACAACTGTGGTCCCATCATTCACGACGACCCATTCTTGGCAGACGGCAAAGTGGAATTCATTGGACAAGCCGTGGCGGTGGTGGTTGCGCGCGACATGCTCTATGCGCGAGAAGCCGCCCACAAAGCCAAGGTGTTGGTCAAAGAGTTAACGCCTGTATTGACGATTGAAGAAGCGATGGCGGCTAGTAGCTTCATCATGCCGCCCAAAGGCATTACCCGCGGCGATGCGGCTGATGCTATTGCCAAGGCTCCGCACAAAATCAAAGGTACAACCCGAACAGGCCAGCAAGAGCAGTTCTATTTAGAGGGGCAGATTACCTATGCGGTGCCAAAGGAAGACGGACAGCTCACTTTGTATGTGTCTACCCAGCACCCTGACGGTAACCAACGCGAAGCAGCCCATGCATTGAATTTGCATACCAACGATGTGGAAGTTATCTGCCGACGTATGGGCGGGGGCTTTGGCGGCAAAGAGGGGAACGCCAGCATCTTTAGCCAAAGCGCAGCCTTGGCGGCATTTAAGTTGCAAAAACCGGTCAAGTTGCGAGTCAACCGCGATGACGACATGACCATCACCGGTAAGCGCCACGATTTCAGAATCGACTACGAAGTAGGGTTTGACGACAACGGCCGCATCTTGGGCGCAGACATCACCCTCATGTCGCGTTGCGGTTACAGCACCGACTATTCAGGCCCCGTCAATGACCGCGCTTGTTTGCATATCGATAACACGTACCACATCCCCGCTTTGAAGTTGGTCAGCCACCGCTGTAAAACCAATACGCAAAGCGCTACTGCTTTCCGAGGTTTTGGTGGACCGCAAGGCATGTTTGGTATTGAAACCGTGATGGACGAAATTGCTGCAACTTTGGGTAAAGATACCTTGGACGTTCGCAAGATAAATCTGTACCAAGACCCCGCGATCAGCGGAACGCCCGACACCATGACCACCCAATACAACCAGTTGATCGAAGACTGGGTGGGTGACAAAGTGATTGCCCAGGTCGAGAAAGAGTCTCAATACGCTGGGCGTCGCAAAGCTGTGCAAGCCTTTAACGCCAAAAACAAAACCCGTAAACGCGGTTTGGCTTTGGTGCCTTTGAAGTTTGGTATCAGTTTTACCGCTACGCATTTGAACCAAGGCGGTGCTTTGCTGGTGGTCTATATGGACGGCTCGGTCAGTTGCAACCATGGCGGAACCGAGATGGGCCAGGGCCTCAACACCAAGATGGCGCAGGTCTGCGCTGACGGCTTGGGCATTAGCGTGGACAAAGTGCGCATCACCGCGACTGACTCGCAGAAAGTTCCGAACGCATCCGCCACTTCTGCCTCAAGTGGTGCAGACATCAACGGCGCCGCCATCATGAATGCAACAGCACAAATGCGTGAGCGTTTAAAGCCTGTTGCCGCTCGTATGTTGGGTTGTTCTGAAGCGGATATTACGTTTGCCAACAGCGAAGCGCATGGCGGTGCTAAGTCGGTGAAATGGGAAGACGTGACCAAGCAAGCGTGGTTAGACCGCGTAGGTTTGAGCGTCACTGGTTTTTACATGACGCCTGAAATCAAATACGACTTCACCACCCTGAATGGACGTGCCTTTTACTACTACTGCTATGGTGCTGCCGTGAGTGAAGTAGAAATCAACACGCGCACTGGTGAGTGGTGGCTCAAGGCCGTCGACATCGTGCATGACGTGGGCAAGAGCATCAACCCTGCGTTAGACAAAGGCCAAATCGAAGGCGCATTTGTACAAGGCATGGGATGGCTCACCATGGAAGAATGTATTTGGGACAAGAAGGGCAAGTTGCTCACGCACGGCCCAAGCACTTACAAAATCCCAGTGGCTGGCGATATTCCAGAGCATTTCAAAGTGACTCTGTTTGATGGCTACAACTTGAAGCCCACACCTTTCAATAGCAAAGCGACCGGTGAGCCACCTTTGATGTTGGGCTTGTCTACCTTCTTTGCTTTGAGGGACGCTGTTGCCGCCAGTGCTGAGCACAAAGCAGTGGTGCATCTAGATGCGCCTGCTACGCCTGAACGCATCTTGATGGCTTGTGAGAAAGTGAAAGCGCAAGTCGCACTGGCTTAAGCGCCTTGGCGCTTTGCTTTTTCGATCTCTCTCGCTTCGCTCTACATTCGCGTGCCCCGTTACACCGCCGAGTTATGGAAGCAACTCCAGCATGCCTCTGGCGTGTTGGTCACAGTCGTTAGTGTGGAAGGCTCTGGCCCGCGTGAAGTAGGCGCTTGGATGGCGGTGTTTCCGCATAGTTTGGTCAACACTATTGGTGGCGGACATTTGGAATTTCAAGCCATTGCAGAAGCCAGAAGTTTGATAGGGTCTAGCCGACAAGAAGGCACGCTTGTAAACCGATACGCATTGGGCCCAGCCTTGGGGCAATGCTGTGGCGGTGTGGTGCATTTGAAGTTTGAGCACATCGCCCAGACAGATATGCCGCTGCTACAGCAACGATTGCCAAGTCACGCCAAACCAGTGGCTTTGTTTGGGGGAGGGCATGTAGGACATGCCTTGGTCAATGTCTTGAGTACGCTGCCTTTTGAGGTGCAATGGATAGACAGCAGGAATGAAATATTTCCTTCTGAATTACCCGCTAATGTGGTGAGCGACTACTCAGATCCCGTGCACGCTGCAGTAGATGGTCTACCAAGCGGTGCTTGCGTGTTAATCATGAGTTTTAGCCATGCGGAAGATTTAGATGTGGTGGCAGCTTGTCTCAAGCGGCAACGCTTGCAGGGCGATTTGAAATTTGTGGGGTTGATCGGTAGCAAAACCAAATGGGCGACTTTTCAACACCGCTTAGAGGCCAAAGGGTTTAGTGCGCAAGAGCTAGCTTTCATCACTTGTCCGATTGGCGTGGAAGGCATAACAGGCAAAGAACCTGAAGTTATTGCAGTGGCTGTCGCTGCACAACTCTTGCAACTAGATCAAAAATAATTGAACAGAATTTAAAGGCATTAAAACGAATATGGATGCATATTTTTTAGATTGGGCGAACCTGCTGTTGCGTTGGGTGCATGTGATCACGGCAATTGCTTGGATTGGCTCTTCGTTTTATTTTGTCTTTTTAGATAACAACCTTATTCGACCTAATTCCCCAGATTTGTTAGAGAAAGGTGTGGACGGTGCCATGTGGGCTGTACATGGCGGTGGTTTTTACAACCCTCAAAAATACATGGTGGCGCCGAAAAAAATCCACACTAAGTTGCATTGGTTTTATTGGGAAAGTTACTCCACATGGTTATCTGGTTTTGCACTGTTCACAGTTTTGTATTTATGGAATGCAGGCACTTTTTTAATTGACAAGTCTTTGATGGACTGGTCGAGTGCGCAAGCGATCTGTGCTGCTTTGGCTTTTTTAGTGGTGTTTTGGGTCATATACGACGTGATCAGTCGAGCCTTTGGATTTAGACAGAACGGCGAACTGATTGTCGGAGCCAGCATGTTTGTGGTGATCGCATTCGCTGCCTGGTTGGCCTGTCATTTATTTGCTGGGCGTGCCGCCTTTTTGTTGGTGGGCGCCATGATTGCCACTGCGATGAGTGCCAATGTGTTTTTCTGGATCATTCCGGGGCAGCGTAAAGTAGTGGCGGCTATGACATCTGGCGTAGCCATGGATCCTAAAGAGCTTGCCATGCATGGCAAACGCGGAAAACAACGCAGCGTGCACAACACGTATTTCACATTGCCTGTGATTTTTGCGATGCTCAGCAACCACTACAGTTTTTTATATACGCATGAAAACCACTGGGTGATTTTGGTGCTGATGATGTTGTCGGGCGCCTTGATACGCCAGTTCTTCGTGCAACGCCATGCTTACCATTTAGGGCGCGCTAAGAACCCCTTGCCATTTGCTATTGCTGGTGTAGTTGTATTGATTGGTGTGATTGTGTGGATGCGACCTGCGCCTTCCTCCCCTTCTGCAACGCTTACAAACGTTGCGCCGGTTAGTTATGCAGAGGTCAGCCAAGTTCTTGCACAACGTTGCTATGCATGTCACGGCGAACAAGTACAAATGAAAAATGTACGGTTTGATTCCGCAGAGGGCCTTAAACAACATGCTCTCGGTGTTTACCAACAAGCAGTCGTGTTGCGTCAAATGCCCATGAACAACGCTACTGGTATTACCGAGGATGAACGCTTGTTGATCAAGCGTTGGTTCGAGGGTGGTGCTGCGCTTCAATAACGTAAGTCGCTCTGCGCATATGCGATTAAACCTCCTTCGATTCTGTTTGTCGGCGTTTATTTTGAGCGCAACTTTTTTATGTGTTAGTGCCCAGGCAGATGAAGTCGTTGTAGCCGTAGCTGCCAATTTCACCGCCCCCATGCAAAAAATCGCCCAAGCGTTTGAACAAGATACCGCGCACAAAGCAAAGCTAGTATTTGGTTCAACTGGGAAGCTTTATGCGCAAATCAAAAATGGTGCGCCATTTGCTGTTTTTTTGTCTGCTGACGATGAAACGCCAGCGCGCTTAGAAAAAGAGGGCCTAG
>Ga0209085_1001757_pt1 | contig 12970 bp, 10 predicted proteins | sample C_131016_EF_Meta_FD_187310 | JGI IMG/M metagenome (GOLD analysis project Ga0209085, IMG submission 187310) | Freshwater microbial communities from Lake Croche, Canada to study carbon cycling - C_131016_EF_MetaG (SPAdes) (version 2) | ecosystem: Environmental > Aquatic > Freshwater > Lake...
CCAAACCCTCCCGCAAAGGGCCGAAAGGCCCTTTGATCCCGATACAGTTTTTTACGCGATGGCGGTATGGGGAATCCCTGGCCTTGCCCTCGCTCACCAAGGAACGGATAAAGCCGCATGCGCGCCGATGCCACACAATTGCAAGAGCAGATCACCGATTCGGTGTCCCTGCTGAGGAGGCATCTTTGACTGGGATGTCGCCAACCGCCGCCTCGACGAACTGAACGCCAAGGCCGAAGACCCCACGTTGTGGAACAATGCCGATCTGGCGCAGAAACTCATGCGCGAGCGTGGGCGGCTGGCCGATATGATCGATGGCGTGCGCCGGCTGGAGCAATCGGTCACCGATGCGCTTGAACTGGTCGAACTGGCCGAGGCTGAGGGCGATGCCGCCACCGCCGATGCCGCGGTGGCGGACCTCATCGCGCTGAGCGAGGATGCCAAGCGGCGCGAGATCGAGGCTTTGCTCTCGGGCGAGGCCGATGCCAATGACGCCTATCTGGAGGTCAATGCCGGGGCTGGCGGCACCGAGGCGCAGGATTGGGCCGAGATGCTGCTGCGGATGTATCAGCGCTGGGCGGAAAAGCGCGGTTTTAAGGCGACGCTGACCGAGCAGAGCGATGGCGAAGAGGCCGGCATCAAATCCGCCACCCTGCAGGTGACCGGCATGAATGCCTTTGGCTGGATGAAGACGGAGACGGGCGTGCACCGCCTGGTGCGCATCAGCCCCTTTGGCGGCAATGACAAGCGGCAGACGTCTTTTGCCAGCGTCTATGTCTATCCGGTGGTGGACGACAAGATTGAGATCGAGATCAACCCGGCGGATATCAAGACCGACACGTTTCGGGCATCGGGCGCTGGCGGGCAGCATGTGAACAAGACGGAATCGGGGGTGCGTTTTACCCACTTGCCCACCGGCGTGGTCGCGGCGAGCACCCAGGATCGCAGCCAGCACAAGAACCGGGCGATTGCGATGAATATGCTCAAGGCCCGGCTTTATGAGCTCGAATTGCGCAAGCGTGAGGCGATTAGCGCCGGTATTGAGGCCGGCAAGACCGATATCGGCTGGGGCCACCAGATCCGCAATTACGTGCTGCAGCCCTACCAATTGGTGAAGGATTTGCGGACCAACCGTGAATCCGGCAATCCGGCGGCGGTGTTGGATGGTGATCTGGATGAGTTTATGGCGGCGGCGCTGGCCGCCCGTGCCGGTGCCACCCGCAGCGAGGCGAGTGCTCAGGCGCGATGAGCCTGCCGGCGGGAGAGCGCATTTATGCGGTGGGCGATATCCATGGCTGCCTGGACAAGCTGTTGCAATTGCACCGGGCGATCCGGGCGGATTTGGCGGCCTATCCCATAGCCCGGCCGCTGATTGTTCATCTGGGTGATTATATCGACCGGGGGCCGGATAGCGCGGGGGTGGTCCGCGCGCTGATGGGCATGGTGGATTTGCCCATGGTCAACCTGATGGGCAATCACGAGCACACCGCGCTGGCGGCGCTGGGTGGCGAGGGTGCGGCCTGTGCCGATTGGCTGGCCTATGGCGGCGATGTGGCCTTGCGCAGTTGGGGGCTGGACCCTGAGGGCCCACGCGCGGCCTGGCGCCTGCCGGAGGCTGAGCATGCTTGGCTGGCGGCGCTGCGGCCGCATCACGTGGCGGGTGGCTATATCTTTGTTCATGCCGGTATCCGGCCTGGGGTGCCGTGGGCCGAGCAATCGCTGGAGGATAAGCTGCGCATTCGGCGCGACTTCCTCGACAATGAGGAGGATCATGGCGCCATTATCGTCCATGGTCATACCCCCACCCGCGGGCGGGCGCCGGAGCGGCATCGCAACCGCGTGGCGCTTGATACCGGCGCAGTGTTTGGCGGGCCGCTGACCTGCGGCGTGTTTGAGGGCGAGAAGCTCTACTTCCTCGCGGCCGGGTAGCGCACCGGCTTGCGCACCGGCGGCTTGCCGCGCGGGACGAAGCCTGGGCCGGCATCGGCGCGTGGTGCTGCTTTGGGCAGCGGTTGCATGGGTTCGACCTGGATATGCGCATCCGGACCCTCGCCCCGGGCCGAGGCCTGGGCGAAGCGATGGGCGGCGGCGGCGGCGACCTCGAACTGGGTTTCGCCCTGCAGGATGCGGATGCGGCCGATCTCTTCGCGCGTGACATGGCCGCGGCGGCAGATGAAGGGCAGCAGCCATTTCGGATCGGCACCGCCTTCGCGGCCGACATCCATGTGGAACCAGACGGCGCCTTCGGTTTCCACCCGCGGGGCCTCGCGGATGGTGGGCTGCAGGCGCTCGCGCGAGCCGGTATCGGCCAGTTCCTCGGGCGCGGGCAGGGGGCCGCGCAGGAGTTTGATCAGGGCGGCGGCCAGGGCCTCGCGCGGGGCGTCGAGGGTGGCGGCCAGCGCGGTGTCGGCCTCGTCGATCTCCTCGGCGGCGAGCAGCTTGGCCTGTTCGACGATGCGCTCATTGTCGCGCGCGCGCACCGCCTCGGCAGTGGGGGCGGGGATCCATGTTGCCTGGACGCGGGCGGCCTGGATCAGGCGTTCTGCCACGCGGCGGCGGGAGATCGGCACGATGAAGAGCGAGGTGCCCTTGCGCCCGGCGCGGCCGGTGCGGCCGGAGCGGTGTTGCAGGGTTTCCGGGTCGCGCGGGAGGTCGGCATGGATGACCAGGGCGAGTTCCGGCAGGTCGATGCCGCGGGCGGCGACGTCGGTGGCGACGCAGACGCGGGCGCGGCCATCGCGCAGGTTTTGCAGCGCACGGGTGCGCTCGGCCTGGGACATTTCGCCGGAGAGGGCGACGGCGGAGAAGCCGCGCTCCATCAAATTGCCGTGCAGGCGGGCGACGGTGGCGCGGGTGGCGCAGAACACCATGGCCAGGGCCGGGTTTTGCAGCCGGAGGGCATTGACCACGGCGCGCTCGATATCATGCGGGGCGACGATTGTGGCCTGGTAGGTGATGTCACCATGCGCCTCGCCCTGGGAGCTGACCTCGATGCGCTGGGCGTCGCGCTGGTAGCTTTTGGCCAGTTGCGCGATGGGCTTGGGGACGGTGGCGGAGAAGAGCAGGGTGCGGCGTTCGGCCGGCACGGCGTCGAGGATGGCTTCCAGCTCGTCGCGGAAGCCGAGGTCGAGCATTTCATCGGCCTCGTCGAGCACTACGACTTTGAGGCTTTGGGTGTTGAGGTTGCCGCGCTCGATATGGTCGCGCAGGCGGCCGGGGGTGCCGACGACGATGTGCACGCCCTGGTTGAGGGCGCGGCGCTCCATCATCGGGTCCATGCCGCCGACGCAGGAGGCGACGCGGCCGCCGGCCTGGGCGTAGAGCCAAGCGAGCTCGGTCTTCACCTGCAGGGCGAGTTCGCGGGTGGGGGCGACGATCAGGGCCAGGGGGGCGCCGGCCTGGGGCAGCCGCTCGGCGCCCTCGGGCATGAGGTTGGCGGACATGGCCAGGCCATAGGCGACGGTCTTGCCCGAGCCGGTCTTGGCGGAGACCAGCAGGTCACGCTCCGAAGGCGCCTCCAGCACGGAGGCCTGGACCGGGGTGGCGGAGAGGTATTCGCGCGCGGCGAGGGCCGCTTGCAGCGGCGCGGGTAGTGAAGAGAAGGGCATGGGCGGGCTTTGGGCGCCTAAGCCCTTCAGGTCAAGCGTCAGAAGCGCTGGGCTGGTCAGCCCAGGCCGCGCGGCTCTCGCCTGGGATAGCGCGGCGCGCGCTCTTCACGCGGCGGCGGCGCCGGCTGGGCGAGTTCGGCCATCAGCTCGCGGATCTTGCCCGCGACGGATTGCCGGAGTTCGGGCGAGGTGTGCGGCTTCATCGCCGCATAGACCTCTTTCAGGTCACGAAGCTGCCGCTCCTTCTCCACGCGGTTGCGTGGGACGGGGCGGTTGTCACTCAGTTGGCCTTCACGAGAGCGCATGATCAGATGTCCAACATCAAACGGCGGGGGTCTTCAATGCACTCTTTCACCCGCACCAGGAAGCTGACGGCTTCCTTGCCATCAACGATGCGGTGATCGTAGCTCAGCGCCAGATACATCATCGGGCGAATTTCTACCTTACCACCCATGGCCATCGGCCGGTCCTGGATTTTATGCATGCCCAGGATGCCCGATTGCGGCGGGTTGAGGATGGGGGTGCTCATCAGGCTGCCATAGACGCCGCCATTGGTGATGGTGAAGCTGCCGCCGGCCATCTCTTCCAGCTTGAGCTGGCCGTCGCGCACGCGCTTGCCGAAATCGCCGATGGTTTTTTCGATCTGGGCGAAGCCCATCTGGTCGGCGTTCTTGACCACGGGCACGACCAGGCCGGCCGGGCCGCCGACGGCGACGCCCATATTCACGAAGTTCTTGTAGACCACGTCATCGCCATCGATCTCGGCATTGACGGCGGGGAATTCCTTCAGCGCGACCACGCAGGCGCGGACGAAGAAGCTCATGAAGCCCAGGCGCACGCCGTGCTTCTTCTCGAACGCGTCCTTGTATTCGCTGCGGAGCGCCATGGCCGCGCCCATATCCACCTCATTGAAGGTGGTGAGCATGGCGGCGGTGTTCTGCGCCTCCTTCAGGCGGCGGGCGATGGTGGTGCGCAGGCGCGTCATCTTCACCCGCTCCTCGCCCTGGGCGAGGGTGCGGGGGGCGCGGGCGGTGGGGGCGGCGGCTGCGGCGGCGGGCGGGTTGGCCATGAAGCTCAGCACATCGCCCTTGGCGATGCGGCCATCCTTGGCGGAGCCCTGGCCGATCTGCGCGGCGGTGATGTTCTGCTCGGCCATCAGCTTGGCGGCGGCGGGCATGGGGGCGTGCGCTGCGGGGGCTGCCGCCGGGGGTGCCGCCGGGGCGGGCGCGGGCGCAGCTGCCGGGGCCGGGGCGGTGGCCGGGGCGGCCGCCGCGGGCTTGGCGGCGGGCGCGCCGGCACCGGCGGCGATGCTGCCCAGCACGGCGCCGGGCTCGACCTCGGCGCCTTCATTGGCGGAGATGGCCGCCAGCACGCCGGCGGAGGGGGCATTGACCTCCACCGTCACCTTGTCGGTCTCCAGCTCCACCAGCGGCTCGTCAGCCGCCACGGCCTCGCCGGCCTTTTTCAGCCAGCGCGCCACGGTGGCTGTGCTGACGCTTTCGCCCAATGTGGGCACGATGATATCGGTCGCCATCGGTATTCTGCCTATCTGATGGGGTGCGGTTTAGACGCCGAGGGCCTGTTTCACCAGGGCCTCCTGCTGCGCCTGATGGACGCGGGCGAGGCCGGTGGCCGGGCTCGCTGCATTGTCTCGGCCGACAAAGGCCGGCCGCTTGGCGGCGATGTCCAGCTTGGACAGCACGGTTTCGATCCGCCGGTCAACGAAGTGCCAGGCGCCCATATTTTCGGGCTCCTCCTGGCACCAGATCAATTCAGCGTTGCGGTAAGGGGCGAGGATGGTCGCCAGGGTTTTTTCCGGGAAGGGGTAGATCTGTTCCAGCCGGAGGATCGCCACATCGTCGATCTTGCGGTCGCGCCGCTCCTGCAGCAGGTCGTAATAGACCTTGCCGGTGCAAAGCACCACGCGCTTGACCTTCTCCTCCGGTGCGATCGCGTCGATCTCGGGGATGACGAAGCGGAAGGCGGAGCCGGGGGCGAAATCGGCGATGCTGCTGACGGCCAGCTTGTGGCGCAGCAGGCTCTTGGGGGTCATCACCACCAGCGGCTTGCGGTAATTGGCCTTCAATTGCCGGCGCAGCGCGTGGAAGTAATTGGCCGGGGTGGTGAAGTTGCACACCCGCATATTGCGCTCGGCGCAGAGTTGCAGATAGCGCTCGAGCCGGGCGGAGGAATGCTCGGGGCCCTGGCCTTCATAGCCATGCGGCAGCAGCATCACCAGGCCGGACATGCGCAGCCATTTGGTTTCGCCGGAGGCGATGAACTGGTCGATAATGACCTGGGCGCCATTGGCGAAATCGCCGAACTGCGCTTCCCAAAGCACCAATGTATTGGGGTCGGCCAGGGAATAGCCGTAATCGAAGCCCAGCACGCCCATCTCGGAGAGCAGCGAGTTGAAGGCCTGGAACATCGGCTGGCCGGGCTTGATGTTGTTCAGCGGCGCGTATTCGGCCTGGTTCGCCTGGTCGATCAGCACGGCGTGGCGGTGGGAGAAGGTGCCGCGCTGCACATCCTCGCCCGAGAGGCGGACGCGATGGCCTTCCAGCAGCAGGGTGCCGAAGGCAAGCGCCTCGCCCGTCGCCCAATCGATGCCTTCGCCGCCTTCGATGGCGGTTTTCTTGGCCTCAAGCTGGCGGGCGATTTTCGGGTTGAGGTTGAAGGTTTGCGGCACACGGCAGAGCGCGCCGCCGACCTCGCGCAGGGTTTCCAGCGGCACGGCGGTGGTCTCATCCACCTCGGCGCTGTCGGTGCCGGCGGCTTTGAGGCCCTGCCAATGGCCTTCCAGCCAATCCGCCTTGTTCACCTTGTAATTGGCAGCGGCCTGGAAGCTGTCTTCCAGCCGGGCGAAGAAGGCGTCCTGAATGGCCTGGCTGCGGGCGGCGGGGACGGAGCCCTCGGCGGCGAGTTTTTCCGCGTAGAGGGTGCGGACGGTCTTCATTTCCTTGATGCGGGCATACATTTGCGGCTGGGTGAAGGCCGGCTCGTCGCTCTCATTATGGCCGTGGCGGCGGTAGCAGACGATGTCGAGCACGATATCGGCATGGAAAATCATGCGGTATTCGGTGATCAGGCGGGAGGCCCAGACCACGGCTTCCGGATTGTCGCCATTCACATGGATGATCGGCGACTGGATGCTCTTGGCCACATCGGTGCAATAGAGGCCCGAATAGGCATAGACCGGCACGGTGGTGAAGCCGATCTGGTTGTTGGTGACGATGTGGATGGTGCCGCCAGTGCGGTAGCCGACCAGTTGGGACATTGCCAGCGTTTCATAGACCAGGCCCTGGCCGGCGAAGGCGGCATCGCCATGCAGCAGGATGGCCATGACCGAGGCGCGCTCGGTGGTGTCGCCCGATTTATCCTGCCGGGCGCGGACCTTGCCGATCACCACCGGGTCCACCGCTTCGAGGTGGCTGGGGTTGGGCTGCAGCGAGAGATGGATTTGCCTTCCATCGATCTCGATATCGGTGCTGGTGCCCAGATGGTATTTCACATCGCCCGAGCCATGCACGTCATCGGGATTGGCCGAGCTGCCTTTGAATTCGGCGAAGACCTTGGTGTAGGGCTTCTTCACCACATTCACGAGCACGTTCAGCCGGCCGCGATGGGCCATGCCGATGGCGATTTCATTGGTGCCGAGTTTGGCGGCGGTTTCGATCACGGTCTGCACGGCGGGGATGGTGGTCTCGCCGCCTTCAAGGCCGAAGCGCTTGGTGCCGACATATTTGCGGGCGCAGAAGGCCTCAAAACCCTCGGCCTCGGTGAGCTGGGTGAGGATTTGTTCTTTTTCGGCCGGGGAATAGAGGCCATTCCAGGGCGCGCCTTCGATGCGCTGCTGAATCCAGCTTTTCTGGCCAGGATCCTGGATATGCATGAACTCGACGCCGATCGGGCCGCAATAAGTGGCGCGCACCCGCTCGACAATCTGCTTGATGGTCGCGGTTTCGAGGCCCAGCACGCCATCGATGAAGATGGGGCGGTTGAGGTCTGCCTCGGTGGTGAAGCCCCAGAATTCCGGCTGGAGCTCGGGGTGGGGCTTGGAGGGCTGCAGGGCCAGCGGGTCAAGCTGGGCTTCGAGATGGCCGCGGACGCGATAGCTGCGGATGAGCATCAGGGCGCGGATGCTGTCGAGCTGGGCGGCGCGGATGGCCGCGGGGTCGGCTGCGGCGGCGCCGGGCTTGCCGCCGGTTTTGGCCGGTGCGGGCTCCTCGGGGGCGAAGCCGCCGCGCGGGCGGGGGGCCCAGGAGGCGCCGTTGGCATCTGTCAGCACCGCGCGGGCGTCGTCATTCAGCGCGCTGAACAGCTCGGCAAATGAGATATCGACCGAGCCGGGGTTTTCCACCCAGCGGGCGTAGAGATCAGCGAGATAGGCGGCGTTGCCGCCCGTCATCACGCTTGCAAGAACATCAACTCCGGCCATTTTTTTTCTCGGGCACGCCTTGCGGTGGCCCGACCCTTCCGTTCTTCGGCATTTGTCTTCGCCGTCAACCTGCGGCTGTGATGCCTATCATAGGCTTAATGGCAAAGATGGGGCAGCCCCCTGAAGCATAGGGGCTAGGCAAAATTGGGGGGTGGGGGCGAGCCTGGCTGACATGGCCGGCTCGCCGTGTTGGGCGTTACTTGGCCAGCGCCTTGACCATGGTCGAGCCCAGCGAGGAGGGGCTGTCGGCGATCATGATGCCGGCTTCGGCCATGGCGGCCATTTTGGCTTCCGCCGTGTCCTTGCCGCCGGAGATCACCGCGCCGGCATGGCCCATGCGGCGGCCTGGGGGGGCGGTGGCGCCGGCGATGAAGCCGACCACGGGCAGGTTGCGCTTGCCGGGGGCGAAGTTTTCCCGCTTGAGGAATTCCGCCGCCTGGATTTCCGACTGGCCGCCGATTTCGCCGATCATGATGATCGATTCGGTCTCGGGGTCCTTCAGGAACAGCTCCAGCACATCGATGAAATCCATGCCCTTCACCGGGTCACCGCCGATGCCGACGCAGGAGCTTTGGCCGAGGCCGGCGGCGGTGGTTTGCGCCACCGCCTCATAGGTCAGCGTGCCGGAGCGGGAGACGATGCCCACCGAGCCGCGGCGGTGGATATGGCCGGGCATGATGCCGATCTTGCAGGCATCGGGGGTGATGACGCCGGGGCAGTTCGGGCCGACCAGGCGGGATTTGGAGCTGCCGAGTGCGCGCTTCACCTTCACCATATCCAGCACCGGAATGCCTTCGGTGATGCAGATGATGAGGGGCAGTTCGGCATCGATCGCTTCGAGGATCGAATCAGCGGCGAAGGGGGCGGGGACGTAGATGACCGAGGCATTGGCCCCGGTGGCGGCCACGCATTCGGCCACGGTGTTGAACACCGGCAGGTTCAGCTCGGGATGCATGGTGCCGCCCTTGCCGGGGGTGACACCGCCGACATAGTTCGAGCCATAGGCAATGCCCTGGGAGGCGTGGAAGGTGCCCTGGGCGCCGGTGAAGCCCTGGGTCATCACCTTGGTGTTGGCGTCGATCAGAATGCTCATCTTATGCGTTCCTCACGGCAGCGACGGCCTTTTGGGCGGCATCGGCAAGATTATCGGCGGGGATGATGGCGAGGCCAGATTCGGCCAGGATTTTCTTGCCGAGTTCGACATTGGTGCCCTCAAGCCGGACCACCAAGGGCACCTTCAGGTCCAGGTTCTTGGACGCCGCCACGATGCCATTGGCGATCATGTCGCATTTGGCGATGCCGCCGAAGATATTGACCAGGATGCCCTTCACATTGGTGTCGCTGGTGATGATGCGGAAGGCCTCGGTGACGCGCGCCGCATCGGCGGTGCCGCCGACATCGAGGAAGTTGGCGGGCGAGGAGCCGTAGAGCTTGATGATGTCCATCGTGGCCATGGCGAGGCCGGCGCCGTTGACCATGCAGCCGATTTCGCCATCGAGCGCCACATAGTTCAGGTCATGATTGGCGGCGTCGAGTTCCTTGGGGTCCATCTCGGTGTCGTCGCGGAGCGCTTCGAGGTCCTTGTGGCGGTACATCGCGCTGTCGTCGAAGCTCACCTTGGCGTCGAGTGCGAGCACATCGCCGGCCTTGGTGACGACCACCGGGTTGATCTCGATGATTGCGCCGTCGAGGTCGATATAGGCGGTGTAGAGGGCGGTCACCAGCTTCTGGAAGGCGCCGACCTGCTTGCCGGTCAGGCCGAGGCCAAAGGCGAGTTCGCGGCCGTGATAGGGGAAGACGCCGGTGGCGGGGTCCACATGCACGCGCAGGATTTTCTCGGGGTGGTGCTCGGCCACCTCCTCGATCTCCATGCCGCCTTCGGTGGAGGCCATGATGACGATGCGGCTGGTGTCACGGTCGAGCAGCAGGGCGAGGTAGAGTTCGCGGGCGATGTCGCAGCCGGCCTCGATATAGAGGCGGTTGACCTGCTTGCCGACGGGGCCGGTCTGCTTGGTGACGAGGGTGGAGCCCAGCATCTTGCCGGCCTGCTCCTTCACCTCGGCCACGCTCTTGGCCAGGCGGACGCCGCCCTTGCCGTCGGGGTCATTGGTGAAGCGGCCGGCGCCGCGGCCGCCGGCATGGATCTGGCTTTTGACCACCCAGATCGGGCCGGGCAGCTTTGCCGCGCCGGCTTCAGCCTCTTCGGGCGTGGTGGCGACGTAGCCGTCAAGCACCGCCACGCCGTAGCGCTTCAGCACGTCCTTGCCCTGGTATTCGTGGATGTTCATCGCTTTTCTCCCAGCGGCAAGTGTTGCGGGCTCAGACGCCCAGGGCCTTGAAGTCTTCGACCAGCTTCTTCACCGCGTCGCAGCTTTTGTCGAAGGCGGCTTTTTCAGCGTCGCTGAATTGCACTTCGACAATGCGCTCCACGCCGCCGGCGCCGATCACCACCGGCACGCCGACATAGAAGTCGGACAGGCCGTATTCGCCGTTCAGCATCACCGCGCAGGGCAGGACGCGCTTCTTATCCTTCAGGTAGCTCTCGGCCATGGCGACCGCGCTGGCGGCCGGGGCGTAGAAGGCGGAGCCGCGTTCCAGCAGCTTCACGATCTCGCCGCCGCCATTGGCGGTGCGGTTGACGATGGCGTCGATGCGCTCCTGCGTCGACCAGCCCATCTTGATCAGGTCGGGCACGGGCACGCCGGCTACGGTGGAGTAGCGGGTGAGCGGCACCATGGTGTCGCCATGGCCGCCGAGGACGAAGGCGGTCACATCCTCGACCGAGACGTTGAATTCCTCGGCCAGGAAGAGGCGGAAGCGGCTGCTATCCAGCACGCCGGCCATGCCGACGACCATGTGGGCGGGCAGGCCGGATTTCTGCTGCAGCGCCCAGACCATGACGTCGAGCGGGTTGGTGATGCAGATCACGAAGGCGTTGGGGGCGTGTGTCTTGATGCCCTCGGCCACCTGGGCCATCACGCCGGCATTCTTGGTCAGCAGGTCATCGCGGCTCATGCCCGGCATGCGCGGGAAGCCGGCGGTGACGATCACCACATCGGCGCCGGCGATATCGGCATAGTCACCGGTGCCGGACATGGCGGCGTCGAAGCCATCGACGGGGCTGGACTGCATGATGTCCAGCGCCTTGCCGGCGGCGACGCCGGGGAAGACGTCGAACATCACGACATCGCCCAATTCCTTCAGGCCGATCAGATGGGCGAGCGTGCCGCCGATGTTGCCAGCGCCCACCAGGGCAATTTTCTTGCGGGCCATTGCGGCCTCCCTCACTGCTTTGCACGGGTATGGGTAGCCTGCGCGCTGGCCTGCGGCAAGGCGCTGGGGGCGGTGTGGAGGGCGCGGGCGGCGCGAAATCGTCATGCCTGGGCGGTTCATCGGCGCCGGTTGGGTGATTGGCGCAGTCAAACCTTCCAGGCATTGACCTGGTGCGAAGCTGCGGAGCGCTTGAGGTCGCCATCCAGATACATGGGCGAGGTGTATTTGGCGTCCAGCGCCACCCACTCTTCGGCCTGCGCTTCATCCATTGCCGGCTGGTAGCGGCAAGCAATCTTCAGTGGTTCAGATAACAATGTCGTGAGTTGCGATACAGGCCAGGACGCTGGGACGGCGCGAGCGAAAATCTTTTAGGCCTTGGAAATCCAAAGAATTGGCAGCCCGATGCCGCCGCTGCGGTACTGGGGTGGCGCGGAATTGGTGGCGAAACTGACCTGAATTGCCCAGGTTACCGCAGCTTTGCGTGCCATAGATATGCACACACAACTGTCATCTGCGGTCATATGGTCATAGGGTGGTTCATTGATTGGACCAGCAATAATGCGGTTCGATGATTTTGGGCGGGGTGGCCGGTGCCGAAATGGCGGTTTTTATCACAAGAAGCGGCCCGTCAGCCCCTGCCATGGGCGCTGCGCTTCATGCTGGCCGCCTCGGTGATTGTGCCCCTGCTGTTCCTGGCCGGCGGCGCCTGGTACCGGCGCGGCCAAATGCTGGAGCAGGCTGTGGCCGATGCCGACCGCCTGGCCGGCGTCGCCCGCGAACACGCGCTGAAGGTGCTGGAAACCAATGCCCTTGTGCTCGACCGGCTGGAGGACCGCATTCGCGGCCTGAGCTGGGCCGAGATCGCCGCGCGCGGCGAGGAATTGCACGGCTGGATGCAGCGGCTGGATGAGGAGATCGACCAGATCATCGCCCTGCACATCGTCCACCCCAATGGTGATGTGGTGCTGCTGAGCCTGGCTTGGCCGACGCCGCCGCTCAACCTGGCCAGCCGCGGCTATTTCCTCCCCATGGTGGCGGGGGAGAGGGGCATCGTGTTGGGGGATCGTTTCATGTCGCCGCTGACTGGCAGGATGAGCGTGGCGTTTGGCCGGGCGATCCGCACGGCGGATGGCGAGTTTGGCGGTGCGGTGGTGGGCGCGCTGCTGGCGGATTATTTTGAGGCGCAGTGGCGGCTGATGGACCCGGGCGGCCGGGCCTCCTTTGGTTTGGTGCGCCTGGCTGATGGGCTGACGCTGGCGTCTCTGCCGGCCAGCACTTCGGCGCCGGGCACGGTGCCTGACCCGGGCCGGGTTTTCGCCGCGGTGCAGCCCTCCGCTGAAGACCTGCACCGCACCGCCCGCTTTGGTGAGCGGGATGAATGGCTGGGCGGCGGCAACCGGCTGGGCAGCTTCCCGCTGGGCGTCACTGTCGTGGTTGACCTTGACCGGGTGCATGCCGAGTGGCGGCGCGCCGTGGGCGGCCTCGCCTTGTGCATCATGATCGCCATCGCCGCGCTGGGCTCGGCTTCCTTGATGGCGGTGCGGCGCTGGCGGGCGGAGCAGCGGGCGCTGGCCGAGTTGGAGGCGGAAATTCATCGGCGGGAGGAAGCCGAGGCGGGGCTGCGGCAGGCGCAGCGGCTGGAGGCGGTGGG
>Ga0209085_1001760_pt1 | contig 12958 bp, 13 predicted proteins | sample C_131016_EF_Meta_FD_187310 | JGI IMG/M metagenome (GOLD analysis project Ga0209085, IMG submission 187310) | Freshwater microbial communities from Lake Croche, Canada to study carbon cycling - C_131016_EF_MetaG (SPAdes) (version 2) | ecosystem: Environmental > Aquatic > Freshwater > Lake...
CAAGCGATTCGAGAGGCTTTGTACCGGCAGGCGTTTGGCCCGGTCCGATGGGTGGAGTGCGTGCTAGCCATTAAAGCGCGTGGCATTTTGAATGTGGTGGAGTGCGGTCCAGGCAAGGTGCTGGCGGGCCTGGTCAAGCGCATTGACCCTGAACTGACGGGTTTGCCCATGTTCGATCCTGCAACTTTGCAGGAAGTTAATAAACAATTGACGTAAGTTTGAGGTTTTTGCATGCAAGATAAGCAATTGCAAGTTGGCCAATGGAAAGATCAAGTGGCTTTGGTTACCGGTGCCACACGGGGCATTGGTGCGGCCATTGCGTTGCAGCTGGCTCAGCAGGGCGTTAAGGTGGTGGGCACTGCGACCAGCGAAGCAGGTGCGGCTCAAATCAGCGCAGCCCTTTTGGGTTTTGAGGGGTGTCAAGGTGTTCAACTCGATGTGAATGACGCAGCAGCCTGCGAGGCGCTGGTGGACTCCTTGGTGCAAACCTTTGGGGGCGTTCAAATTTTGGTCAACAACGCGGGCATCACCCGCGACAACTTGGCCATGCGCATGAAAGACTCTGAGTGGGACGAGGTGCTGGACACCAATTTGAAGGCGGTGTTTCGCCTAAGTCGTGCTCTTATTCGGCCCATGATGAAGCAGCGGTATGGCCGCATCATCAACATCACTTCGGTGGTAGGGGCTTCCGGAAACCCGGGCCAAGTCAATTACGCTGCTTCCAAGGCGGGGCTGGCGGGCATGACACGAGCTTTAGCCAGAGAGTTGGCGTCCCGAAATATCACGGTCAATTGTGTGGCGCCTGGGTTCATTCAGACCGATATGACCGCCCAATTGCCCGAAACCCAACAAAAAATGCTGATGGACCAAATTCCGGCGGGCCATTTGGGCACCCCAGAAGATGTAGCGCATGCGGTCAGTTATCTGGCTTCACCCCAAGCGGGCTACGTCACCGGACAAGAATTGCATGTCAATGGCGGCATGTTCATGGCCTAGGCGGGGTTCTACTAACAGACTCCTTTTTCAAGATGGCTAAAATCACCCCTTCTTTTACTACCCTTTGAGGGATACATGAGCGATATCGAAGCACGAGTTAAGAAAATCATTGCCGAGCAACTCGGCGTTGAAGAGTCACAAGTCACCAATGAAAAAGCATTCGTGGCGGATCTGGGAGCCGACTCCCTGGACACCGTTGAACTGGTGATGGCGCTTGAAGACGAGTTTGGCATTGAGATTCCCGACGAAGACGCTGAAAAAATCACGACCGTTCAAAACGCCATCGATTACGCGGTGGCTCATCCCAAAGCTTAAGACCTTGCTTGGGCATGCGTATCGCATGTCCTCACCTATATAGATGTCACGTCGTCGCGTAGTGGTTACCGGCTTGGGCTGTGTCAGCCCAGTGGGTAATACGGTTTCTGAGTCCTGGTCCAGCCTTATGGGGGGGCGTTCGGGCATTGATTTCATCACGCACTTTGATGCCGAGGCTTTTGCCTGCAAGTTTGCGGGCGAGGTCAAGGGCTTGGTGTTGGATGATTTCATTCCCCCCAAAGAAGCCCGAACCATGGATACCTTTATCCATTTCGGCATTGTGGCGGCCATTCAGGCTGTTCAAGATGCGGGCTTGAAAACTGGTGTCGACCTTACCGATGGGGAGGCCACGCGCATTGGGTGTTTGATTGGCTCAGGCATTGGTGGTTTGCCCATGATTGAGGGAACCCACGCCGAATTAACGCAGCGTGGACCTCGTCGAATTTCTCCATTCTTTGTTCCTGCCTCTATCATCAACATGATTTCTGGTCATGTGTCGATGCGTTTTGGTTTTAAGGGCCCTAATTTAGCTATAGCTACTGCATGCACTACAGGTCTGCACAGCATAGGGGCTGCCGGGCGCATGATTGAATATGGTGATGCCGATGTCATGATTGCTGGCGGTGCTGAAGCCACCGTGTCGCCCTTGGGTGTAGGCGGCTTTGCGGCCATGCGGGCACTTTCTACCCGTAACGACGATCCTAAAACGGCTTCCCGCCCTTGGGACAAAGACCGCGATGGTTTTGTGCTGGGCGAGGGCGCCGGTGTGATGGTGCTGGAATCTTACGAACACGCCGTGGCACGAGGCGCGCGTATTTATGCCGAGCTGGGTGGCTTTGGTATGAGTGCAGATGCCGGTCACATGACGGCCCCCAGCATGGACGGCCCAAGGCGCGCCATGGTGAGCGCTATGCAGAATGCGGGCGTTAACCCGCAAGATATCGATTACCTCAATGCACACGGCACCTCAACGCCTTTGGGTGATGTCAACGAAACCCAAGCCATTAAGGCGGCTTTGGGCGACCACGCCCATAAAGTGGTGGTCAATTCCACCAAATCCATGACCGGCCACTTGCTCGGCGGTGCGGGCGGTATTGAGTCCGTGTTCACGGTACTGGCGCTCTACCATCAAAAAAGCCCACCCACTATCAATATCTTCGAACAAGATCCAGAGTGCGACTTGGATTACTGTGCCAATACCGCGCGTGATTTGAAGATTGATGTGGCCCTCAAAAACAACTTCGGCTTCGGCGGAACCAACGGAAGCCTCGTCTTTAAGCGGGTGTGACGGTCTTGAAGTCGGCCTCGCCGTCTGTTCGCTACCCCATTCCTTTTTCTAGGGCGCGCACTCTCTTCATGTGTGGGCCTATTTGGGTGGCCCTTTCTGGGGCAGTCTACTGGTGGTCTGAATCTCAAAGCACATCTGGATTTATGGAAATCATGACGCTGATGCTGTGTTTGATTTTGGCCCTTTGGGTGTGGCGCGAAGTCAGGCGCCAGCCTTATGGAGACTTGTTTGGGCCGCTTATGGCCCCACATGGTTTATGGGAATGGATGGCACAAGGGCACACACAAGCAGGTGAGTTGAGCGTGGCATGGGACGCTCAAAGTTTCATGCTGCTCAAGTTTCAGCCGGTTCAGCCCAATGAAGTTGACCATTTCGGCTCTAGGTCTTTGATAAAGCGAAAGACACTTCGTCTAACAGTTTGGATTTGGGCCTCTCAAAAGGCAGAACCCACAAAGTGGGAGGATTTTCGGCGTGCGGTGTACGCATCCGAAAGGGTTGTGGGATAGTGAGAATACATTTGTTTAAGGGTGGAATATGAGTGCAATGGTTGGAAATCGATGGATGTTGGCGTGTCTGGCCATGTGCGGCGCTATTGGGGCGCCCCTGGCTTGGGCGCAAAACCCGGCACCGGGCGCTTCTGCCGCGGCCCCCTTTGGTGCGGTGGTTCGGTCTTTGCCAGACTTCACCGATCTGGTGGAGCAGGTTGGGCCGTCGGTGGTCAACATCCGAACTGTGGAGCGTGTCACGCCGCGTAACAACCCGGGCGGCAGCGGCATGGACGAGGAAATGCTGGAGTTTTTTCGGCGTTTTGGTTTGCCCATGCCCAACATTCCCCGCCAGCAACCTGGACCCCGGCGCAATGCGCCTCAAGAAGAAGAACAGCAACAACCTCGCGGTGTGGGTTCTGGTTTCGTTCTGACATCAGACGGTTTTATTTTGACCAACGCCCACGTGGTGGATGGTGCCGATGAAGTGTTAGTGACCTTGGTCGACAAGCGCGAGTTCAAGGCGCGGATTGTGGGAGCCGACAAGCGCACTGACGTGGCGGTGGTGAAAATTGAAGCCACAGGTTTGCCCGCCGTGAAAATTGGTGACGTGAATCGCCTGAAGGTGGGCGAGTGGGTGATGGCCATTGGGTCACCATTTGGCCTAGAAAACTCGGTAACCGCGGGCATCGTGAGCGCTAAGCAACGCGATACCGGCGACTACTTGCCCTTTATTCAGACCGATGTGGCCATCAATCCGGGCAATTCAGGTGGTCCGCTCATCAACATGCGTGGGGAAGTGGTGGGCATCAACAGCCAAATTTATTCACGCTCAGGCGGTTACATGGGCATTGCCTTTGCCATTCCGATAGACGAGGCGATGCGTGTGAGCGAGCAGCTTCGCGCCAGCGGCCGCGTCACCCGTGGACGCATTGGCGTCCAGATAGATCAGGTCACCAAAGATGTGGCGGAATCTATAGGCTTGGGCAAGCCGCAGGGCGCGCTGGTGCGGGGTGTGGAGCCAGGCTCTCCAGCAGAAAAAGCGGGCATTGAAGCGGGCGACATCATCATCAAGATTGACGGTAAAACTATAGAAAAATCTTCCGACCTACCGCGCCTGGTGGGCAACACCAAGCCGGGCACCCGCAGCACTCTGACAGTGTTTCGCCGCGGCGCCACCAAAGATCTGATGGTGACTATTGGCGAATTGGAGCCTGACAAAACAGCACGGGCCAAACCAGAAAAAGAAGACAAGCCCAAGGTCACAGGTGCGGTCACCGCATTTGGCTTGACCGTGTCCGATTTGACCGACGCGCAAAAACGCGAGCTCAAGGCCAAAGGTGGGGTGCGTGTTGAGGCTGCGACAGACGCTGCGGCACGCGCAGGCTTGAGAGAGGGTGATGTGATCGTGTCTGTGGCCAATGTAGAGATCAACAGCGTCAAAGAGCTTGAAGCGCTCTTGGCTAAGGTCGATAAAACCAAGCCCTTAAGCCTGTTGTTTAGGCGTGGAGACTGGGCGCAGTACATCGTGATCAAGCCCACGTCCCGCTAGTCATGGCGGGTCAATAGTCTGGATTTCTGACTGGATCTTGGGGTTTTGTAACGCTCTGTCCAGAGAAAAAATTTATTTTTTTGAATTTTGAGGCGCACTTTTCGATACCTACAAGTGAGCAAGCGACAGCTAACTTTGGTTCTTTTTCTTATTTATGGTTATATAGAAATTTAAAATAAGACAATAAAAGCATGAGCGATGGGTTTGCGCACCACAATATGGCATTCGATTCGATTGCACTCTATGCATCCACAGTTCACCCACAAGCTGTTGGAAAGTTGTGAGAGAGCTTGTTGATAAGTTGTTTATAATTTCTGCGTTGTGGTGCTGCAACGGGTCGTTTTTGACGGTTTGGAGACTTCATGGGGGCAACTTTTTGCCTACAATGAAGTTCCAACTTTCGCAGTTGCCATAGACGGTTGGTTCAGGGCGCGTCCTTATCCGACGCGCCCTTTTTTATTTTGATCTCTTTAAATTCAAGCACTTAACGCTCTTCATTGATGAAGCACATCCGAAATTTTTCCATCATCGCCCACATTGATCATGGCAAATCGACCTTGGCTGACCGGCTGATCCAGCGCTGTGGAGGATTGGAAGAGCGGCAGATGGAAGCGCAGGTTCTGGACTCGATGGATATCGAAAAAGAACGCGGCATCACCATCAAAGCGCAGACCGCTGCGCTGCAATATCGCGCTCGCGATGGCCAGGTTTACAACTTGAACCTGATTGACACGCCCGGTCACGTGGATTTTTCTTACGAAGTCAGCCGTTCGCTCTCTGCATGTGAGGGTGCCTTGTTGGTGGTGGATGCCAGCCAAGGCGTGGAAGCGCAAACCGTCGCCAACTGTTACACCGCACTAGACCTCGGAGTGGAGGTGGTGCCCGTGTTGAACAAGATGGATTTGCCGCAAGCAGATCCTGATCGTGCCAAAGAAGAAATTGAGGACGTCATTGGCATTGACGCTCAAAATGCCATTCCGTGTTCAGCCAAAACCGGCATGGGCGTGGACGACATATTGGAAGCCGTGGTGGCGCGCATTCCTTGTCCCAAAGGCCAAGCTGATGCGCCTTTGAGGGCCATGATTGTCGACAGCTGGTTTGACAGCTATGTGGGCGTGGTGATGTTGGTGCGGGTGGTGGATGGGCACTTGCTCAAAGGTGAGCGCATCAAAATGATGGCCACCGGCGCCGTATACGACGTGGGAAGTTTGGGGGTGTTTACTCCCGCCAACGAGCCGCGCGAATCTTTGCAAGCAGGCGAGGTGGGCTACATCATCTCGGGCATTAAAGAGCTGCAAGCCGCAAAAGTGGGCGACACCATCACGCTGGAAAAAAAGCTGCCCAATAACTTAGGGCCTGCGCAAGAGGCGCTGCCTGGTTTTAAAGAAATTCAGCCGCAGGTGTTTGCAGGCCTGTACCCCACAGAGGCCAACCAATACGACGCTTTGCGAGACAGCCTAGAAAAACTCAAGCTCAACGATGCGTCATTGCAATACGAGCCCGAGGTGTCTCAAGCTTTGGGCTTTGGGTTTCGGTGCGGCTTTTTAGGCTTGTTGCACATGGAAATTGTGCAAGAGCGTCTGGAGCGCGAGTTTGACCAAGACCTCATCACCACCGCACCCAGCGTGGTGTACCAAGTGCTCAAGGGGGATGGCGAAGTCATCATGGTGGAAAACCCCTCCAAAATGCCCGAGCAAAGCAAAATTCAGGAAATTCGCGAGCCCATTGTCACGGTGCATTTGTACATGCCGCAAGACTATGTGGGCCCCGTGATGACGCTGGCCAACCAAAAGCGGGGCATGCAGCTCAACATGGCCTACCACGGCAGGCAAGTCATGCTGACTTACGACATGCCGCTGGGCGAAATCGTGCTGGATTTCTTTGACAAGCTCAAAAGCGTCAGCCGAGGTTACGCCAGCATGGATTACGAGTTCAAAGAATACCGACCCAGCGATGTGGTGAAGGTGGACATCATGCTCAACGGCGAAAAGGTCGATGCCTTGTCCATCATTGTGCACCGCAGCCAGTCGGCCTACCGGGGTCGTGGTGTGGCTGCCAAGATGCGAGAAATCATTTCTAGGCAGCAGTTTGACGTGGCCATTCAAGCCGCTATCGGTGCCAACATCATTGCCCGTGAAAACATCAAAGCTCTGCGCAAAAACGTGCTGGCAAAATGCTATGGTGGAGATATATCCCGTAAACGCAAGCTTTTAGAGAAGCAGAAAGCAGGAAAGAAGCGCATGAAACAAATCGGTGCGGTCGAGGTACCCCAAGAAGCGTTCTTGGCCATTTTGCAGGTGGAAGACTGATGCAAGTTTTGACCGCATTTGTGCTGGCGGCCTTTGTAGCTTATGCCGGTTCTTGGTATACGGGCGTGGTGGAGGGCAACTTTGCCCTGATGCTTTTAATGGCCACTTCTGTAACGGGTATTTACTGGATTGCCGAGCGCCTTTACTTTTGGCCCCAGCGAAAAAAAGCGGCAGTTCAATTAGAGGCTGACACTTGGAAGCGCGAGGCCGACTTGGCCAAACTGGGTATTCCTAAAGACCCCGCTTCTGTGGCTGCTTTAGACCAAGCCAAAACCAAAGTGTTGGCTCAGCCCTGGTGGCTGGATTGGACGGCCGGATTGTTTCCGGTCATTCTGGTGGTGTTTGTGCTGCGCTCGTTTTTGTTCGAGCCCTTCAAAATTCCCTCCGGCTCCATGATTCCCACCCTGCACATTGGCGACCTGATTTTGGTCAACAAATACCACTATGGCGTGCGGTTGCCGGTGCTCAACCACAAAGTTACCGAGGGCAACCCGGTGCAGCGCGGCGACGTCATGGTGTTCAGGTACCCGCCCAAGCCCAGCTTGGACTACATCAAACGCGTGGTGGGTCTGCCCGGTGATGAAGTGGCTTACCTGAACAAACGCCTGACCATCAATGGCCAAGATGTGGCCACGCAAGCTGTGCCCGAATTTTTTGACGAAGGCACCATGCGGTATTTCAAACAATTGGAAGAGCAACTGGGTGACGTCAAGCATCGTGTGTTGAATGAAGACGACCGCCCAGCCTTTATCCCAGGCAATGAAGACTTTCCATTCAAAGACCAATGCCGCTACAGCATTGAAGGCGTAGTATGCAAAGTGCCTCAAGGTCATTACTTCATGATGGGTGACAACCGCGACAACTCTCTAGATTCGCGCTACTGGGGCTTTGTGCCCGAAGAAAACATTGTGGGCAGGGCGTTTTTTGTGTGGATGAATTTCAGCAATTTCAAACGCATTGGACCTTTTGAGTAATTGCCATTGCCCATGAGCACCGACCTTTCCGTGCTTCAGGCCCGTCTCCAACACGAATTTGTGGACCGGGCCCTTCTTGAAAAGGCCCTCACCCACCGGAGTTTCTCTGCCGATCACAACGAGCGCCTCGAGTTTCTGGGCGATGCGGTCTTGAATCTGGCCATTTCCGATCTCTTGTTCAAGCACTTGAGCGATTTGCCCGAGGGCGGCTTGTCGAGAATCCGCGCCAACTTGGTCAAACAAGACACTTTGCATCAAATTGCAGTGGAGCTTGGCGTGCCCGATCACATCAAGCTGGGCGAGGGCGAGTTGAAGTCCGGAGGCCAAAAGCGCCCCTCGATCTTGGCCGATGCGCTGGAAGCCTTAATAGGTGCCGTTTACCTTGAAGGTGGGTATGACGCTGCGCAAGCTGCTGTTCAACAGCTGTTTGCCAAAGTCCAAATTGAGCCCGAAATGCAGGCCAGTGCCAAAGACCCTAAAACTGAGCTCCAAGAATGGTTGCAGGCCCGAAAAATGCGGCTCCCTATGTACCGAATTGTGGGTACTACGGGCGTAGCGCACAAGCAAACCTTCGATGTGGAGTGCGAAGTGACGGAGCTGCGCTTAACCGAGCGCGGCATTGGCTCCTCACGCAGGGCGGGCGAGCAGGCTGCAGCCTTGGCCATGCTTCAAACCCTTAAAACTCACGGAAAGCTTTGATGATCGAATCCCTGAAGCGTTGCGGCTTGTTGGCCATTGTGGGCAAGCCCAATGTGGGTAAATCCACCTTGCTTAACGCACTGGTTGGGCAAAAAATCAGCATCACCTCTCGCAAGGCCCAAACCACCCGCCACCGCATCACCGGCATGCGAACCGTGGGTGATGACCAATTTGTGTTTGTAGACACCCCCGGGTTTCAAACCCGCCACGCCAATGCACTGAACCGTTCACTCAACAAAACGGTGTTAGGTGCCGTGGGTGATGTGGATTTGGTCTTGTTTGTGGTGGAGTCAGGGCAGTTCAACCAAGCGGATGAACGCGTGTTGCAGTTGCTCAAGCCCGATATTCCGGTACTGCTGCTGGCTAACAAGCTCGACACCATCCATCGGCGTGCTGAAATTGCCCCTTGGCTGCAAGACATGCAGAAGCGGTACCCGTTTAAAGAACTGGTGCCCATGTCGGCTAAAAACACCAAAGACGTCGAGCGCTTGCTGGGCATTTGTAAAGCTTATTTGCCGCAGCAAGACTGGTGGTACGACGCCGAAGAGCTTACCGATCGAAGCGAAAAATTTTTGGCCAGCGAAATCATTCGTGAAAAATTGTTTCGCCTCACTGGTGAAGAGCTGCCGTACACCTCCACCGTGGTGATCGAGAAATTTGAAGAAGAACCCCTTAAATCCAAGCCGGGCGGGCGTATGGTCCGAATTGCCGCCACCATTGTGGTGGAGCGAGACGGGCACAAAGCCATGGTCATTGGCGACCAAGGCGATCGCATCAAGCGCATCGGCATGGAAGCCCGAGTCGAGCTTGAAAAACTCATGGACGCCAAGGTGTTTTTGGAAATGTGGGTCAAGGTGCGCTCCGGTTGGGCGGACGATGAAGCGCGGGTGCGCAGTTTTGGCTACGAATAAACGAATTTCGGACGAACCTGCGTTTGTCTTGCACCGTTACGACTGGAGCGAATCAAGCCTCATTTTGGAGGTGCTGACCCGACACCACGGCCGATTGGCTCTGGTGGCCAAGGGCGTTAAACGCCCCAGTTCAAGTTTGCGGCCGGTGCTGCTGCCGCTTCAGCCGTTGCAATTGAGCTTTGGGGGAGATGCCGAAATCCGTACCCTTAAAAGTGCGGAATGGTTAGGCGGGCATGTGATGCCCAGTGGTGCGGCCTTGCTCAGTGGCTATTACCTCAATGAACTGCTGCTGCAGTTGTTGGCCCGAGACGACCCGCACCCCGCTTTGTTTGATGTGTACAGGCAAGTGGTGCAGGTCTTGGCCAGCGGCCAAGAAGAGGTGCTTCAAGCCTCATTAAGGGCCTTTGAATTGTTATTGCTCAGGGAAATTGGGCTGTTGCCCTCGCTGGATGGTCAAACCCTCACCCTACACCCCCTTGATCAGGGCGAGCGTTACTGCCTGGTGCCCGAGGGTGGGTTGCGTGTGGCGGGTCAGGCAGACCGACACAGTTTGTTGGCAGACCAATGGCAGAGTTTGCAAGGGGCTTTGCATCCACAGGCATCTTTGGCAGATTTGTTGAAGGTTTGCGCTGTGCACATTCAAGAGCTTAAGCCGCAGCTGCGCGCCTTGCTCCATTACCATTGCGGAGTTCCCATGTTGCGCACCCGCCAATTGATGGTGGACATTCACAACTTGTGACCGTTACAACCTGCGACCATGTACCCATGACCTCAGCATTTCCAGCCACAGCCCTTTCGGTCAACCTCAACAAGGTGGCCTTGGTGCGCAACTCCCGCCATTTGGGCATTCCCAGCGTGTTGCGTGCGGCTGAACTGTGTTTGGCAGCGGGTGCTCATGGCATTACCGTGCATCCCCGTCCTGATGCCCGGCACATCCGCTCAAACGACGTATTTGAACTTGCTGAACTGTTAAAAAGCTGGCCCGAGTGTGAATTTAATATTGAGGGCAATCCGTTTCACAACCTCATGGATTTTGTGCGCCAAGTGCGCCCGCATCAGGCCACCTTTGTGCCGGATGCTCAAGGGCAATTGACCAGCGACCACGGTTGGAACTTGGCCCAAAACGCTGAGCAACTGACTCCTCTGATTCAAGAGTGCCATCAACTTGGGGTTAGGGTCAGCCTGTTTATGGACCCTGATCCTCAGGCCATGGCGCTGGCAAAACGCCTAGGCGCTGACCGGGTGGAGTTGTACACCGAACCCTATGCCGCTGCCTGCGAGTTATCTCAAGACCAGACCTTGCAAGAGCTGCGCCGATATGCCGCCTCTGCCCAATCGGCTCAGGCTTTAGGACTGGGCGTCAATGCAGGCCATGATTTGAACCAACACAACCTATCGACCTTTTTGCAGCAGGTGCCGGGCGTGTTGGAAGTCTCCATTGGCCATGCGCTGATTTCTGATGCGCTGGAATATGGTTACAGCCAAACGGTAGCCCAATACCTTGAATGTCTCAAAAACACGATTCGCGCATGATTTACGGCATTGGCACCGATATTTGCGACATTCGCCGCATCCGAGCCAGCATAGAACGCCACGGCGAGCGCTTTGTGCACAAAATTTTGAGTCCTGCTGAAATCGACACATGGCAAGAGCGCAGCTACCGTTGGCCGGAGCGCGGCGTGCGCTACGTGGCCACTCGGTTTTCGGCTAAGGAAGCTTTTTCCAAGGCTATCGGATTAGGCATGCGTATGCCTATGACTTGGCGTCACTGCGAAATCAGCAAACTGGACTCCGGCCAGCCGGTGATTGTGTTGCACGGCGCACTCAAAATTTGGTTTGAATCCCTACGTTTGAATGCGCAGGTCAGCGTGAGCGATGAAACCGATTACGCCATCAGCTATGTGCTGGTTGAACAACCCCCCTAAATCCACAAAACGTGAACGCCACGAAACATCTATGCATTCCCCACTGATCATTGACATTGCGGGCACCACGCTCACCCGCACCGACCGCACCCGCCTCAAGCACCCGCTGGTAGGCGGCATGATTTTGTTTGCCCGAAATTGGCAAGATCGCGCCCAGCTTATGGAGCTGTGTCGGCAAATCAAAAAAGTTAGGCAAGACCTGCTCATTTGCGTGGACCACGAAGGCGGGCGTGTTCAGCGTTTTAAATCTGATGGCTTTACCCATGTGCCGCCCATGCAAAAGCTGGGTGAGCAGTGGATGCATGACCCTATGGCCGCCACTCGATCTGCCACCGCCTGTGGCTTCGTGCTGGCCTCTGAGCTCAGGGCGTGTGGAGTGGATTTCAGCTTCACGCCGGTGCTGGACTTGGGCTATGGTCAAAGCAGCGTTATTGGCGACCGGTCTTTTGCGCGCGACCCCAGGGTGGTCACCCTTTTGGCTAAAAGCCTGATGCATGGCCTGCTGCAGGCCGGTATGGCCAGTTGCGGCAAGCATTTTCCGGGGCATGGCTTTGTCAAAGCAGATTCCCACACCGACATTCCCGTGGACCGCCGTCCGCTTAAAACGCTGCTGGCCGAAGACGCTGCGCCTTTTGGCTGGCTGGGCCAGTCTTTGCACAGCGTCATGCCCGCCCATGTCATTTACCCCAAGGTCGATGCACGGCCTGCAGGTTTTTCAGCCAAATGGCTCAACGAGATTTTGCGGGGCACTTTGGGCTTTGGTGGGGCAGTGTTCAGCGATGACCTCAGTATGGAGGGTGCGCGCGTTCTGGATGGACGTGAAGTCACCTACACCGAAGCTGCATTAGCGGCTTTGAATGCGGGGTGCGACATGGTCTTGTTGTGTAACCAGTCTGTGGAGTCGGTAGGTTCGGGCGCACCTATTGATGAACTTCTGGACGGCATGAGCGAAGCTTTACTCAAAGACCTCTGGGTACCCAATGAAGTCAGCGACCAGCGCCGAACCGCTTTGCTGCCCACGATGCCCGCCCTAGACTGGGATGAGCTGATGGTCAGTGCGCTGTACATGCAAGCGCTTGAATGCTTTCCTTAATTTCTTAAAACTCCTATGAATACTCAAGACTCCTATCAAGACATTCGTGACGCTATCAAGGATTTGTGCGCTCAGTTTCCTGACGAATACCACCGCAAGGTAGACCATGACCGCACCTACCCCGAGGCATTTGTAGATGCCCTGACCCAAGCGGGTTGGTTGGCGGCGTTGATCCCCACCGAATACGGTGGCTCGGGCTTGGGGTTGGCGGAGGCCTCGGTGATCATGGAGGAAATCAACCGCAATGGCGGTAATTCGGGCGCATGCCACGGGCAGATGTACAACATGGGCACCTTGTTGCGGCACGGCTCTAAGGCGCAAAAAGACTTGTATTTGCCCAAAATCGCCACGGGTGAATGGCGTTTGCAGTCCATGGGAGTAACCGAGCCAACCACTGGCACCGACACCACC
>Ga0209085_1001767_pt1 | contig 12907 bp, 13 predicted proteins | sample C_131016_EF_Meta_FD_187310 | JGI IMG/M metagenome (GOLD analysis project Ga0209085, IMG submission 187310) | Freshwater microbial communities from Lake Croche, Canada to study carbon cycling - C_131016_EF_MetaG (SPAdes) (version 2) | ecosystem: Environmental > Aquatic > Freshwater > Lake...
ACTGTGTGAATGTGCCTGTGTAAGGCAGCATCAAGCCCACACGTATTTTTGCGTTTTGTGCGTTTGCCGGCAGTATCAACCCGCCAGAGGCAGCGCCCAGAATGGCAGCGGATTGGGTGAGTACTTGTCGTCTCGTGGTCATGAAATTCTCCGGGGAAGGCGGGTCAAAGTGGCGTGAAATCAAGCTCGCAGTTTAAACCGCTGGATCTTGCCCGTGGCAGTTTTAGGCAATTCAGTCAAAAACTCTATCCAGCGCGGGTATTTGAAAGGAGCTAACTGGCTTTTCACATGGGCTTTGAGTTCTGTTTCCAATACGTGTTGTCCGGCTTTGAGCACCACAAAAGCTTTGGGCTTGGTCAGGCCTGCTTCGTCTGGCTGGCCAACCACTGCAGCCTCTAAAACAGCGGGGTGAGTCATCAATGAAGCTTCCACTTCAAAAGGGGAGACGTAAATTCCGCCGACCTTGAGCATGTCATCCGAACGGCCGCCATAAGTGTAATAACCGTCGGCGTCGCAGCTGTACTTATCACCACTGCGGGTCCATTCACCGGCAAACGTATGTTTGGTTTTTTCGCGGTTATTCCAATACATCAGGGCTGCACTCGGGCCGCTGATTTGCAATTCACCCAATTCACCTTCGGCGCATTCTTGGCCGTCGTCGTTCACCAGTCGCAAGCGGTAGCCAGGAACGGCTTCACCTGTGGTGCCGTAACGCACGCGACCAGGCTGGTTGGATAAAAAAATATGCAGCATTTCGGTAGACCCGATGCCGTCCAATATCTCAACGCCATATTCGTTTTGCCATTTATGGCCGATTTCGGCAGGCAAGGCTTCACCTGCACTGGTACAGACGCGTAAATTCAATTGATGAGAGGCTGGACGCGAAGCGTGTGCCAGTAGACCAGCAAACAAGGTAGGCACCCCATAAAAAACAGTGGGCTGGTGCTTTTCTAAAACGTTAAATACATCTGCTGGCGTTGGCCGCACACCCAACAATACCGTGGTTGCACCTACCGCCAAGGGAAAACTGAGCGCATTGCCTAGACCATAGGCAAAAAACAACTTGGCTGCTGAATACACCACGTCATCTTCTTTCAATCCCAATACTGCACGGCCATACAACTCAGCGGTTTGAATCACATGGCTGTGTAAATGCACCGTGCCTTTGGGTGAACCAGTAGATCCACTGGAGTAGAGCCAAAAACACACATCGTCAGCCAGCGTAGGTGCCACTTGTACTAGGGGTGAATTGGCTTTGATTAAATCGTCTATAGCGATGCCACCTGACGCAGTGTCTGCCGTCTCCGTCATGATGTGTTTCACATGTGCACAGTGTTCAATGATGGGTGCAAATGAAGGCCATAAGGACTTGGATACGAGCAATCCGCGTGCGCGTGAATCTTGCAGCATGAACTGGTAGTCTTGCGAGGTGAGCAATGTATTCACAGCGACTGGCACCACGCCAGCCAATATGCAGCCCAAAAAAACCACGGGCCAATGCAAGCTGTCATGCATACACAGCAGAATGCGATCTTCTTGTTGCATACCCATCTTGAGCAAGCCCTGAGCAAAACAATGCGCCTCATGATTGAGTTGCGAGTAGCTCAAGCTTTGAAAACTTTGCGCATCTATATATGCCGCTTTATCAGCTCGAACGCTGTGACGCAACAGCAGATCAGCCGCGGCGTTATACACCTTGGGAATGTCTACCTGAGGTGGAGAGACATGGTGATGAGCTTGACTGAGTTGCATCGATGAAAGCCGAGTGAGCATTTAAAGAGGTTGATTATTGCCCATCACTCATGCAACAAAATGCATTTCCCAAGTTGGCTTTGATTGTGCGGGTAGAATGTCGCCATCGGGGTGTAGCGCAGTCTGGTAGCGCATCTGGTTTGGGACCAGAGGGTCGTAGGTTCGAATCCTATCGCCCCGACCAATTTTTATAAAAAGAAAAGGCCGTCAAGGCCTTTTTTCATGAATTCTGCCCGTAGCTCAGTTGGATAGAGCAACAGCCTTCTAAGCTGTGGGTCGGGGGTTCGATCCCCTCCGGGCAGGCCACTGTCAATGTCCGCCGCCGTGTCCTGATGGTTTTTCTTTGGCGGCTTTGTCAAAAAAGTGATACCAGCATTCTTCTTTGGACAATATGTTGCTCTTGTTATCCAAGCAGTAATAACGCCGGATTTTTTTATCACGGTCAGTGATGAAATAACTTCTGTACAAGGTTTTATTCAGCACATACATGATGGCTGTGCGGGACTGAGGGCAAGATTCCCCCAAAATGCAAGAGCGCATGACGTTGGAATTGACATACAACTCAACAGAAATAATGGGCAGTTTTTTACCATGGTGAGTCGCTACCAAGCGCACCGCACAGGTTGACCCAGTGACTTTGTCTAAGCCGTCCTTTTCAGCCAGCATATTGGCTTCTTGCGCAAGGAGTTCGCGGTACCACTCTCCAATCACACCTCTGCAGATGAAATATTCTTCTTCTTCGGTTTTGTGAAATGGTTCAATGTAGGGGCGTCTTTTGGAGTCAAAGTAAAACAGTGGTTCTTGGCCTTCAAAGGTCCGTTTAGGTCGTTCTTCCTTCGCAGCAGGAGCGCCATGAGCGTCTTTGGCAGGCGCACCGTGGTCATCCTTTTTGGGTGGGGCACCATGGTCGTCTTTTTTCTCTTCCTTTTTGGCAGGGGCGCCATGCGAATCAGCCGCTGGTTTGGCTGGTGCGGGGTCGTTAGCCATAGCAACATTGGCTGTGGTGATAACCAGCAGCACAATCAGTTGTAGGAAAACAATAAACAGATTTTTCATGAAATTTATGTAAGTACGTCTTTGTAAATCGGCATCAACCCGCCGGTCTTGAGCAGCCATGGCGGCAATTGAATTGATCAGTCAACGGTGTAGCAAGTCTCATCTCGGTGCCATTTACCCGTGTCTGTCACGCATTGATGCTGTATCAGCTTTCGGCTGATGTCGGATAGAAAATAGGATCTGAATAAGGCTTGCCTATTGGGCACAAAGTTAACCGTGCGAAAGATCGGGCATTCCTCGCTGCGAATGCATCGGTCAAATTGCTTGCTGTTCTCAAACAATTGGATGCTGATGCGCCCAGGGGTCAGACTTTTTTCTGTGCCCAATGTGACGATGCAGGTTTTGGGATCGACAAAACGCAATTCAGCCAACTCGTTGAAATAATTCATCTCGGCAACAACGAGTTCAAGAAACCATGGCGCAACAATGCCTTTGCATTCGTAGTAGTCCAGCTTGTCTGAATGGTAAACAACTTCACCCAAAGGTTTTTTGTTTTTATCCAGCATGATCATGGGCTCTTTGCCCGAATTGGGTGGACGCGCTTTGGAAGCGCGTGGCGCTTCTTCTACGCCCTCTTTGCTTTGCAAGCCTTCGTTTAAAACAGACTCCACCCGACGATTCAATAAATCTTCTTCTTGCTTTTTATCCGTTTGTTTTTTTTCAGGAACAGGAACGAACTTGCTCAACGGTTTTTCTTCAGTGCAGCCAGACAAGACCAAACCTGCAAGCAGCAGGATGCCTGCGGTGCGTAAACAGAGTGTTTTGTAAGGCTGAAACAGGTGAAGAAACATGGGTTTGATTATCAACTCAAGCGTGGGATTAAAAAAACGGGAATGTGCTTTGTGTATTCATGGGGTGCGCATTTTTCGGCTGTTGATATTTTGATAACTAATGATTTATTGGTTGGATCGGTTTTCATATGTATTTATTCACCCAGTGAACTTGATGGAATAGGGATTCTTCATTTTTGCCAAGGCCTGTATGGCTTTTTTATTGGCCGCTTGGCTGATCTCTAACGGACGGATATCGCCAATTTGCGTGATGCTTGCGAGTTTTTTATTGCTGCTGGCGATGAAATCAATGTTCTTAGAAATGTTGGGTGTGGTGTCGCGAATATTCAAATAAAACTCAGTCGAATATTTATTGAACAAATTCGATAAGGCTTTGCCTTGTGCAATGGTGGTGGTGATGGCTGAACCCTTGAACGATTCAATCCCTGACAACATACCCATGTCATCCAATGTTTTGAGTCCCAGATAATTGGTAGCAAGCGATTGCGTATCTTCGAAAGGCGTAAATTTCGCCGTTTCCGTCGTGGGTTTGACCGAAGTCGTTTGCGTAGTGGTGGTGTTGGTCGTTGGTGATGTTGCTGTACCTGACAGACTGACATGTGTCTGGGTTTGAATTTCAAATTTGCCGTTGATGGATTTGCTCCACAACTGGCTGTCCCACGGTGAAATAGATTGCTTGGCGTTGGCGTTATTCGACGGGGTCAATATTATTTTGTTGATCTTGACATTGATGTTTCTCAGCGTCGTTAAATTGGCATTTAATGCATCAAAGTTATCAGTCAATTTCAAACTGTTATCTGGAAACTTGCCCAAAAGTTGGGCATATGTGTTGACTTGCTTGGCGTTCAAATCCAACAACTCAGTCGCGTCAGTGAACTTCAGTTCGTTAATTTGTGCGTTCAGATCGTTTAATGCGTTCAGGTTATTTTTGATGTTGGCTGAAGAGTCGCTGATGGTGATTTTTAATTTGCTGTTGAGCTTCAATGCAGCCAGTCCTTGCGCCACATTCATGACAGTCGTGCTTGTTTTGTAAGCATTACTGGCGGCACTGATTGAACTGACCTGCATTTTTTTTCCTCCAAAGACTTTAAAACGGCAAAGATTTGCCGCTTAAAGCGAGCCAAAGCGGCAAATCAGTGCACTTGCACCAGAATTGCCTGCCTGCATATTCCATGCAATAAGTAAGCCAGCCTAACGTAGTGTGTGGCGCAGTATTTAACAAATAAACACCAGACGCGCTTTAGAAACAGGTGGTTTTGACGATGTCATGAAGGTGGCAATATTGCTTAACCGAATACAACTGATCGGAAGTTCGCTGTGAGATCGAGAATATCTTTACCAATAGCAATGTTGACCTGCTGTGTTCCAGCCATGGCACAGATGAATTTATTTGTCGGTTGGAGCGTGCAAGCCGCTACCGGTTATCAAAGTATCTCGCCCAAGTTGAGCAATTACAGTTCTCCTTACGCCAGTGCATACACCAACAGTGAATCTTCAACCGGGTATCCGCTGGTCGTCAACGGCAATTACACATGGTCCGTGAGTGAGCGAGTGGTGATGGGATTGGGGTACGAAAGAAATTTGCGAAGGTCTAACCCAAGCTCACAGTACTTCAGCGGTACAGGTGTTACAACAACCATGGGTTTTAAAAACCAATCGCAGTTGTCAGTGATGGCAGGCCAATTGATAAGAAACGATGGCATGGTCTACACAAAGCTTGGCTATGCGACGATGGACACCACCAATGCGATCAATAATTTCAGCTTGAGCGGTTACGGCTTGGGCTTGGGCTACAAGACTTTTTTGAATCCGTTTCAGTTTGTATTCACAGAAGTCAACTACACCAAGATGGGCGACACCAATGTCACCAGTGGCACGCAAACCTTCAAGGCCAGCGCTACGGGCAAAGGCGCTTTGATTGGCATGGGCTGGCAGTTTTAGCTCTATCAGCGCTTTTCATATTGCGCTTTGCCAAACAAGGTTTCCATGGCCTTTTTGTCGTCTTGCAATGGTTTGCGTAAATCGGCCAGTACCGCACATCCGCGTATCACCGCAGGTCTGCTTTCCATCAAGTCATACCATTCTTTCAGGCGCGGAAAGTCCACCCAATCTATGCCTTGCGCTTTCCAGTTGCGCAGCCAAGGGTAGATGGCCATGTCAGCAATGCTGTAGCTGTTGCCAGCGATGTATTTGCCCAAAGCCAGTTGCTTGTCCATCACACCATATAAGCGTTTGGCTTCGTTGGTGTATCGGTCAATAGCATAGGGAATTTTTTCTGGTGCGTAGGTACGGAAATGGTGGTTTTGTCCCAGCATGGGGCCGACACCGCCCATTTGGAACATCAACCATTGCAACACTTCAAATTTGGCTCTGTCTGACTTTGGCAGGAACTTGCCTGTTTTAGCTGCCAGGTACAACAAAATCGCGCCCGATTCAAAAAGACTGATGGGTTTGCCATCGGGTCCGACAGGATCGACCAAGGCAGGGATTTTGTTGTTGGGACTGATAGTTAAAAACTCGGGGGTGAACTGTTCGCCTTGTCCGATGTGTACAGGGTGGGCCAGCCAGTCACGTCCTAGTTTGAAGCCACATTCCTCCAGCATGATGTGGACTTTGTGGCCGTTAGGAGTCGGCCAACTGTAAACGTCAATCACTGGTTTGTGCATGTTCAGCTTCCACGAGTCACAGGCATGTCCACTTCTTGTGGAAGGGTTGCAATGTGACGGGCCAATTCCAGCTTGGCAATAGAGTTACGGTGCACTTCATCAGGACCATCAGCCAAACGCAAGGTGCGCTGATGGGCGTAAGCGTAGGCCAGCGGGAAGTCGTCGCTGACACCACCAGCGCCGTGCGCCTGAATCGCCCAATCGATGATTTGGGTGGCCATCACGGGCGCGATCACCTTGATCATGGCGATTTCGGTTTTGGCAATCTTGTTACCTACCGTGTCCATCATATAGGCGGCTTTCAGCGTGAGTAAACGCGCTTGCTCAATCATGATGCGCGACTCAGCGATACGTTCGTGCCAAACGCCTTGCGATGAAATGAGTTTGCCGAATGCTGTGCGGCTGTTTAACCGTTTGCACATGAGTTCAAGCGCGCGTTCTGCACAACCGATGGTACGCATGCAATGGTGAATACGGCCGGGGCCTAAGCGGCCTTGGGCGATTTCAAAACCACGACCTTCGCCGAGCAGCAAATTGCCGACCGGCACGCGCACGTTTTTCAACAAGACTTCCATGTGACCGTGAGGTGCATCGTCGTAGCCAAACACGCTCAAAGGGCGCAACACTTCCACGCCGGGCGCATTGGCTGGCACGATGATCATGCTTTGCTGAGAATGGCGAGGCGCATCCGGATCGGTTTTACCCATCACAATATAGACAGCGCATCGAGGGTCGCCAGCACCAGATGACCACCACTTGCGTCCATTGATGACATAGTGGTCGCCGTCACGACGGATTGAACATTGGATATTCGTGGCGTCCGAGGAAGCCACTTCAGGTTCAGTCATTAAAAACGCGGAACGGATATCTCCACGCAACAAGGGTTCCAACCACTGGTCCTTGAGTTCTTCGCTGGCATAGCGCTCAAAGGTTTCCATGTTGCCGGTGTCGGGTGCAGAGCAATTGAATACCTCAGCGGCAAAAGGAACGCGACCCATGATTTCGCACAAGGGCGCGTATTCAAGGTTGCTCAAGCCTTCGGGTGCGCGCTTGCTGTGTGGCAAAAACAAATTCCATAAACCCGCTTTGCGTGCCAGGGGTTTGAGCTCTTCCACAATTTCCGTTGGAATCCAAGGATTGCCTTTGGCGCGATTGGCTGCAATTTCCTCGAAAAAGCGTTTTTCATTCGGGTAGATGTGCTCGTCCATGAAAGCGATCAAGCGTGCCTGCATGTTCTTGACTTTGTCGGTGTAATCGAAATTCATGGTTTTCTCCGGTTTATCTGTTTTAAAAAAAATCATTGGCGTCTGGCAAACAACCAGGCGAGTTCGGCCATGGGTCTAGCCCCTGCGCCTGATGCCTTGGCTTGGGCGCTGGAAGCGGTGCCGTCTTCGACGCGTTTGGCAATACCTTGCCAAAATCGCTGCGATTCGGAACATGTTGTAGGCGAGGTAGAAGTTCCAGTCTTTTTTCAGTTCAGCCAGCGTGGTGATGCCACTGCGTTTGCAGTACAAATCGATGTATTCATCTTCCAGCGGAATGCCCAATGCTTGGTGGTCTAAACCACCAATGCCGCGAAAGCTGCCCGGCGGAATATGCCACGACATGCAGTGGTAACTGAAATCTGCCAAGGGATGTCCCAAAGTGGAAAGCTCCCAATCCAGCACAGCGAGTATGCGCGGTTCTTCGGGATGAAAAATCATGTTGTCCAAGCGGAAGTCGCCGTGCACGATACAGGTCAAGTCAGCGCGGGCGCTGTCAGGCATATGCGCTGGTAACCACTCCATCAACTGGTCCATTTCGTCGATGGGCTGAGTGACTGAGGCACGGTATTGTTTGCTCCAGCGCCCGATTTGACGGTCAAAGTAGTTGCCGGGCTTGCCAAAATTTTCAAGTCCTTGTGCCTTGTGGTCTACCGCATGCAATGCCGCAATGACGCGGTTCATTTCAAGGTAAATGTCACGACGTTGCTCGCGCGTCATGTCGGGCAAGGCCTGGTCCCACAACACCCGACCTTGCACAAACTCCATCACATAAAAGGCACGGCCAATGATTGATTCATCGTCACACAACACATGCATTTGCGCGACCGGTACGTCAGTGCCATGCAGTCCTTGCATGACGGCGAATTCACGCTCTATGGCATGCGCCGAGGGCAGTAGCTTGGCCACTGGACCTGGTTTGGCACGCATCACATAGCTTTTGCCAGGTGTGATGAGTTTGTAGGTGGGGTTGGATTGTCCGCCTTTGAACATTTCCACTTCTAGCGGGCCCTTAAAACCGACCATGTGCACTGTCAACCAAGCTTGCAACGCTGCCACATCAAAACTGTGTGACTCGCTGACTTCGCGTGTGCCTACAAAATTATCAAAATTGCTCATATATTTACTCCGCAGCGCTGATTTTCATCAACGCATCCCTGTTGCGAATCACCAGACCACCGGGTTCTATTCGCAAGGCTTCTTCTCGTTCCATGGCTTTGAGTTCTTGATTGACACGTTGCCTTGATGCCCCGAGCAACTGTGCCAGTTCTTCCTGCGCCAAATGCAATCCAATACGCACTTCCTCGCCGTGGTTGAGCGAGGGCACTCCGTAGCTGCGTGCCAAATGCAGCAGTTGTTTGGCCAACCGCGCACGCAAGGGCAGGGTGTTGAGGTCTTCGACCAGTCCGAATAACTGCCGTATGCGTCTGGCTTGCAAACGAAGCATCGCTTGGTAGAACTCGACATGTTCGGAAAGAATTTTTTCGAAATTGTGTTTGGATACACACAATATGGTGGTGTCCCCGTGGGCATAGGCGTCGTGGGTGCGGCTGTCTCCGTCCAATATAGCTACATCGCCAAACCATATGCCAGGTTCGACGTAGGTCAAAGTGATTTGCTTGCCCGACAGCGATGTCGAACTGACTCTGACTGCGCCTTTGGCACACGCTATCCACTCTTCGGGCGAGTCGCCGCGCGCAGCAATCAGATCGCCGTCCTTGAGTCGTTTGACGTATGCGCATCGAAGTATGTCGTGCCTTAAAGAAGGTGAGAGTGAGGAAAACCAGCGACCGGCATTCACCGCCTCGCGTTCTTCAATGTTAAGTATGGGCTCGTCCATCGTCTGTCTTGTTCGTGACCAGTGGGTTGCAGAATGTCTCCGGCGTGACCAGAGGTGTGAAAAATCGGGTGGTTAAGCCTTGTAATTCGGCAATTCTTTATTCAAAAATGCTTGAATTCCAATGCCAGCGTTAGGGTGATGAAGGTTGTTCACAAAATGCTTCTTTTCTTGGTTCAATTGCTCAAAAAGGCTTTGATCGGGGGCGGCATTCACCAACTCCTTGATGCTCGACAGCGCATTGGGTGCCCGCAAGTTCAGTCGTTCTGCCAATGCCAGTGCGGTCTCCAGTGAAGCACCAGGCGCTGCGATTTGATTGATGACGCCATGAGCAAACAGTTGATCTGCGCCGATTTTTTCACCCAGCATCAACCATTGGTTGACCAATGCCTTTGGCAAAGAGCTGGCCAATTGCCAACTGCCGCCGCCATCGGGGGACAAAGCCACATTGCTGTAAGCCATGACAAACACACTGTTGCTGGCGGCAACCAAGAAATCGCAAGCCAGCGCCAGAGAAAAACCTGCACCAGCAGCAGCCCCCTCTACAGCAGCCAAAATAGGTTTGGGGAATGTGGTGATGGTTTCAATCCATCCGTGTAAACCATCTATGCTTTGTGCCTGATGTTCAGGGGGAAGTTGCCTGTTGTTGAGCAGACGGTTTAAATTGCCGCCCGCACTGAAATTGGCGCCTTCGCCAGTTAACACCACGGTGTGAACATCGTGATTGCTTTCAGCCGCATTCAGCGCTTCAATTCCTGCCGAATATATTTCTGGGCCAAGCGCATTTCGATATTCAGGGTTGGACAAAGTCAACACCAAGGTATGACCGACGCTGTGACTTTTGAGTTGTGCTGTCATGGCTTAAGTGTTGGTATGTGTGAGACTCAAACCCAATGCGCCACGGCGGCGCAACCAAGGGCTAGGGCGGTATCGAGGATCCCCATACACCGTCTGCATATTGAATAACACTTCAAGCAAACTGTCTGCGCCCAGCGAATCACCCAAAGCCAATGGGCCTTTGGGATAGCCCAAGCCTAACGTGACCGCCGTATCCAGATCACTTGGTGAACAAATGCCTTGCTGGCAAATATCACTAGCAATGTTGACGATTTGCGCCAGCACGCGCTGAGTGACGAATCCACCGCTGTCCTGAATGATGCTGACGGCTTTGCCATCTTTGGCGAACATGGAGTGTGCTGCCTCGCGCATGTCTCTGCGCGTGGCTGGATTGGTAGCCAATACACGTCGGCGAGTGGCCGAATCTGGCATCAACATATCAATACCCATGGTGCGAGCGGGATCCAATCGTTCAACGATAGCGCAAGTGGTGACATCAAAGCCAAGCGGCGCGACCAAGCACAAGGCATGGTTGGATGGCGCGGTAGATGTTTCAATTTGTACGCCCAGGTCTTTGAGCAACTGGAAAAGGTCGGCGCGACGTGCAGCACGAGATGACACCCAAACCGGTGGCAGTTCAGTCATGCCGGGATTGTCAGGCTCTTGCGGAATTTGCGCTTTTCCTTCTACATAAGCATAAAACCCTTGTCCTGTTTTGCGACCCAGCCAACCGCCTGCGAGGCGTTGTGCCGTGATGACAGAAGGGCGGTAGCGCGGTTCCTCAAAATATTGGTGGTAGATGGACTCCATCACAGGATGCGAGACGTCGAGTGCGGTCAAATCCATCAATTCAAAAGGGCCTAACTTGAACCCCACTTGGTCTTTCAAAATCCTGTCCACCGTGGCGAAATCTGCGATGCCTTCCGACACAATACGCAAAGCCTCGGTGCCATAACCACGTCCCGCATGATTCACGATGAAGCCTGGCGTATCCTGCGCCATGACCGACTGATGACCCATGGCTTTGACAAATACGCTCAATCGCTGACAAACCCTGTCATCGGTGGCCAACCCCGGAACGACTTCCACCACTTTCATTAATGGCACAGGGTTGAAGAAGTGAAGTCCAGCAAATCTCGAGGGATGCTTCAGACCTGCAGCAAGCGCAGTGATTGATAGTGATGATGTGTTACTGGCAATTACCGCATCATGGCTTACCCGTTGTTCCAATTCGGCGTACAAGGATTCCTTGATGCCCGTGTTTTCAACCACGGCTTCAACCAGCAAATCACACGCCGAGAGTTCGTCCAGATGGCTAACAGGCGTCATGCGTTGTAGCAGTGCCTCAAGCTCACTGTCTGTTAAACGTCCTTTTTCAAGCATCCTCTGCCATTGAAGGCGGATCGAAGCATTTGCTTTCTCTGCGGCACCTGCAGCAACATCAAATAAAAAGACATGGGCACCCGCCTGAGCGGACATCTGTGCAATGCCTTGACCCATGGCGCCGGCGCCAATGACGGCAACGTTTTTAAATGTGGTGTCCATATAGAAAAGATTATGGCTGACATTCAGACCACGAATGCCTCATAGAGATACTGCAAAATGTCCTATAGTCATAAAAAGCAGGAGAAATTCACCATGACACTCAAACTTTGCGGTTTTGCAGCAAGCAATTACTACAACAAAATCAAATTCCAATTATTGGAAAAAGGCGTAGATTTTGAAGAAGAATTGGTTTGGACAGGCAACACACACCCGAAATTGGTAGACCGTTCGCCTATGGGCAAAGTCCCATTTTTAGACACACCACAAGGCTGTATTTCAGAATCTATGGCTTGTGCTGAATACATAGAACAGCAATACCCCGGCCATGCTTTATTGCCAAGCGATGCCTACGAGGCAGGCAAGGTCAGGGAAATCATCGTTTATTTGGAATTACACATTGAATTGGTGGTGAGAGAGCTTTACAGCCAAGCTTTTTTTGGTGGCGAGGTCAGTGACGCCACAAAGGAAAAAGTACGTAAGCAATTGACAAAAAATATCGCGGCGTTTTCAAAGTTAGCAAAGTTTTCGCCTTATGTGGCTGGCGACCACTTCACTTTGGCTGATTGCGCAGCAGCATTTCATTTGCCGCTGGCTGTACTGGCCAGTAAATTGGTATTGGGAGAAGACTTGTTGGCTGGCTTACCTGTCAAGACTTATACACAGCACTTGTCAGAGAACCCGCACATGAAAAAAATCCAGGCTGACCGCAAAGTCAACAGCGAAATGATGATGGCTTTGCGGTCTGGAAGCAAGTAGATCAGTTGGGATAGATCTGACGTTGGTTGTCCAGATCGATCAGACGATCTAGTTCTGCGCACACATCAGCCATGCGACCTGAGATGACCATGCGGCCTGCCGTATTTAACGGGGGTCGTTGCTCTTCAGCAATATGGACCACCCGCAATGGTCGATCTGATACTTGTTGACTGCGTGCATGTGTGGCGATTGGTTGACGGTGCTGGTTCAGCAATGAACGCATTGCAGAGTCGACGCGTTGAAAAACTTGCTGGCTGCTCCAAAGGGCGAGTGACATGGTGATCTCCTGGTGTTAAAACTGGTTGCGAATCAGACCGACGGCCAATCCTTCAATTTCAAAAATATCGCCTGGTAGTACATGAATAGGCGAAAAATCGGGGTTTTCAGGCAACAGTGCAATGCCTT
>Ga0209085_1001777_pt1 | contig 12871 bp, 10 predicted proteins | sample C_131016_EF_Meta_FD_187310 | JGI IMG/M metagenome (GOLD analysis project Ga0209085, IMG submission 187310) | Freshwater microbial communities from Lake Croche, Canada to study carbon cycling - C_131016_EF_MetaG (SPAdes) (version 2) | ecosystem: Environmental > Aquatic > Freshwater > Lake...
AAATTCCGGCCGGAAATGAGCGCGCACCACAGCCATGACCTCCTCGCGGACCACTTCGCTGTCTTCGCCTTCCGGCTGGTTGACAAGATAATCGGCGCCCAGATTGGATGTCATGATGATCAGCGTATTGCGGAAATCCACCACACGTCCCTGACCATCCGTCAAACGGCCATCATCCAAAACCTGCAACAAAATGTTGAATACATCGGGATGGGCTTTTTCGATTTCATCGAACAACACAACCTGATAGGGCCTACGCCGCACCGCCTCCGTCAAAGCGCCACCCTCCTCATAACCAACATAGCCGGGAGGGGCTCCGATCAGACGGGCGACGGAATGTTTCTCCATATATTCGGACATGTCGATGCGCAGCAAAGCCTGTTCATCATCGAACAAGAAAGCGGCAAGGGCCTTGGTGAGTTCGGTTTTGCCGACCCCTGTCGGCCCGAGGAACATGAAGGAGCCGATCGGACGATGGGGATCTTGCAGACCCGCCCGCGCCCGCCGCACAGCGGTTGCCACGGCATGCACGGCTTCGACCTGCCCCACCACACGCGCGCCCAATGTCTGTTCCATTTGCAGGAGTTTTTCTTTTTCGCCCGCCAGCATCCGGTCAACCGGAATACCTGTCCAGCGCGACACCACTTGCGCGATATCATTGGCCCCCACGGCTTCATCCACCAAAGAGCCGCCGATGATTTTTTCCTCGCCCTCCAACGCCTTCAAACGCTTTTCAAGATCGGGGATCTGTCCATAGGCCAATTCGCCTGCTTTTTGATATTCGCCATTCCGCTGCGCAATGGCCAATTCATTGCGGGCCGCTTCGAGTTGCTCTTTGAGTTTTTGCGCCGAACCAAGCTTGTCTTTTTCCGCTTTCCAACGCGCGGTCAAAAACGAGGACCGCTCTTCCAATTCCGATAGTTCTTTTTCCAAGCGCCCAAGACGGTCACGCGAGGCCTCGTCATTTTCTTTACGCAAGGCTTCTTGTTCAATCCTGAGCTGCACGATGCGGCGATCCAGCTCATCGAGTTCTTCGGGCTTGCTATCCACCTGCATCCGCAAACGCGAGGAGGCTTCATCGACAAGGTCAATCGCTTTATCCGGCAAAAACCGATCGGTGATATACCGGTTTGACAAGGTCGCTGCTGCGACAATCGCCGCATCACTGATGCGCACGCCATGATGCAGCTCGTATTTTTCTTTCAAGCCGCGCAAGATCGAGATCGTGTCTTCAACCGTTGGCTCGCTGACAAAAACCGGCTGGAACCGCCGCGCAAGTGCTGCGTCTTTTTCCACATGCTTGCGATATTCATCCAAGGTTGTCGCACCGATACAATGCAATTCGCCACGCGCCAAAGCGGGCTTGAGCAGATTGGACGCATCCATCGCCCCATCGGCTTTGCCTGCGCCCACCAAGGTGTGCATTTCGTCAATGAACAAGATGATATCACCTTCCGCAGAGGTGACTTCCTGCAACACGGCTTTCAACCGCTCTTCAAATTCGCCGCGATATTTGGCGCCCGCAATCAAGGCCCCCATATCCAGCGACAGTAATTGCTTGTTCTTCAACCCCTCGGGCACATCGCCATTGACAATGCGCAAGGCAAGCCCTTCGGCAATCGCGGTCTTGCCCACACCGGGCTCCCCGATCAGTACCGGATTGTTTTTTGTCCGGCGTGACAATACCTGAATGGTGCGGCGGATTTCCTCGTCGCGTCCGATCACGGGATCGAGCTTGCCCTCGCGCGCCACGGCGGTTAGATCGCGGGCATATTTTTTCAAAGCATCATAGGCGTTTTCGGCACTGGCGCTGTCAGCCGTCCGTCCTTTGCGCAATTGCGCGATGGCTTCTTCAAGCCCTTTGCGGCTGACACCGGCCTTGACCAAAACATGGCCCGCTTCCATGCCGTTCTCATGGGCGATGGCCAATAACAAACGCTCGGCCGTTACAAAACTATCACCGGCGGCTTTAGCCAATCCGTTTGCTGTTTCAAACAAGCGCATGAGATCGCGAGTGGCTTGCGGCTGGGCCGCGGACTGCCCGCTCACGCGCGGCAATTTATGGATGACACCATCTATCTCGTGCTTGGCAACCCGCGGATCACCGCCTGCGGCACGGATTAAACCCGATGCCATGCCCTCGCTGTCATCCAGCAAGGCCTTCAAAATATGATCCGGTGTGAATTGGGGATGACCCTCGCGCATCGCAATGGTTTGCGCCGCCTGAATGAAGCCTTTTGCCCGATCCGTATACTGTTCAAAACTCATGGTTCTACTCCTTTGGCCACGCCTGCCGCTCTCAAAGACACGACAAGCGCCCCGCACCCATGGCCCCTTCTTGGCAGCCATTGTCAGATTATAGATAGGTGCGCGACCCAAAGAGCAAAAGGTCTCCTCAGCTTTCTTTTTGAGAAAAAGCGACCGGCAAGGGCTTTCGCTGCGGACCGCGGCCATCAAGCGGCAGGCCGTCTGGCCAGCGGGCGGCAAAAAGCCGGTTCCGCATGATCCGCGTCACAGAGACCTGATCGGCCTGATTGCCGCCCAAAACATGCAAAGCCTGTCCGTCGGGATCCTCGCCCATGTAAAAACCGACATGGCCGCCCCCCGCCCGCTTAAACACCAGAACCGCCCCCACACAGAGGGTATCAGGCACAAGCGGCTGCCCCCAATCCGCCCAAGCCAAGGCCGAGAGCGGATTTTTAGGACCCGAAAGTCCTGCCACTTGCAGGCAATGACCGACAAACAGGCCGCACCATGGAATTTCATCATCACGATAAAAGCGCTCGATCCAGCCGCCCTCCTGTCGTGCCCAGTCAATGATAACCGGATTGATTTCTGGCCCGATGCCTTCATGAACGCCGATCAGCGCCTGAGCAACACGCAGCCAGTGTGGATTGTCTTGGCACGGGTCCATTACACACCCCCCTGCTGACGGCCGCGCGCCAATTGCTGCAAGACGGCGTTTTTATCAAAGGACCCTGCAGAGGACCCGAAATAATAAGACAAGACTGCTGTCCAGCCTGTTCCCAATGCACCCAACATGACCAACAAGGCTTCCTTGCCGGTGCTGGGAATGGCATTCATCAACATAAAGCCGAGAATGCCGAAAAAGCCGATAGAGACCAGAAAGGCCAAAAGCCGCGGCGTTGCATGATCGCCTGTGGCCATCTCGCGCTGGCGGGCGCTGGCCAGATCCGCAGCCGCCAAGCGCATGACATCAATATCCAGTTCTTTCATTTTTTGCGTAAAGCTCTGTTCCGCTTCTTTGAGCTTTGCAAATTGGTCGGCATTGGGCTTGGCCAGCATCAAGCCTATTTGGTCCGATGTGGTATCGGGCTTGCCGGTCAGGGCCTGTGACAAAGCGGTGGTTGCCAGCCCCGCCACCGGCCCCCCGAGAGCCAAAGCGATCGTCGGCGCGACAGAGGCAAGGGTTGAAACAAAACGCGATAGATCCATGACGGTTTTTCCTTTTCTGATCGGGAACACACAGCACAAAAAAAGAGGGGACATTTGCCCCCCCTGTCTCGATAAAAATCTGCCATAAAAAAAGGAGGGCATGGCCCTCCTTCAGTCTGACCGGAATGAATGATCCGGCTTGATCAGCAATGACTTAATGCGACAGTCTCATTCGCCTTTATCGCCAAAATCAACGACCTCTTTGCGCGGGCGGCCACGGCGGCGACGCTCTGGAACTGCGAGCTCCTCGCCATCATGCTCCTCATGCAAGGTCACAGGTTCCAAGATGTCTCCACCCAAAGGCAATTCATCGGCCATTGTGCGAACCGGTGTTGTGATAAATGCAGGCAAGCCTGCGGGGCGGGCATCGACCTCTGCCTCGACACCGGGCTCGCGATCTTGTCTGAAATTGCGGCGGCCATAGCGATCACGCCGTTCAAAGCGCTGACCGTCGCGGGCATTCTCGCCCTCTGATCCTTCCGCACGGGGTTCGCGGGGTTGCCGAAACTCGCGTGGCTCGCGAGAGTCTCTTGGCTCCCGAAATTCTCTTGGCTCCCGAAATTCTCTTGGCTCACGAGAATCTCTTGGCTCCCGAAACTCGCGGGGTTCACGAAACTCTCTTGGCTCTGCTGCTTCACGCGGTTCGCGGAATTCGCGGGGTTCACGAAATTCACGACGTTCACGCGGCTGGATATCGGGTTGATCACCCGTTCCCTGCATATGGGTGAAACGCACTTCCGGCTGGGGTGTTCCGGGGGCAAAGGGCGCGCCGTCTTCATCCTCTTCACCCTCGTCTGAATCCCCGCCCTCAAAGCCGCGATGCTGGGGATTGGCGAGGCGTTGTTGCTCCTGAGCCGAAGCAATGATGCGCAGATAATGTTCGCCATGCTGAAAATAGTTTTCAGCAGCCACATAATCGCCGGTTGCTTGCGCATCCCGACCCAATTGCAGATATTTTTCGGCAATATGCTGGGCAGTGCCCCTAATTTTGACATCAGGCCCGTTGGACTCATAGCTGCGGGTTAAGGGATTAGGCCCTTTGTTGCCGCCGCCATTGCCACGACCACGGCCGCGCATACGCTTATTATTCTGGTGATTGGGTCGCATTGAAATTCCCTAAAAACATGGGCTGGCATTCACGCCAAGTCTGCTAAAGACGACATCAGCCCATCAAGAGCCAAGCAGTCATGTCTGTCCGTTTAGGATGCACGCAGCAAAACCGATCAGCAGCACAACGACCAATCAGGCTCATACGGGCATTGTCGGTGTGCATCACGAGATCTAAAAAACGATCTTGAGAGATGATTGAGGCCCCAAACAGCACCGCAAAAAGCGAGCCTTCGACTCCGACGTGTTTAATTATGCCGCAAGATCAGCGGAATAAAAAGAGAAATATCGCGTGCTGGCGCATTTTTTCGAGAAAAACTATCTTTTCCGGAAGGCATAGGCACGAGGACGCGCCCCAAAATCAGCATATGGGCCTGTGAGCTCGAACCCTGCGTCACGTCCAAGTCTTGCCAATGATTCGGACTGATCAGATCCCATTTCCAAAACCGCGACCCCGTTGGGTGCCAAAATCTGGTGCAAACCTGCCAAAATACTGCGATATGCATCAAGACCATCCTGTCCGCCCGACAATGCCAGATGGGGGTCATGCTCGCGCACTTCAGGTTCCAAGGTGGTGATCACCCGCTCCGCGATGTAAGGCGGATTGGAGACGATCAGATCAAATTCGCCGTCAACCGCCGCATGCCAATCCGATTGCAAGAAAGAGGCCCGCTCGGCAACATGGTTGCGGCGGGCATTGATGAGCGCGGTATCAAGCGCTTCCGAGGAGAGATCCACCCCCAAGCCGCGTGCCTGCGGCAATTCATGCAAAAGCGAGATCAGCAAACAGCCCGATCCGGTACCCAGATCAAGCACGCGCAGACCTTCACTGTTATGCCGCCGCTCACCCAAATTGATCAGCGCCGCGGCCACAACGGTTTCACTATCGGGGCGCGGGATCAAAGTGGCGGGGGAAAGGGTGAAAGGCAAAGACCAGAATTCCCATTCTCCCAAAATCCGCGCCACGGGCACGCGTTTTTTCCGCTCGTACAAAAAGGCAATCAGGCGTTGTGCGGCTTCATGGCCCAAGGTTTCACGCGGCTGCGCCAGCAAATCGGTATGCGCAATATTGAGCGCTGCCAACATCAACAAGCGTGCATCCCGCCGCGCAGACTCCAATCCGGCATCCAATAAAAATTGCGAGGCCTGTTTGAGCGCCTGCACACGATTGCTGTCTGCGGTCAGCTGTGTCTCGATCATGCGTCTTGCTCCTCTGCCAGCAAGGCTGCCTGATGCTCGGTAATCAAGGCATCAATCAATTCATCCAGCGCCTCGCCCTCGACCACTTGCGGCAATTTATACAGTGTCAGATTGATCCGGTGATCGGTGACACGGCCTTGCGGAAAATTATAGGTGCGGATGCGCTCTGACCGATCGCCGCTGCCGACCTGATTGCGCCGGTCAGCCGAGCGTGCGGCATCGAGTTTTTGGCGCTCGAGATCAAAGACACGGCTGCGCAGCAAATCAAGCGCTTTGGCTTTGTTGCGATGTTGCGACCGCTCTTCCTGCATCATCACCGTAAGGCCTGTCGGCACATGGGTGATGCGGATGGCGCTTTCGGTTTTGTTGACATGTTGCCCGCCCGCACCGCCTGCGCGCATGGTTTCAATCACCAGATCCTTGTCATCAAGCTTGATGTCCACATCTTCCGCCAATGGCAAAACCGCCACCGTCGCCGCCGATGTATGGATCCGACCGCTGGTTTCCGTATCGGGGACGCGTTGTACGCGATGCACGCCGCTTTCATATTTCAACCGCGCAAAAACACCCTTGCCGCGGATTTCGGCGATGATTTCCTTATACCCCCCGACCGTGCCTTCACTCTCAGAAAGCACTTCGACTTTCCAGCGCCGCAAATCGGCATAGCGCTGATACATCCTGAACAAAGCGCCTGCAAACAATGCGGCTTCATCGCCGCCTGTCCCGGCGCGCACTTCGAGAACCACGCTGCGCTCGTCGGCGGCATCTTTGGGCAATAATAAAAGCTTGATCGCATGTTCAGCCTGCGCCAAGGCCTCGCGTGCCGGAATGATTTCAACTTCCGCCATGCTGCGCAATTCGGCATCCGCCGTTTGATCCATCATCACATGATGCAAATCAAGGGCCTCGCTTTCAGCCTTTCGCCACACCGCAATCGCATCCACCACCGGTTCCAGTTCGGCACGCTCGCGCGACAAAGCCACGATGGTTTCCGCATCATGCTCATTGGATAGACGTTCAAGAACGGCTGTGTGGCGCGCAAGAATGGCGTCTAGTTTGGTAGCGGGCAATGACATGGTTTTATCCGGTGGCTCGACAAACAAGGAGGCAAGATCAGTGAGGAAACATCCAATCCACCAATCGCTACAACAATCCCTGCTGATGCGCCCATTGCTCCAGATCTGGCCTTATCGTGGCTTGTGTCTCGCTGGCCTGCATGGCGTGTGATACTGTCTGTTGCAAAGCGCCGAGATCGAGATCGAGCACCATCGCCTTGATGGGCCCGACCGACAAAGGCGACATCGACAAATGACGATATCCAAGCGCCATCAGCATCAAGGCATCCACCGGACGCCCCGCCAATTCTCCACAGACGCTCACCGGAATCTGCGCACGGTCCGCCGCCTCGACGATCAAGCGCAAAGCCCGAATGGCTGCGGGATTGCACGCATCATAACGACCGGCCATTTGCGGATGATCTCGATCCGCGGCAAACAGGAATTGCATGAGATCATTGGAGCCGACCGACATAAAATCCACTTCGCGCGCCAAGGCATCCAAGGCAAACAGCAAGGATGGCACTTCCACCATCACACCCAATTGCACAGAGCGCGGCTGGGCACGACCGAACCGCTCCATGAAGGCCTGCTCGCGATGCACAATGGCGCGCGCACGCTGGAATTCGTCAATGGTGGCGACCATCGGGAACATGATTTTCAGGTCATAGCCTGTTGCCGCACGCAACAAAGCGCGCACTTGTGCACGCAACAAGCCCGGACGATCAAGACCGATGCGGATCGCGCGCCAGCCCAGAGCCGGATTCTCCTCCTCGGCTTTCGCCATATAGGGAAGTATTTTATCCCCGCCGATATCCAGTGTTCTGAAAACCACGGGCCTGCCATCCGCCGCTTCCAGCACCGAACGATACAAGGCTGTCTGCTCAGCAAGGGAGGGCAAACGGTCGGTCACCATGAATTGCAATTCGGTGCGAAACAGACCAATGCCGTCAGCACCGGTGTCAACCACATTTTGCAAATCAAAAATCAAACCCGCATTCAAATGCAAATGAATGGCAGCGCCGTCTTTGGTGACAGCCTTGACATCGCGCAAGCTGCGAAACTTGGCTTGCCTGTCGGCCCGCAGACGGGCCTTTTCACGATAGGTATTGAGAATATCGGCCTGCGGCCGGATATGGACGAGGCCTGTTGTGCCATCCACGATAATCTCATCATCGGGCTCAACAAGGCCCACCGCATTTTCGATCATCGAGACAACGGGAATACCCATCGCACGCGCAACAATCGCGATATGGCTTTGCGCGCCGCCTTCCTCGAGCACCAGACCGCGCAAGCGCGAACGGTCATAATCCAGCAAAGCGGCAGGCCCCATGGAGCGTGACACGAGAATCGCATTGTCGGGCAATTCACCCGCAAGCCGCGTCATGGAACGGCCTTGCAGCTGGTTGAGCAAGCGATCGGCCAATTCATCGAGATCATGCAAGCGCTCGCGCAGATAGGCATCGGTCTGGCGCATCATGCGCGCTCTGTTGTCCGATTGGACGCGCTCGACAGCGGCTTCCGCCGTCAGGCCGGTCATCACGGCCTCGGTCAGACGGCGTGTCCAGCCCCGATCATCGGCAAACATCCGAAAAGCTTCGAGCACTTCGCGATGCTCGCCGCCATGCGCCAGATCACCGCGTTCCAGCATATGATCAAGGGAGGCACGCAAGGCATTCAATGCGGCTTCAAGCCGTTGCTTTTCGTGTGCGGGATCATCGGCGATCAGATTTTGCACAACCACACGCGGTTGATGCAACACCACATGCCCGAGACCCACGCCTTCCGCCAAAGCCAGTCCGGTCAAATCAAGCGGACGCCTGACGGCGATATCGGTGCCGGGTCTGGCCAGTGATTGCAGTTCACCGGAGGAGATAATTTCCGCCAACACCATGGCGGTTGTCAGCAGCGCCTCGATTTCCTCCTCGGTATAAAGGCGCGAGGCACGGTTCTGGACCACCAGAACCCCCAGCATCACACCTTGGCGCAAGACGGGCACACCCAGAAACGACTGGTAAATTTCTTCGCCCGTTTCCGGCTTGTAGGAAAAGGCCGGATGGGCTTGCGCATTGGCCAGATTGAGCGGTTCGGCCCGTTGTGCAATCAAGCCCACAAGGCCTTCACCCGCATGCATGGTGGTCATATGCACCGCTTCGCGTGCCAAGCCCTCACTCGCAAACAGTTCCAGCATGCTGTCGGCTCGCATCACATAAAGCGAGCACACTTCAGCGACCATATTGCCCGCGATCAAACGCACGATCTTGTCAAGACGAAGCTGCGCGTTGATGGGTTCAGCCATCACCTCGCGGAGTCGCTTGAGCAAAATGCGCGGACCTGCTGGCACGCCTCGCATCAATGAGTATCCTTATTCCTTAGGGCACACGGTCCCTGAACGTTGCACGAAGACAAGTGTCATTAAAAAAAGCCGCACGCCCGCAGCAAAGACAGGCGCCACAGCCTCTTACGCAACCTTAGACAGAGCCTTTAACAAGCCCTTATTCCATCGTTTCAGGCTTTATCGAGACCATATAAAGCATGCAACGTGCGCACGGCCAATTCTGTATAGGCCTCATCAATCAACACCGAAAATTTGATTTCGGATGTTGTGATGGCCCGGATATTGATGCCCTTGTCAGCCAGCGCCTTGAAGGCGCGGGCTGCCACGCCTGCATGGCTGCGCATGCCGATGCCGATGGCCGAGACCTTGACCACATCGGTTGCACCTTCGAGGCTGGCATAACCAATCCCTGCTTTGGCTTCTTCCAACAACACTTTGGCGCGCTCGAATTCAGCGGCAGGGACTGTGAAGGTGATATCGGTCGTGGTCGAATTATCCGAGACAACCTGAATAATCATGTCGACATTGATATTGGCATCGGCCAAAGGCATGAAAATATTGGCCGCAACGCCCGGCTTGTCCGAGACATTCCGCAAGGTGATTTGCGCCTCGTCCTTGGAATAGGCGATGCCGGTGATGATCTGTTGCTCCACAATATCCTCCTCATCGCAAATCAGCGTGCCCAGTCCCGGATTGGCCGGATCATCAAAAGACGAACGGACATAGGTCGGCACCCGATGCACCATGGCCAGTTCCACTGAACGGACCTGCAAAACCTTAGCCCCCATCGAGGCCATTTCCAGCATTTCTTCAAACGCCACCCGATCCAGACGGCGCGCTTTCGTCACAATCCGCGGATCGGTTGTGTAAACACCGTCCACATCCGTATAGATATCGCAGCGTTCGGCTTTGATCGCTGCCGCCACCGCCACAGCACTGGTATCGGAGCCGCCACGACCCAGCGTTGTAATCCGGCCGCTTTCAGGATGAATGCCCTGAAAACCGGCAATCACCGCCACTTCGCCGCGTTTTTCGAAGCCCTCGATCAGGTTATGCCCGTCAACACGGTTGATACGGGCAGATCCATGGGCATCCGAGGTTTCCAGCGGGATTTGCCAGCCCTGCCAGGAACGGGCCGCGATCCCCATTTCCTGCAAGACAATGGCAAGAAGGCCCGATGTGACCTGCTCGCCAGACGCCACCACCGCATCATATTCCTGCGTATCATACATTTTCGAGCCGTCACGCACCCAGCCGACCAATTCATTGGTTTTGCCGGACATCGCCGAAACAACCACAGCCACATGATAGCCAGCTGCAACCTCGCGGGCGACATGCTGCGCGACATTGCGGATGCGATCCATATCGGCGACGGACGTACCGCCAAATTTCATCACCAGACGAGCCATGCGCGTCAAAAATCCCTTAAAGGCGAAAGTAACAGAGCAATGAACGGCCCTTCTACAAAGGAAGCCGCAGGCTGTCACGCCCGCGCCATATAAAAAAGCGCGCTTTCTCATGCAGCTGGCCTCGCCTGCTGTCAACCTTCTCTCTATAATAGATCGTCAAGTCAGGGGTTCATCCGATGTCAAATCGCCGTTTTCAGCCAAAATCGTCACAAAATCCGTTTCTTTCGACCCTGGATGAGGCAGAAGTGGCCCGTTTCGACAGGCTTGCCGAAACATGGTGGGACGAATTTGGCCCGATGCGCACCCTCCACAAATTCAATCCGGTGCGCATTGAATATGTCCGCGATCACATTTTGAGGCATTTTCAGCGCTCAGGCGACACTTTGACCCCGCTTTCGGGGCTTGATCTGCTGGATATTGGCTGCGGCGGCGGATTATTATGCGAACCGCTGGCGCGGTTGGGCGCCCATGTCACCGGCATTGATCCGGCCCCCAAAAATATCGGGGTGGCCCGCCTGCATGCCGCCCAATCCGGCCTGTCCATTGCCTATGAGGAGCAAACCGTCGAAGCTTTGGTGGCCGAGGGACGGCAATTTGATATCGTCATGGCCATGGAAGTGGTGGAACATGTCGCCGATGTCGATTTTTTCATCAAAAGCTGCTGCCAAGCGGTCAAACCGGGCGGTCTTTTGTTTCTCGCAACCCTGAACCGGACGCTGAAGGCCTTTGCGCTGGCGATTGTCGGGGCCGAATATGTGCTGGGCTGGCTGCCGCGGGGCACCCACCAATGGGACAAATTTGTTACACCCCAGGAGCTGGAAAAGGCCCTATCTTATGGCGGTTTTGTTCCGCTGGATGAGACAGGGGTTGTCTATCACCCCTTGCGGGATCAATGGCGGGTCAGCCGCGACATGGATGTCAATTACATGCTGGTCGCGAGCACCAAAAGCTAAATCCCAAAGAATATCAGGCTGCAATCACCTTCACCGGCACTTTGCGGGCATGAACCAGCGTAGGAATGCGGGCGCGCGCATCCGTGACCAATGCGGTGTCAATGTTTGCGAGAATAAAGCCCGGTTCGGCCTCTGCTTCCGCCAGAACGCGCCCCCAAGGATCCACAATGATCGAATGGCCAAATGTATCACGCCCGTCCTCGTGGTGACCGGCTTGCGCGGCGGACATGAAAAAGGCGCCGTTTTCAATGGCCCGGGCCCGATGCAGCACCACCCAATGGGCCTCTCCGGTCTGTTTGGTAAAACAGGCCGGTGCGGAGAGAAAATGGCAGCCCGCCTCCGCCAGATCATGATAAAGATGGGGAAAACGCACATCATAACAGATCGAAACGCCCAAACGGCCCCATGGCAGATCAACCGCCACCGCTTCCGCCCCTGCGGTATAGGTGCGTGATTCCCGCCAGCTTTCGCCATTTGGCAAATCAACATCATAAAGATGCACTTTGTCATAACGCGCGCGGATATCCCCGTCCGGTCCGATAATGAGCGCGCGGTTGGCGACTTTTTCTCCGACCGACAAAGCAAGCGAGCCGATATGGATATGCAGTTTTTTCTCGCGCGCCAGATCACGCAAAGCAGCCAACATGCCGTCTTTGTCCTCGGTGGCGAGCGAGGCCATCAATCCGTCGCGCGAGCGGTTGACCGCATTCGACATTTCCGGCGTCTGGACATAATCGGCACCCGCCTCTGCAGCCGCACGAATGGTCTTGACCGCAAAATCGGTATTTTGAACGGGATCAACGCCGGAGCGCATTTGAATCATCGCCGCAACAAAAGAGCTCGGGGACTGGGTCATGGTTTTTCTCTTTCTTCAACCGGCCAGCAAAGCGTCAAGCTTGCCTGCATCATTTAAGGCATGCAGATCATCACACCCGCCGACATGCGTGCCATTGATGAAGATTTGCGGAACCGTCGAGCGGCCATGGGCGCGCTGTGCCATCGCGGCCTGACCCTCGGGATCATGGCCCACATCAATTTCTTCATAGGCCACCTGTTTGCCATCCAGCAAAGCCTTGGCTTTCTGGCAATAAGGACACCAAGATTTTGTATAAATCGTGACTTCGGACATCATAAAAACTCCACAGATAATCCATTAAGCAGAGGCTTATAACGCATTCAAACGCCTCTGGCCACGCATGCAAAGCAGAGCAGATCAACGGACTTGGCACCTGCCTTCAACAAGGCCCGCGCGCAGGCATTGGCGGTGGCGCCGGAGGTGAGTACATCATCGACCAGCACTACCGACCGGCCGCGTATGAAAAGCGCCTCCGGCCCGTCGACCTTGAATGCACC